>Ga0180429_10004115_pt1 | contig 11690 bp, 4 predicted proteins | sample SS_ome_FD_132428 | JGI IMG/M metagenome (GOLD analysis project Ga0180429, IMG submission 132428) | Hypersaline lake sediment archaeal communities from the Salton Sea, California, USA - SS_1_S_1 metaG | ecosystem: Environmental > Aquatic > Non-marine Saline and Alkaline > Hypersaline > Sediment ... | reverse complement strand
TATTGTCCGCCTCGCCGTGAATAAGCAACAGCGGGGTTTTCATCTTATCAGCATGCATGAACGGAGACATGCGGTAATACACTTCAGGAGCTTCCCAGTAATTGCGCTCCTCGCTCTGGAATCCAAAAGGCGTGAGCGTGCGGTTATACGCGCCACTCCTGGCGATCCCCGCCGCAAAGAGATCGGAATGAGAAAGCAGGTTTGCTACCATGAAGGCACCGTAACTGTGTCCGCCAACGGCAACCTTGCTCCGGTCGATATAACCGAGTGCATCCACTGCGTCAATCGCCGCTCTGGCATTGGCAACCAGCTGCTTCCTGAAGCTGTCGTTGGGCTCCTCCTCGCCTTCTCCCACGATCGGGAAAGCGGCATCATCAAGCACCACATATCCTCGGGTCACCCAGTAAATCGGTGAACCATAATACGGGAAAGTGAAACTGTTGGGATTCTGTGTATTCTGTGCTGCGCTGGTCCGGTCCTTGAACTCGGTCGGATAGGCCCATAGAATCATCGGCTTCTTTTCCTTCTTCTCCATGTCATATCCCACCGGCAAATACAGGGTACCGGTCAGCTCCAGGCCATCATCACGCTGGTAAGTGATCACCTCCTTGTGCACATCCTGGATACTTTTGAAAGGATTTTCAAAAGAGGTAAGCTGGTCAAGATCGCCTTTTTTCAAATGACGGAAATAATAATTCGGGTAGTCCACAGGCGATTCGATCCGTACCAGCAACCTGTCACTGCCCGGATCATATGAAACCAGCTCCTCCAGGCGATCGGTGTATGCCGACTGGTAGAGTCTTTTCTTTTTCAGGTTTTTAAGGTTCAGGCGATCGACAAACGGAAACTGTCCCTCTTCTGAAAAACCTTCGCCGACAAGAAAAGCATTGTTCCCCTCCAGCGCCAGCACCGACTTGCTCATTTCGTTCCTCGTCATTACAAAACTTCCGGGATCACTGTACCGGTCCTGGTAGTTGCGGTCGTCGATCACAACAGCGGTTTCAACCGGATCCGAAGGATTGAACAGGTAGGTTTTTGTATTCCTGTTGTTCCACCAGTAATCGGAAGCAATCGCCACCTTCCCGTTTCCCCAGCGGATCCCGGAAAAACGGTTCATGGTCTTCAGCAATAACTTGGGGACCTGGTCAAAAGGTGCATCCAGCTGAAAGACCGCATCACGGTATTCCACCTCGCTGGCAGGATCCCCGCCATCGAGGGCCTCAACAAAAACAATGGAGGCAGGAACATCATTACGCCAACCCGCAATACGGCGCCCTTTTCGTACCGCCATGAATCCTTTGGGAAGATCCTCGATCAACGGGACCTCCACGATCTTCTCTAACTCAACACCTTCCGAAGTATATACCTTTGTTACTGATGGAAAACGATTGTAAGGTACAAGATAGGAAAAAGGCCGTTCTATAGTGCTGATAATTAAATAATTGCCATCGGGAGAAAAATCAACAGCTGCATACATGGCACCATGCATCCATTTTTCGGAAGTACCATCTACCGAAACTTTATACAGATCCGACATGGCCAGCTGTTCAAAATTGAACTCATCGTTCTTGTTCTGAAGAAGATCCTGGTAAGTCCTGTTTTGCGCAAGCTTGCCATCACTTAACGATACCGTTGGACCGGAGGGTACCGCCTGTTCAGTATCGATCAGCGGCTTCCGCATGGCGGCCACCATCTTAACCAGCAAATGCTGGCTGTCACTGAACCAGTTGATCACATTGCCCAGGTTTGCATTCACCTTTTCAGTGGTTATCGCTTTGGCAATGCCGGTTGTAACATCAAGCACCCAGATCTCCACTCCCTCCGTCGTGGTATGGGTCATCGCGATTTTCTGCTGGTCCGGCGACCAGCTAAAATTCGCCAGCCTGGGTTCCGCAGGCAATCCCCTCACCTGGACAGGCACTGTCTGGTCTCTGCTCATCCAGCGGATTTTCAGATTATTGTAATAGCGTACCCTGCTGCCGATATTGGTAACCGGGTCGATACGCAGGCCGGCCAGGCGCATCTCGTCCCTGGACAGATCTTCGATCGTAACATATGCATCCCGGTAGAGGAGGAGCATTACTTCCTTCTCCTCATCCATAATCACATAGGGAGCGAGCGGCACATCCACAAGATCGAGGATTTCTGCGGGTGGCTTCTGGTAATCGAGGTTTTGCTGTCCTGCTGCAGTAACAGCAGCCATGAACAGGAAAATAAATGCAAGCAGTCTCATAATATATATTTTTACAGGTTTATGATCAATATATGTAATGTTTTCTTTTTTTCCCGGTACGATGCACTGTTTGTCAGCACAATCAAATGGGTGGATGACAATGTCCGGTTCCGGGGCATCCACATATCCGGTATTGCCATAGAGTACAAATCAATTGTCTGCGAGCAAAATCAGCGCCTGAATTTCCGGAGAATCTCCTCCAGGGCCACCCTGCTAATGGGCTTGGATAACAGGTCGTTGCACCCTGCATCCATTGCCTTTTCCCGGTCTTCCTGGAACGCATATGCCGTCTGTGCTATCACCGGCACATTTTTGTCCAGCTTGCGTATCTCCCTGGTGGCCTCATAGCCATCCATCCCGGGCAGCTTGATATCCATCATGATCAATCCAAAAGGTCCGTATTTTTGAAACAACTCAAGCGCCTCTTCCCCACTCCTGGCCACCACAATGTCATATGGATAATTTCTCAACATCCCTTTCATCAGGATTTCGTTGGATTCGGTATCCTCCACGAGCAGCAGGGGAATTCGTTCCACGGCTGTATCCATCCGCTGTTCTGCAGGGGCCGACTTTCGTGTGACCTCCTGTACCAATGGAACAGTAAAGTAAAATTCGGACCCCTTGCCCGTTTCAGATTGCACCCGGATCTTCCCTCCCATCTTTTCAACATAGGCCCTGGCGATGGACAAACCCAGACCGGTACCACCTCTTCTGCGCGACAATCCGCTGTCAGCCTGGATAAAGCGTTCGAAAATATCATGCTGCTGTGCTTCCGGTATTCCGATCCCTGAATCAATTACATAAAATTCAATCATCTTACCTTTCGGAACATAACCGAATTTAACGGAGCCACTGTTGGTGAATTTTATCGCATTCCCGATTAAATTGTTGAGTATCTGCTTCAGTTTTACCTCATCTGCAATGATTCCTGCATAACCATCCTCGAATCCGGGAATCATCTCCAGGTCGATCTTTTGCTCCCTGGCCGTAAGGGAATGCAGGCTGAACAACTCCCGGAGCATGCCGTTCAGATCCATTTGCCGGTTATGCAGTTCAATCACACCACTTTCAATCTTGGAGATATCCACGATATCGTTGACCACTCCAAGGAGCTGGCTGCAGCTGTTGGCAATGATCCTGTTGTATTCCTGCTTTTCCTCTTCGGTGGATTCCGGTGACAACACCAATTCGGAGAATCCGATGATCCCGTTCATTGGTGTCCTGATTTCATGGGACAGATTCGCAAGGAAGGCGGTTTTCAGCCGGTCGCTCTCCAATGATTTTTCCATCGCTTCCCTAAGATCCGTGTTGATCACCATGATCTCCTTGTTTTTTTCGGTGAGTTCGGCATTGATCTTCCGGTAATCAGCCCGAGATTTGCTGATATCGCGAATATAACTGTTCAGGATATTGTCGTAATAAACTACCAGCACAAGTGTGGCCAGGATGACAAAACTCATATCCCGGGCGATAAATTCAATTCTCCATGGATCGTATACCAGGTGACCGTTGTTCTCGAGCAGGACCATCAGCCAGACCGAAATGATGCTGAGCAGGGTCATCACAATTGCAGCCATTCTGCCAAGCAGCAGGGAAGAGAAGATGATCAGAAGCAGATACGTCAGCACCGCTGCATCCCTGATGCCCATGCTGGTCATGGATATGAATGTCATCCCTGCGAATGTAATCCCGATTGCTAGCATCGCAGCCGGATAAAAATACCCCTTACGGAGGATGAAATAGGCCAGGCCGATGAAAAAGATGATGATCAGCAACAGGATTTCGGGGACCTCAAACCTGAATACCAGTGACAGGCGGATGCCCATATACAGCATCAGGATGGAAAAGAGAACAATCAGTACATTGCGAAGCAGCAGTGCAGAATGCCTGTTCCTTTCAACCCGGTCATACCTCGAATTACTAAAGAAATTAAGTGTTGCAATAGCCTTCCCCATCAAACCAAAATTTTCCAGTTGCATCCCGGGCAGCAGCGGTCCCGGAATCAGCTGATACAACACAAAAATAATGATTTATCCTTAACACCGGCTGTTATTAACACTGTCTGAAACGAGTCCCTTGGCAGACAGGCAATATGACACATCTGTTCGAAATCATTTTACTGCCCATCCTTTTCTTGCCCCAATACTATCCGAAAAATATAAACTATTCCATACACAATGCGTTATACTTAAGACGAATTAGCTGTAATGGTCAGGAAATTCGGAAATATAGTGGTCATGTGCCTGTTGTTGATATCAACAACGGGTTTCTCTGTTTCCACTCATTTTTGCGGTTCCCGGCTGGTTTCCATTGAAGTGAACAAGGAGGCTGAGCCCTGCTGCGACAACGGGATGTGCTGTCATTCAGAAATGCACTTCTTCCAGCTTGATGAAGATTTTGTCACAACGGCTGCCAGCTTCGACTTCGAATCCACGTTTCCGGCCGAATTGAATTTCGTCGAATTATTCTTTCTCACACATCTGTTTGAAGCAGAAGTGGATCATCACTTTTTCAGTATTGCGGAATCCCCGCCTCCATTGGACAGGGACATTCGTCTCTCGACCCTTCAGAAATATATCTTATGATTCATTCACTCCCGCAAAGGAGTGCAACCGGCTCCTGAACTTATCCCGCATATGTTCAGGGGATTTGTCTGTCTGTAGAATCATAATAAGATAACGATGCTGAATAAAATAATCAGGTATTTTCTTAACAACAAGCTGGTTACGGTGCTGATTCTTGCAGGTTTCATTGCCTGGGGAATGATCACTGCACCGTTTGGCTGGGACCTTGGCGGGCTTCCGTCCGATCCTGTCCCGGTGGATGCCATCCCCGATATCGGGGAAAACCAGCAGATCGTATTTACGGAATGGATGGGAAGGTCGCCCCAGGACATCGAGGACCAGGTCTCCTATCCACTCACCACCTACCTGCTGGGTATTCCCGGCGTGAAATCAATCAGGAGCACCTCCGTGTTCGGATTCTCAAGTATCTTCATCATATTCAATGAAGATATTGAATTCTACTGGTCCCGCTCCAGGATCCTGGAAAAACTCAATGCACTTCCCCCGGGATTGCTTCCCGGTGACGCTCAGCCGGCCCTGGGTCCGGATGCCACGGCACTTGGCCAGGTGTTCTGGTACACACTGGAAGGACGCGATCCTGAAGGTAATCCCACCGGGGGGTGGGACCTGCATGAGATCCGGACCGTCCAGGATTTTTATGTGAAGTATGGTCTGAATGCCACCGAAGGGGTCTCCGAGGTGGCTTCCATCGGTGGTTTCGTGCAGGAATACCAGGTGGATGTGAATCCGGATGCCCTGAAAGCATACAACATCCAGCTCCACCAGGTGATGATGGCCGTGCAGAAATCAAACCGCGATGTAGGCGCAAAGACCATCGAGATCAACCAGGCAGAATACCTGGTACGCGGACTGGGTTATGTGAAGCGCGTGGAAGACCTTGAAGCGGCCGTGGTCGCTGTAAAGGATAACATCCCGGTGCGTATCAGCGACATCGCTGTCGTTCAGCTCGGTCCTGCCACAAGGCGGGGCGCACTCGACAAGGACGGAGCGGAAGTGGTTGGTGGCGTGGTGGTGGCTCGTTACGGTGCCAACCCGTTGCAGGTGATCAATAACGTAAAGGACAAAATCGAAGAAATCGCCCCCGGTCTGCCGAAAAAAACACTGGCAGACGGCACCGAAAGCCAGCTGACCATTGTTCCGTTCTACGATCGCTCGGAACTTATTTACGAGACCCTGGGAACACTGGAAGAAGCGCTCTCCCTCGAGATCCTGATCGCCATCCTGGTGGTGATTGTCATGGTGTTTAACCTGCGGGCCTCCCTGTTGATATCGAGCCTGCTTCCCATTTCGGTGCTCATGGTGTTTATCTCCATGCGTTATTTCGGGGTGGATGCAAACATCGTGGCACTCTCCGGTATCGCCATTGCCATCGGTACCATGGTCGACCTGGGGATCATCCTCTCGGAGAATATCATCAAACACATGGAGGAGGCGCCGCCTGGTCAAAAACTGAATACCACCATCTATAATGGTGCAGCTGAAGTTTCATCCGCTATACTGACTGCCGTATCCACGACCATCGTCAGCTTTATCCCGGTATTCACCATGCAGGCTGCAGAAGGGAAACTGTTCGGACCGCTGGCGTTTACCAAGACATTTGCCCTGGTGGCAGCACTGATCGTTACCCTGTTCATACTTCCCACACTATCCCACTGGTTCTTCGGTGCCAGGATAAAACGCCGCAATGTGGCACGCTGGGTGAACATCGCACTACTACCCACAGGGATCCTTGCAATCATCTTTGGCGCCTTACCCGGCGGGATGGTCCTGCTTGCATTCGGTATTACCGCACTCCTGAAAGAACGGCTCAGCACGGATTCGGCTGATTCAGGAGAAAAAGGGGTCGGAGCTCGCATGAAAAGAATGGGGTTGAAGGTGCTTGAACATGCACACCTGGTGATCGCGGTGATCGCGATCACCTGGCTGCTGGCCCGTTACTGGCTGCCGCTGGGCCCTTCGAAAAGCCTGCTGACAAATTTCATGTTTGTTGTGATCCTGGTGGGAAGTATCCTTGCCTTGTTTTCCCTGCTGGAAAAAAACTACAGGAAAATACTTTCATGGACCCTGAATCACAAAGCCATTTTCCTGGGCATTCCGGCTTTCATGATCATTTTCGGATTTTCAGCCTGGCTGGGATTCAATACCATTTTTGGTTTTGTTGCAAAAGGATTCGATGCCACCGGTGCCAATATCCGTACTTCGAAAGTGTGGTCAGGACTGGTACATGCCTTCCCGGGAATCGGGAAGGAATTCATGCCTGCACTCGATGAAGGAAGCTTCCTTCTGATGCCCACTACCATGCCTCATTCCGGGGTGGAATACAACAGGAAGGTCATGGGACAGATCGATATGCTGGTGACCAGCATCCCCGAGGTGGAACTCACTGTAGGTAAGATGGGACGGGTGGAATCGGCACTGGACCCCGCACCTGTATCCATGTTCGAGAATGTGATCAACTACAAACCGGAGTATATCCTGAACAGGAAGGGCCACAGGCAGAAATTCAAAACCGACAGGGAGGGGAATTTCATCATGATTTCGGGGGATACCATATTTGACAGGGAAGCCGTGCTGCAGGAAATAACTGCAGCAGACCTGGTTCCCGACGAAAAAGGAAGGTATTTCCGCAACTGGAGGGAACACATCAATTCTCCGGACGATATCTGGGATGAAATCGTTCGGGTGACAAAGATCCCGGGCCTGACCTCCGCCCCGAAACTCCAACCCATTGAAACCCGGCTGGTGATGCTGCAGACCGGGATGCGGGCCCCGATGGGGATCAAGGTTTACGGACCGGATCTCCCCACCATCGAACAATTCGGAATGCAATTGGAGAATATCCTGAAAGAAGTCCCCTCTGTGAAAGCAGAAGCGGTATTTGCCGACAGGATTGTGGGAAAACCCTATATCCACCTGGACATCGACCGTGAAGAAATCGCCCGGTATGGGCTGAATGTGGAAGATGTACAACGCACCATCGAGATCGCCATCGGGGGAATGCAGGTCTCCTCAACTGTCGAGGGCAGGGAACGATTTCCCATCAGGGTGCGTTACCCACGCGAACTCAGGGACGATCCCGCATCGCTTGGAAAGATCCTGTTACCAACACCCACCGGTGCGCAGATTCCGCTCGACCAGGTCCTGGACATCGAATATGTGCGGGGACCCCAGGCCATCAAAAGCGAGGAAACCTTCCTGGTAGGATACGTGCTCTTTGATAAAAGGGATGGATACGCAGAGGTGACTGTAGTGAATGATGCACAAAAAACCATACAGGACCGGATTGATTCCGGTGACCTGGAAGTGCCGGCGGGGATCAGCTATACATTCTCCGGCAGCTATGAGAACCAGGTACGTGCAGAAAAACGGCTTTCCATGATTGTTCCCCTCGTCATGGTCATCGTATTCCTGATCCTCTACTTCCAGTTTAAGTCAGTCACCACCTCCCTGATGGTGTTCTCCGGGATCATCATTGCCTTCGGGGGAGGGTTCATCATGCTCTGGCTCTTCGGACAGGGATGGTTTGTCGATTTTTCGGTGTTCGGCACCAATATCAGGGAACTATTCCAGATGCATACCATCAACCTGAGTGTTGCAGTATGGGTCGGTTTCATTGCCCTGTTCGGGATCGCCACCGATGACGGGGTGCTGATCGCCACCTACCTGGACCATAGTTTCAAAAAGAACAAGCCGGGGAATCGGCAGGAAGTGCGCGAAGCAACGATCGAGGCGGGCCTCCGAAGGGTCAGGCCGGCACTCATGACCGTGTCAACAACCATGATCGCGCTGTTGCCGGTACTGACTTCCACGGGTCGCGGTGCAGATATCATGATTCCCATGGCCATCCCGGCCTTCGGAGGAATGGCATTCGCAATTGTAACCATTTTTGTTGTGCCGGTACTCTATAGTTTCAGGGAAGAAAGGAAATTTAAAAAATAAACAAATGAGAATCATTATATATATATTTCTGATCCTGGGATGGGGCGTACTCAGCTCCCGGGCACAGACACTTGAAGCATACTTTGAGATCGCCGCTGAGAATAACCCGGGGCTGCAGGCAAAGTATCTTGAATATGAAATTGCCATGCAAAAGATCCCGCAGGTAAGCAGCTTGCAGGATCCCTCATTCTCCTTTGGCTATTTCATTTCACCCGTCGAAACCAGGGTGGGCCCGCAACGGGCGAAATTCTCCCTCTCCCAGATGTTTCCATGGTTTGGTACGCTGAAAGCAAGGGGTGATGCGGCTGCACTGATGGCCGAAGCCAAATTCCAGTTATTTATTGATGAGCGGAACCGGCTCTTTTACAGGGTAGCTGCAGCCTATTACCCGATCTATGAGCTGGAAAAGGTGATCGCCATTGAAAAGGAAAACCTGGAAATCCTCGATTCCTACCAGGCCATCGCCCGGTCCAACTTCAGGAACAATACCAGCCCGATGGTTGATGTGCTCAGGGTGGAGATCCTGCGTGATGATGCCATGACAAACCTGGAGATCCTTGCTAAAAAACGCAAACCCCTTCTGACAGCCTTCAACAAGGTCCTCAACAGGGAACCGGGCGAGAGGGTGGCCTTGGAAACGCCGGACATGGGTACGGCGAACATAGGTACGATGGAAATGGGTACGGTGGACATGGAGCCGGTGAACATGGAGCCGGTGGACATGAAGCCGGAGGACATCTTGGAGCCGCCTCACGGCGTTGGTTCGAAGGATGGCGTGAAGCTCGCCGTTGGTTCGAAGGATGGCGTTGGTTCGAAGGATGCTGTTGGTTCGAAGACTGCCGTTGATTCGAAGGCCGCCGGAGATTCGAAGAATGGCGCTGATTCGAAGAATGGCGTGAAGCTCGCCGTTGATTCGAACGCCACCCTTGGTTCGAAGGCCACCGTTGGTTCGGCTGCTATGTCCCCCTTTTCTGAAAACTACAGGAGAGACTCCCTGCTGACCGGCCATCCGGCACTGAACGCACTGGACCTGAAGATCAGATCCACCGAAGCTGCGGAAGTTGCGGCCAGGAAACAGGGTCTGCCAAAAATCGGCGCCGGGCTCGATTATGTGATCGTGGGAGAAGGTCCGCTTGCCGCTGCCGATAATGGCAGGGATGTGCTGATGCCCATGGTATCTCTTTCCATTCCGATCTTCAGGGAGAAATACAACGCTTCGGTCAGGGCAGCACAACTCAGCCAGGAACAATTCAGACTTCAGAAAAAAGAGGTTGCCAATACCCTGGAATCGGAATACGAATTGGCCCGCTTTGAACTCGAACAGCAACATGAACTCCTGGACCTTTATCGCAGACAGGTGCAAACCTCTGAACAGTCACTGAGCCTGCTCTTTACAGCATATGGAAATTCCGGCAAGGATTTCGACGAAGTGCTCAGGATGCAGCAGCAACTGCTGAAATATGAAAAACTGGCTGCAGCAGCAGAAGCAAAGGCGGGGATCGCACGCGCAAGGATTAATTACTTAACAGCAAAAACAAATTAGTAATACAACGCGCATGCTACCACCCGTCCATTCAGAACAGGATATGAATTCATGCAGGAACAATTTGTTACCATTGAAAAAAACAAACAAATGACACATAGCAACAGAAATACAATCATCGTCGCCGCCATCACCTTCCTGGCAGGATTGCTGGCTGGCTGGCTGATCTTCGCGGGCGATACAAAGGAACCGGAACTTCAGGATCATATGCACGAAACGGAACTGGCCGGTGAGACCACCTGGACCTGCTCCATGCATCCCCAGATACGCCAGCAGGAACCTGGCGACTGCCCGATATGCGGCATGGACCTGATCCCGCTGGAAAGTGAGGGTGACGACGCACTGGACCCCGGGGCAATCAGGATGTCCGAGACCGCCATGAAACTCGCTGATGTAGTAACAGCCCCTGTAGGGAAAATGAAACCGGTAAAAAAAATACGACTGAATGGAAAAGTACAGGCCGATGAACGCCTGGTCTACTCACAGTCATCCCACATCACAGGCAGGATCGAACAGCTGATGGTCAATTTCACAGGCGAATACATCGGCAAAGGACAAACCATCGCGAGTGTATATTCCCCGGAACTGGTCACTGCACAGGAAGAGCTTTTCGAGGCAGAAAAGATCAGGGAGGCCCGGCCGGAATTGTTCCAGGCTGCCCGTGACAAGCTCAGGAACTGGAAACTGACCGACAACCAGATCGATAAGATCCTCGCAACAGGCGAAACCAGGGAAGCATTCCCGGTAACCGCAGACGTATCCGGCTATGTTACAAAAAAAATGGTCAACCTGGGAGACTATGTCACAAAAGGGAATGCCATCTATGAGATTGCCGACCTCTCCCGGGTCTGGGTCATGTTTGAGGTCTATGAAACAGACATCGCGTGGATCAGTAACCAGGACAGCGTGGAATTTACAGTGCAATCCCTGCCCGGGAAAGTGTTCGAAGGGGTGGTCTCCTTTATCGACCCTGTGATCGATCCGCAGACCAGGGTGGCAAAAGCCAGGGTGTCCTTGAACAACCCGGATGCTCAACTGAAACCCGGTATGTTCACCTCCGGGATCGTCGCAGCACAACTGGAACACACCGATCAGGCTATGGTCGTCCCAAAGTCTGCCGTTATGTGGACCGGTACCCGTTCAGTGGTCTTCGTGAAGCAAACCACCGACCAGGGGGTGAATTTCACCTACAGGGAAGTAACACTTGGTCCCTCCCTGGGAGATGGTTACATCATCGAAGAAGGCCTGGAGCCGGGGGAGGAAATCGCGGTAAACGGTACCTTCAGCATTGATGCGGCAGCGCAGCTGGCAGGCAAACCCAGCATGATGAATCCTGAAGGCGGCGGAAGCATGACCGGACATGACCATGGAGGCGGCGCAGGAAAGACCG
>Ga0180429_10004113_pt1 | contig 11692 bp, 5 predicted proteins | sample SS_ome_FD_132428 | JGI IMG/M metagenome (GOLD analysis project Ga0180429, IMG submission 132428) | Hypersaline lake sediment archaeal communities from the Salton Sea, California, USA - SS_1_S_1 metaG | ecosystem: Environmental > Aquatic > Non-marine Saline and Alkaline > Hypersaline > Sediment ... | reverse complement strand
GGCGGCGGTCGTCGGCCCGGGCCAGGGAGCGGAGGCTTTTCTGCTTCGACCCGAGCAGCAAGATGGCCGGTACGCCGGCGAGCTGGTCGTCGCCGGCCAGCCCGTTGAATACCTGCACCGCCTCCTCGCCCAGCGAGCGGGTGCTGACGATCAAGCAGTCGGCAGGAGGCGGCGTCGTGGTACACCGACTCAAGGCCCGCTGGGGGCTCTGCGTGACGAGCACCCGGTATCCCAGTTTGCCGAGAAAATCCCGCAGCACCTGCTGGGCCTTCTCCGAAGACTCGACCAGCATCACCGTCCCCTTGCGAGGCTGTTCGTCGGGTGCCTCGGCGACCGCCGCCGAGCCGTCGGCTCCGCCCTGGCGGCGTGCCTGCACGGCCTCGACCCGGCGGCGGATGTCAGCGGCGGTCTGCCAGCGTTCCAGCGGGTCGAGCCGCATCATCCGGTCGATCAGGTCAGTCAGCTCACGGGGCAGGTCGGGGCACCGCTCGGCCAGGGGCACCACCGTTTCAAACCGGCGGGGATTGGCCCGCTCATTGCGGTCGCGGGTCTCGGCCAAGGGGGGCGTGCCGGCGACGAGCAGGTAGGCGACCGTCCCCAGAAAGTAGATGTCGCTGCGAACCGCGTCGTTCTTCATCCCCGTCAGCTTCTCGAGCGTCGCGTAGTCGATCGTGCGGGGCTGCTCGAGGCGGGCCAACGACTGGTCGCCCGAGTCGTCGACGCCCGCCAGGCCGAAGTCCACCAGCTTGGCCTGGCCGGTCGAGGAGACGATCACATTGGAGGCCTTCAGGTCGCGGTGGGTGACGCCCCGGCGGTGGGCGTACTCGAGCCCGGCGGTCATCTGGCTGATCAGCTCGAGGGCCTTGTCGGGCTCGACCGCTCCTCGAATCCGGACCAGCTCCCGCAGGGTCTGACCCTCGACGAACTCCATCGTGATGTAACTCGAACCCGCCTCTTCGCCGACATCGTCGATGGCCACGATGTTGGGATGCCTGAGCATCTGGCCCATTTCGCCCTCGTGGCGGAAGGCCTGGCATTTGCCGGGATCGTTGGCGTACCGGTTGCGGAGCACCTTCACCGCCAGGATCCCGCCGGTATCGCGGTGAATGGCCCGGTAGACCCGGGCAAAGGATCCCGCCCCGATCTGATAGAGGAGCTTGGCCCGCCCGAAGAAGTAGCCACGCCGCTCCCCTTTGAGAAGTCGCTCGAGCTGGAACCCGGTCAGCAGCTCCCGCCGGACGAGGGCCCGGCCGCAGGCCTCGGCGCCGCCATCGCCCGCCTCGGCGACGGCATCGGCCAGCGGCCCGGGGGCGACGAGATCGAGGTCGCCGACGAGGTGGGCCAGATCGTCGGCGGTAACGGGCTTCATGACGGCAGGCAGGGCGGGAGTGACGGAAATCCGCCCGGATCGGCGGCGAGCACGATCGTGAGCGGGATGTGAGCGACCAGCAAAAAAATACCTTTTTCCAAGCTTCAAGGCGAGTATCGACGGCGGCAGCCGGCCGTCAAATCATCTGGAGCCGGATCCCCCCCGGCTGCTACAAGCCCGGTTTGGCACTCTGCGTGGATCCTGCGATGCGACTGTCTGCCTCCCGGCCCGTTCTCCTGCTGCCGCAGCCCCTGCCCGTCCTGGGCATCGCTGCCGCATTCATGGCAGCCTGGTCGGGGCCGTTCCTGGCGGCCGGCGAGATCAGCGAGGGCTTCGAGGGAGGGCGGCCGATCTGGCAGGTGACGACGGGCGGCGACGAGGCGACGCCGTTGGTGCAGGAGCGGACCGACACCGACGTCCACCGGGGCAGCCGCTGCGAGCGGATCGTCGTGGAGTCGGCGGCGGCCGGCATGATCCGGCTGCAGCTCCCGCTCGAGCCGGCCGCGGTGATCGACGAACTCCAGGCATCGGTCTGGGTGCGGGCGAGCCGGCCGGACGTCCAGCTGGCGATTCGCGTCCGCCTGCCCAACGTCCAAGGCCCCCGCGGCCGGTCCGTGGAGGTGGTGGTGCCGGGTGAGACCAGCCGCGACATTGGCCGCTGGGAGCGGCTCCAGGTGAACGACATCGCCGCCGGTCTGGCCCGCCAGCTGCCGGCCCTCCGTCTGGAGCACGGGCCGCATGGCTCGCTTGCCGCCGCGGAAGTCACCGCCCTGGTCATCGAGTTTGCCGCTGGCCCGGGCCGCCACGAAATCGCCACCGATGACCTGTTGGTGACCGGCCTCGTGCCGATCGCCTCCCACCGCGATTCCTTGGTTCGCCCGGCGGCCGCAGCGGAGCCGCTCGAGAACGATCCGCCAGCGGGCCTGACCCGGGGCATCCTCGAGGTGGATGGTGTCCCCTTCTTTCCCCGCGCGATCGACTGGACCGGTGAGCCCTTCAGCGTTCTCGCGGAACTCGGCTTCAACGCCGTCCGGCTCCCGGTCCCGGCGTCCGCCGAGCAGCTGGCCGAGGCCAGGGCCGCGGGCCTGTGGATCATCTGCCCGCCTCCGCCGATCCCCGAGATCGACCTGACGCAGCCGGAGAAGGTGCCGCTCCTGCGGAACTGGAACCGCGTTCTCGCCTGGGATCTCGGCAGCGGCCTGTCGGAGGACGGCATCGAGCAGCTCGCCGAGGAGGGCCGGCGGGTGCGGGCCTGCGATCCACGGCCCGGCCGCCCACTGGTCGGCTCGGCCGACTCCGGGCTGCGGTCGGTATCTCGCCACATCGACATGCTGGTGGCCCGCCGGACCGTGCTCGGCACGAGCCTGGAACTCGTCGATTGGCTGGAGTGGCTCCGGCAGCGGCCCCGGCTGGCCCGGCCCGGCACGCCGCTGCTGACGACCCTGGCGACCGACATCGATCCCGCCGCCGCCACCCAGGCGGCCGCCCTCGCCGGCGTGGGGGGCAACGGGCTGGCCATCGATCCTGAAAGCCTCACCCTGGCAGCCTTTTCTGCCGTGGCCGGAGGTGTGAGGGGTATCCTCTTCACCTCCTCGCGGCGGCTCGACGGCGATGACCTCGAGGCCCGGACGCGGGCCGCGGCGGTCCGCCAGACGAACCTTCGTCTGGCGGTGCTCGAGCCGTGGGGGGCGGCCGGCCGGTTTGCCTCGCCGGCCAAGACGAGCAGTCGCGAGGTGCAGGCCTTTGTCATGGAAGCGGCCCGCGCTCGGATGGTGCTCGCCTGGCGAAGCGTGCAGGGATCGCAGATCGTGGCTCGCCGCTACGAAGGGCCCGACATCCCCGGCGAAGATATTCCCCTCTCGATCCTCGTGCCCGGCGTGCCGGAAGCACACCGCGCCTGGGAGGTGACGGCCGGCGGGCTGCGGCCGATCCGCCAGCAGCGGGTGACCGGAGGAGTCTCGGTGACGCTCGACGGCTTCGCCACCCATGGCCTGATCCTGATCAGCGGCGAGCAGGCGGTGACGGCCCACGTTCAGTCTCGGCTCCGGGAAACGGCCGCGGTGGAGCTGGCCTCGGCGCGGAACACCGCCGCCCTCGCCCTCGAGCATGCCGCCAATCTGATCGGCCGGCTCCCGCCCCACGCCTTCAGTGGCCCGCCCCCGGTGGAGGCCGTCCCGATGCTCAGCCTGGCCCGCCGCCTGGCCTCCGAGGGCGAGGCGCAAGCGACCGGCAATCCGGCCACCGCCACGCGAACCTTCGAGAAAGCCGCCGCCATCGCCGGGCAGTTCGAGCGGCGGATCTGGGAGAATGCCGTCAAGGCTGAGGGCTCGATGGTGGCCAGCCCGCTCTGCTGCTCCGATGCCACCCTGGCCGAGGCCTGGCGGTTCGCGGCGGCCCGCACCGCGACGGCTCCCAGCGATGAGTTGCTCGGGGGCGGAGACATGGAGCGGCTTGAACCGCTGGCCCAGGGAGGGTGGCGGCACTTCGCCCGGGCCGGCTCGGGCATCGAAACTGCGGTGGAGGTGTCTCGCTCCCGGCCCGCCTCCGGTCGGGGATGCCTCCGTCTGGTGGCCCGGCCCGCCGATCCCGAAGAGCCCGCCACGGTCTTGGAGACGCCGCCGGTCTGGATCACGACGCCGCCGATCGCCGCCCCTGCCGGCAAGCTCCTCGAGATTTCGGCCCGGGTTTGGGTGCCGCAGCCGATCACCGGCAGTGTCGACGGGCTGTTCGTCTTCGATTCGCTCGGCGGCCCCGCGCTCGGCGAGCGGGTGGGCCCCAGCGGCGACTGGAGGCGGCTGGTCCTCTATCGGATCGTTCCGGCCGACTCCGCCGGTGAACCGCTGGTCGTGACCTTCGCCCTCTCGGGAATCGGAGAGGCCCGCATCGACGATGTCTCGGTGAAGACGCTCGAACGCGGCCTGCCGGGTCAGGCCGCCGGCGGTCCTCCCGCCTCGCTCGTTTCGAACCCGGGTCGATCGCGACCGGATCGTGGCGGTTTCCCGTCGCCGTCCGACCTGCTGACCCCGCGCCGGCCCGCCCCCCAGCCGGCCATCTCAAGACCGGAGTCGGCCGAGACGGCCGCCTGGCCGGGAGCCAGCCGCGGCTGGCCGAAACTCTTTCCCTTCGGCACCGATCCGGATGCCCCGCCTCCCGGGCCGGGTGGCGGCACGATCGATCCCTTCAAGCGGGCTCGGGGCGGCAGTTCACCGGCTCCCTGATGCCGGCTCGTGCGGCCCGCCCGCGGGCGTCGAGTTGGCCGATCCGCGCGACGCACAGGTCAAAGAGTTCCCGCTCGCCCAGCGCCGCCACCTCGGCCGCCGAGATCAGGCGGCCGAACTCCAGCCGAATCCGACCGGGCCGGGGAAACCGCCGGGTTCGCGGCCAGCACTCGTACGCCCCCACGATCGCCACCGGCATGATCGGGACCCCGGCCCGTTTGGCGATCAGGCCGAAGCCCGGCATGAACGTCCCCAGCTGGCCGGTGCCGGTGCGGGCCCCCTCGGGGAAGACCGTCACGGCCCTCCCCTTTTTGAGGCGGGCGATCACCGCCCGCATCGCGGCAACCATCGAGGCGTCGCGATCGATCGGGACGGCATCGAGGGCCGAAATCACAGCCCCGAAGGGTCCAAAATGAAAGAGCGAACTCCGCGCCAGGCTCGACAGCCGGCGGGGGCTCGCCAGTCCCAAGAGGAGAGGATCGAGATGGCTCTGATGGCTCGAAAGGATCAGCAGCCCGCCCTCCCTGGGAAGCGGCTCGGCGAACCGCACCCGAAAGCCAAACAGCGACACGCCGAGCGTGCGACAGAGCACCCACAGCGTCGCGTAGAGGACGCTGCCAAACAACGAGTGGCCCGCCGGGATCGCCGGCTCGGCCCGGCCACGCCGCGTGTCGGCCATCACGCGCCTCCCTGCTGTCGCTCGGCAATGACCGCCAGCAGCCGCTCGATCACCTCCGCCGCCGAGAGCCCGTCGGTCTCGAGGATCAGCGCGTCGGCGGCCGGCTCCATCGTGCCGACGGGCCGCCGGCGATCGCCCTCGTCGCGGCGGGTCTGATCGGCCAGCACCTGGGCCAGCGAGCTCCGGAGCCCGCGGGCTTCCTGTTCGCGGTGGCGGCGGCGGGCCCGTTCCGCCGGGCTGGCCGTCAGGAAGATCTTGACCTCGGCGGCCGGGAAGACGACCGATCCCTGATCACGACCCTCGGTCACCACATCGCGGCCCGCCGCCAGCCGTCGCTGCAGCCGCTTCATCGCCTCCCGCACCGGGGCCGCGTCGGCCACCGGCCGCGTGGCCTGTGTGACCCGGTCGCTGCGAATCGCGGAGGAGACGTCTCGGCCCTCGAGGAAGACCCGACCGGCCTGGAAGTCGATCGGCAGCGACTCGGCCATCTCCGCCAGCGGCTGGGCATCCTCCAGCGGGAGCCCCCGTTCAAGTGCCACCAGGGCGACGGCCCGGTACATCGCCCCGGTGTCGAGGTAGCACCAGCCCAGCCGGGCCGCGACCTCCCTGGCCACCGTGCTCTTGCCGGCCCCGGCCGGCCCGTCGATCGTGACAATCATCGTTCTCCTCCCTCACCTCCGACACGCTCATCCGCGCCGGCAAACTCCACCGTCAGCCGCAGCCATTGAAACCGCTGCATGCCGATCCTGGTCGTCTGACCGGCAACGGTGATCGGCACATCGGGAAGCGGCCGGCCTTCGAAGTCGACCACCGCGGCCCGGGCGACCGGTCGGGCCCACTCGATGCGGACGTCTCCGTCCTGGCCGGCCGACTCAATCAGATCGACCGTAGTCGCCCCGTCCGCGGCCGCCCCTGCGGGCTCGGGGATGAGGCGGACATGGCCCGGCAGCAGCCGGCCGGGGCGGGGCACGCCACCGGCCGCCACGACGAGGCCGGCATCCCAGGGCCGGTCGATCCCGATACCCAGCCCCAGGCGGGCGACCGCCGAGCGTCCGTCGTTGAGCAGGACGGTATCGATGACATGGGGGCTCGACCTGACATGCCAGGGCAGGCCGCCGGTGAGCAGGGTGACCGGATCGGAAGCTGGCCGGGGGCCGCCGGCGGGCACGAACTCCACGAACTGCGGTGCCGTGAACCGGCTTCGCTCGGTCACCACCGCCTGCCCGTGGAGGCTGCGGCGGAGTTCCATGTCTTCGTTTTCGTGCCAGGCAAACCGACAGGCGACGTGCGCCTCGAGCAGTGGGCCGGCCAGAATCTCGCTGGTGGTGACCTCGACGTCGATCATCGCCAAGGGCAACGATGCTGCCAGTCGGATCCGCTGGGTGAACGTCCCGGCCGTGCGGCCCGTCTCATCGACCAGTCGCCCCCGGCTTTCAATCATGCCTTCACGGCTGCCACCGTGCCGCACCACCTGGTCGGCCGCCATCGTCGTGTAGATGCTGCGATCCTCGGGCGATGTCCAGTGACCTGGGTGCGCCGCCGTGGTCGTCCGGATGGCAAGCTGCTGGGAGATGCGGTTGGCTCGGTCGACCGGTCGACGCAGGGAGAGGAGTCCGCCGGTTTGCGGGTGGGGCCGGACCTGCACCAGTCCGTTGTCGAGCACGAGGGCATCGTCTTCCCGCCGCCGGCCCAGCAATCCGCCCGGCAGCCAGCGGCGGCGGGCCGGCGGTGCAGACGAGGCGGCCGCCATCCCGGCGGGCTTTGGCGGCGGGAGGAGATCGTCAAGGGAGCCGGTGGCGGCCACGGCCCGCGCGGCGATGTCACGGACCGCTGCGGCTCCGAATCCCGGTGGCAGGTGCGTGCGGTTGGCCTCACCCGGCAGCGTCGGTGGAAAGGCGTCCGGCTCGAAGCTGGCCACGGTGGCCGTCTCGCCCGCTCGGTCGACCAGCGCCGTCGGGGTCACGAACGTGCCGAGCAGGTCGCTGCGACTGCCCAGCCGCCGCACGAGGTCGTACCAGCGGCTCGCCCCGCCGGCGTAATGAGCCAGCGGAAGCAGGGCGACATGATCGTGATCCATCGCGTCGCCAAGGCGATCGGGCAGTTCCAGGACACTGCAGTGTCGGCTGACGTCAAGCGGCGGCTTTGCGATCGCCGTCACGCCGCAGCCGCCCTGCTCCCAACGAATCAGGCTCGTGCCGGCATCCGGAATGGCGGAGCCGTCAAAGAGGCTCCAGAGGGCGGCCCGGTAGCCAAATCCCGCCAGCAGCCCAGGGAGGATTGCTGACGATCCGCCGGTGATGGCGGCGTAGCATGCCGGCGGCCTCCCAAGATGCTCGTGCCAGGCATCCCGACCGGCGGTGAAGGAGGCCCGCAGCTGTTCCGGGAGGCAGGCATCCAGCGGCACTTCCCGGTCGCGACCGCCGCAGGGCTCCAGGTGCCCGCCCGCCACCGCCTCGCGGAGCGCCGCCATTGCCGCCGGGTGCTCCTCGGCGCAGCGGCGGATCGTCTCGCCGCTGGCCACCACCGCCGCCGGCACCGGGCTGGTCAGTTCCGCTCGGATCGCCGGCTCTGCAGACGAGCCTGCCAGCAGGACGATGTCGAGCAGCCAGCAGTCGACCGGATAGTAGCGGGACCGCGTGGTTCCCAGACAGGCAAAGGCCTCCCCGAGCGCCGCCTGTTCGCTCGCCTCGTCACCGGTGGTGGCGGCCCGGGCGGCGGCCACGAGCGCCGCGTCGAATCCGCTGCCGGTCAGATCGGCATCGGTCCGCATCCGATGAGCGAGCAGCTCCGCGAGCAGGACGCCGAGCCCGAGCGTCCGAAAGTCGTCGCTGCGGCGGTCGGCAGACTTCCACTCGGCGGACGTGGTCGCCAGCCCGATCACCTCCGCCGCGGCCACCGCGATGGCGTCCGCCGAATCCCGGCGGCGAACCCAGCGGGCCTCGCTCTCGTCGCCGGCAAAGCGGTCGTCCCAGGCAGTGGGGACGACGCCGACCGTCGGCGGCTGGGGCAACGGTCCGTCGAGCCCCGTCCAGGTCGGGCGGCGACCGGTGGCGGCGATGATTGCCGGGTGCCAGACCGCGGTCCAGGCCGTCAGGAGTTGATCGCTCTGCGCGTCATCCAACCAGGTCGGAAAGTCATCGATGCCGTGGCAGGGAAGAAGGACGGTGACGCGGTCAGATCGCATGGGAGAGAGTGTAGTGACCGCAGGCAACGGCGTCCCGCCGGCCGCCGTGGGCCGTTTGACACCCCCTACGCACCGTTTCTAGGATTCAAGATGCGACGGGGTTCGGTCAGAACGATGGCCGTTGTCTCCCTGCCCCGTGCTCGGCTCCTTTACCCATCGGGAATCCCCCGGGACCTATGGCCTCCAGCCCATACGCATGGGGAATCGACATCGGCAAGAGCAGCCTCAAGGCGCTCCGCTGCCGGATCTCCCCGACCGATCCCCGCAAAATCGTGGCCGAGGGGTTCGACGTTGTCGAATACCCCATGATGCTCTCCCAACCGGAGGCGGATTCGCAGGCCCTCATCGAGGCTGCGCTGGAGGAGTTTCTCTCCCGCAACGACCTGAGCGGCGACCGCGTGGCGGTTTCAGCGGCAGGCCAGTCTGGGCTGGCAAAGTTCATCAAGCTGCCGCCTGTCGAGGCCAAGAAAATCCCCGATATCGTCAAGTACGAGGCGAGCCAACAGATCCCTTTTCCCCTCGACCAGGTTGTCTGGGACTGGCAGCGGCTCGCTGCCGGCATCGAGGAGGGGGGCTTCGTCATGGACGCCGAGGTCGCCCTGTTCGCGATGAAGCGGGATCAGGTCACCAAGGCCCTCGCTCCGTTCAACGCCGCTGGCATCGACGTTGAGATCCTCCAGCTGACGCCCATTGCCCTGGCCAACATGGCGATGTTCGACCAGTTGCCCGACCCGGCGACGATCGACCCCGAGAACCCGCCCGAGTCGATCGTGCTCGTCTCGATCGGCGTCGACTCGACCGACCTGGTGGTCACCAACGGTCTCCGCATCTGGCAGCGGAGCATGCCGATCGGCGGCGGAAGCTTCACGAAGGCGTTGGTCCAAGACCTCCAATACACGTTTGCCAAGGCCGAGAAGGAGAAGCGGAACGCCGTCCGTGCCAGTGATCCCCGGGCGGTCTTCAAGGCGATGCGGCCGGTCTTCAACCAGTTTGCCTCCGAGTTGCAGCGGTCGCTCAACTACTTCACCGGCACCGACCGGACCGCCAAGATCGGCAAGGTCTTTCTGCTCGGTAACGCGGCCAAGCTGCGGGGGCTTGCCGACTTCGTCGGCAAGCAGTTGCAACTGGATGTTCGCCGCCTCGACACATTCGCGGCGATGGAGGGTCCGGCGACCAAGGCGACTGCCTTCCGTGACAACCGCCTGGGCTTTGCGACCGCCTATGGCCTGGCCCTGCAGGCGGTAGGCGGGGCAAGCATGGGGACGAACCTCCTGCCGCGGGAAATCGCCCGGGATCGGCTGATCGCGGGCAAACGCCCCTGGGCGCTGGCCGCGGTGCTCACGCTCCTCGTCGCCGGTGTCGCCAACTTCGCAGGCTGGTTTCTGGCGGCCAGCAGTTTCCAGGCCGCCGGATACAGTTCAGCGTTTGCATCGTCGGATGGCGTCAAGAGCCGCTCCGCCGCGGCCAAGGCCGCATTCGAGGCATCTGAGCAGCAGTTCCGCGATACGATCGCGTGGGAACGGTACGTCCTCGACCTCTACGAGCGGCGGTTCGAGGCGCTCGACCTGGTTCGGGCCTTGGCGACGCTGCTGCCGAGCGACCCTGCCGACGCGATTCCCGAAAACCCGGCCGATCGCCGCGAGATCCACGTCTTCTCCCTCGACATGCAGTACTTCCCCGACCTCGCCGTCTGGTTTCAGGGCGTCAAAGACGAGTGGGAGCAGACCAAGCGGGCTGCCGGACTCAATGCCGAGCCGGCGGAGCCGGTCGATCCGGCGGCCCCCGGGCAGGACCAGGGCCTGCCGCAGGACGCTGCCGTCGGGCAGGCGGCGGCTGAGCCTGGGCTTGGCCTGGGGGATGAGGGAGCCGAGCCTCGGGCCGAGGGGCCATCCGGCCCGGGCTGGGTCGTGCAGCTCGTGGGCTACCACTACCACAACGAGGATCGCCACAAGCCGCTCGAAGGCGAGCAGTTTGTCCGCGAAGAGTTCCTCAACAAAATGCTGGACGATGCAACCCGGCTCCCCGTTTCGGCCGGCCCGCTGGTTGCCGATGCCGAGGTGGCCGGCCAGCCCGCGACGGTGTCGGTGGCCGAACTGGGCATCGGCTATCCGGTGATCGTGGAACGGACTCCCGTCAGGACCGTGAGGGTGAACGCCGCCAAGGCCGTCGAGGGGGAGGCCGGCGGGCTTCCCGGGCGAGCACCAGCGGACCCCGACGAAGAGCAGGACCAGAGCATCGAGTTGCGGCGATACGCCTTCACCCTCCAGTTCTCCTGGCAGCCGACGGTGCCCGGCGGTTCGCCTCGACCGGTGGCGGCCGCCGCCGACGAATCAGGCCTTCCTTACTGACCGCATCGGATCTGACGGCATGCCCCAACTCCCCGATTCAATCCGACCCTACGCCGCCGGCCTGGCGAAGTATCACTTCTGGATCCTGGCGGCGATGGTGCCGCTGCTGATGTTGCCCGCGTTGTTTTCGGCCAATGGCGGTCTCCAGAAAGTCATCTCGGCGAAGAAGGCGGAGATCGACGGCCACTTCACCGCCCTGAATGCGGTCCGAAACGAGCCCGACCACCCCAACGATCGATGGAGCGAAACGATCGCCGAACAGGTTAGCCGGGTCCGCGAGGAGCTTCTGCAGGAGTGGCAACTCGTCTGGGAGAGCCAGGAGCCGTTGCGGGTCTGGCCGGCACGATTGGGCGATGACTTTCTGACGGCCATCGACCGGGTGGAATCGGGCAACCGCACCGACTTGCCGCAGCGTTTTCTGCAGCGATACCAAAACACGGTTCCGGAGCTTGTGCGTCTCCTGCCGGAGCGAATGGGCTGCAAGGAGATGATGGCCGCGGAGGGAGCTGCGGGGGGCGAGGGTTTCCGAGGGCCAATGCCGGGCGGCCCTGGCAGCGGACTGCCGGGCGAGATGGGTGAGGACGAAACCCTGTCGCGGTCACTCGACCCGCTGATCTGGAGCCCCGCAGATCAGAAGCGGCTGATCCAATCCTTCACCTGGGATCAGGTTCCTTCGACCACCAAGGTCGTCCTCGCCCAGGAGGAACTCTGGGTCTACGGACTGCTGTGCGACGTGATCCACACGATGAACGAAGCCGCCACAGGACGGTTTGACTCCTCGATCATCGAGGTCGAGGAGTTGGCCGTCGGCTATCCGGCGGCTGAAGAAAATCCCGGCGGCCAGGGCACGCAGCGAGTCATGCTGCGACGTGGTCCGACCCTCGATCCGCTCTC
>Ga0180429_10004111_pt1 | contig 11696 bp, 11 predicted proteins | sample SS_ome_FD_132428 | JGI IMG/M metagenome (GOLD analysis project Ga0180429, IMG submission 132428) | Hypersaline lake sediment archaeal communities from the Salton Sea, California, USA - SS_1_S_1 metaG | ecosystem: Environmental > Aquatic > Non-marine Saline and Alkaline > Hypersaline > Sediment ... | reverse complement strand
CTGGACGTCACCGAGGGTGGCCGTCAACCGGCCGACTTCGGCGGTCAGCTCGGTGTTGCGCGATTGCTCGAGCCCGAGCGCGTCGGCCAGTTCCGCAACCTGCGCCGACAGGGCATCGAGTTCGCTCGCCTGCCCGGAGATCGTCTCGCGCAGCACGAATTGCACGACCATGAAAATGGTGAGCACGAACATCAGCACAAGAAGCAGCGCCGTCATCGCGTCGACGAAGCCCGGCCAGATCGACGAGGAAACGTTTCGCGTGGCGCGCCGTGTCAGGGCCATGTTATTGCTGCCCGCCGCCAAGCTGGCGGATCGCCCGTGTGAGCTGGGCCATGTCGTTGCGAAGTTCGGTCAGGCTTTCCTGGCGCCCGGCCGACATCTCTTCGAGGATGCGCAGGAGCTGCACGTCGATCGAACGCAACCGCATCCGGCTTTCGGCATCGACATGGGCGCCGCCGCCCTCGCCGTCGCGGCCTTCGAGCGCGGCGATGAGCCGGTCCTGCCCATCGGCGATGCGGATGATATGCGGGGTGGAAACGCCCTCCGCCTCGATCTGGCGCGACAGCCGTTCAACGGAATCCGCGAGCTGTCCCAGGCGTTCGTCTACCATCGCCCGGCTGACGTCGGAATGGGTGAACATCTGCTGGAGCGCTTCCATCTGCTCAGACATATGCGCCAGCCAGGCCGAGGCGCCGCTGGCCTCGGAGGGATGCTCGCCGTCGCCCGGCGCGAAGCCGAGGCGCGTGATCGACGATATCCACTCTTCGAGTTGGCGGTAGAAGCGGTTCTGCCCGTGTGTGGCGAAGAGCTCAAGCAGCCCGACCACGAGCGAGCCGGCGAGTCCGAGCAGCGACGACGAGAACGCCGTGCCCATGCCGCCGAGTTGGCTCTCAAGGCCCGACATCAGCCGGTTGAACACTTCCACCCCGCCCTCGTCACCCTCGGGCGCGAGCGAGCGGATGGTTTCGACAACCGCTGGCACGGTGGTGGCGAGACCGTAGAAGGTGCCGAGCAGGCCAAGGAAGATCAGCAGGTTGGTGATGTAGCGCGTGATGTCGCGCTGTTCGTCGATCCGTTGAGCGACGCTGTCGAGGATCGAGCGCGAGGACGACGCGCTGATCTGCATTTTTTTGCCCCGGCCCCGCAGCAGGCCGGCGAGCGGTGCCAGCAGGCGCGGCGGCCGGTCGGCATCATGGCCCGCGCGCTCGGTGACATAGCCGCGGATCCAGTTCACCGAAAAGGCCACCTGCCCCACTTGCCAGAGCGTGGCGAACAGGCCGAACAGGAACACCAGCGCAATGAAGCCATTGAGGTAGAGGTTGGCCTCGAACACCGGCATGACGTTGGGCAACAGGATGGACACCCCGAAGCCCACCAGCCCGAGGGCAAGGAGCATCGTGAAGATCTGGCGCCACGGTTGCGTGAAATTCGGCTCGACCGCGCGGTCCGGTTGGTCCATGAGGACCCCCTTGCCTGCTTGTTTCCTCGCGCGTGAGGATAGGGGCAAGGGGCGCAAGTGCCAAGGGAAATGGCGTGGCCGCGTCGTCCCGGGCGCTCAGCCTTCCATGGCGCGGACCACCCGCGCGAGCCAACTGAGTTCCGCATCCTCGATGCCGAGCTCGACAAGGTGGTCGGCGGTGTTGAACAGGTAGTCCCGGTTCGGGCCCCGCCCGCCGACGGCGCGGGCGATGATCTCGGCCTGTTCCCCGAGGGGCAACCCACCGCAATACTGGTCGTGCGCGGTGTCGATCACGTAGGTCACGGCCGTGACCCTGCGGTCGTCCGACAGATGCACCTCGTGCCGTTCCTCGACATAGGCCGATGAGATCAGTTCGCGTTCGCGCAGGGCGGTCATGGTTTCGTCGTGAGCGGTCGGATCGACCCGGAACGCCATGCCCTGGCAGGCGGCGCTTGGGTGCGGATCGAGCGCGAGCACGAGCCCGGGTGCGTCTACAGTGCCGCGATGGTGGATCGAGCGCATGCAGAAGCTGCGGCTGAATCCGGGGAGCGTGGCAAGCACGGTTTCGACATGCGGGAATCCCGGGTGCCAGATCAGCGATCCGTATCCGAACACCCAAAGGTCTTCTTGTACCATCCTGCTGGCCCTTGTCCCGCGTCACCGCTACAACGAGCCCAAGTCCTATCAGAGAAGCCTCCATGCGCAAGCTCACCTTCTTCCTGCTGCTCCTCATCCTCGCCGCCATTGCTTGGGGCGTGTTCTGGGTTTTCGGGGCAAGAACAGTCGAAAACGTCATGAACGACTGGCTTGCGGAGCGCCGGGCCGAAGGTTGGGTGGCCGAGGCATCCGCGCTGGAAACCCGCGGGTTTCCCAACCGGTTCGACACCACTTTCGAGGGTCTTGAACTCGCCGATCCAGACACAGAGGTGGGGTGGTCTGCACCAGCCTTCCAACTCCTGTCGCTCAGCTACAAACCCAATCACGTGATTGCCGTCTGGCCTGGGCAACAAACCTTCTCGACCCCGGACGCCAGCTACACGATGTCTGCCGAAACGATGCGCGGCTCGATCATCATCTCGCCGTCGCTGTCGTTGGAGACCCAAAGCTCGACGATCGAGATTGCCGCGGCCTCGGTGACGTCCACCAAAGGCTGGACGGCAGACCTCGGGTCCGGTCAGATCTCGATGCGCGCGCGGCCCGATGCGGCGCAGGCCCATACCTATGACCTCTACTTCACCTTCTCGGAGCTCGATCCGGGGGATGCGTTCCTTGCCCCGCTGAAAGGGGTTGCGGGGCTGCCGCGCGTGATCGACGCGGTCTCCATGACCGCCACGGGGAGTTTCGACAAGGCGTGGGATCTCAGCGCCGTCGAGGTGGCACGGCCGCAGTTGCGCGCGCTCACCATCAACCAGATCACCGCGCGTTGGGGAGATCTGTTGCTCGTGGGGGGCGGCGCACTTGAGGTCAGCGTCGACGGCACACCGACGGGCGATTTGGAATTCGAGGCGACAAACTGGCGCGACATGGTCGACATCGCCGAGGCCACCGGCGCGATCACGCCGGATGCGGCCCGCGGGATCACCCGCGCCCTCTCGCTCATGGCCAACCTCTCGGGCGACCCGGAACAGCTTGATCTGACGGTGAGTTTCCGCCGCGGGGTGATGTTCCTCGGGCCGATCCCCGTCGGCGCGGCGCCGGACATGGGCTTGCCCTGACGGCGTGACGCCTGTGGCACGTGCGCGCCGGCCTAGGCCCGGAGCTTGCTTGCGAGCTTCGAGGGCCAGCCTGTCATTTTTGCCGTGATCTTGCTCAGGAGTTGCCGCGAGATCCGCTTCTCGATCTCGGTGTAGCTCACCTCACCGGCCAAGAGCCCGAAGAAGCTCTGCCGCATGGTCAACGAGTTTGCCAGCTTTTCCTTGAAGATGCCGGAGAGACGATCGGAATAGGCAAATTGGCGCAGCTTGTTGGCCTTGTCGAGTTCATTGTGGATGTAGCTGATCCGTTTGCGGTAGAGGCCCGTCGCCTGCGCGGGCTTTCCTGCCTGCAACGCCGAAGCCGCGGCTTCGGCCGCCTCGGCCCCGCTTTCCATCGCATAGGCGAGCCCTTCGCCCGTGATCCCGTCAACCAGCCCGGCCGCGTCGCCCGCGAGCAGGATGTTCCCACGGCCCGGGATCTTCTGGTAATCGCCGAGCGGGATGTGGGCGCCCTTGATCTTGAGATCGTCGCCCGCCTCGCCGGCCTCGCGGGCCAGGTATTTCCGCATGCCGCCCTTGAGGTCCTGCTCGACGCCCTGGATCGCGCCAAGCCCGATGGTGCGGGTGTCGCGCTTGGGGAAGTTCCAGCCGTAGCCCCAATTGACGATGCGAAAGTCGATCGACATCACGGCGTTCTCGTCGCAACCGCCGGGCACTTCCGCTTCGAAGGCGAAGCCGATCTTGGCCGGGTCATAGGCCCGGCCGAACAGATGTCGCGCAATCGGGCTCGCGGCGCCATCGGCCCCGATCAGGACGCCATACTCAAACCGCGATCCATCCGACAGCTCAAGCGTGTTGGCTGTATCGTCGAGCCGTGTGATCCGGGTGCCCTGGAAGTCGTCTGCCCCGGCGCCAATGGCCTCCAACAAGAGGCGATGATCCAGATCCCAGCGATAGGTGTAGGTGAGATCCTGATCGATCTCGAACTCGGCAAGGGTTTCGCCGTCCCATTTGAAGGCAACCCGGTTGGAGTACAGGAAACTGTCGCGGTCGACGTCGAGGCCGAAGACCTCGCGCATCGCCCGATGGCCGCGGCCCGAAAGCAATGCGCCGCACAGCTTGTGCCGCGGGAACACGGCGCGATCGAGGATCGCCACACTGAGCCCGAGGTGCCGGGCGCGGCGCGCTGCGGCGGAACCAGCGGGTCCGGCACCAACTACAACAACATCATACGCCTTGGCGCCGTTCGCCATGAACACCCCCACTAGTTGCGGGTTCTTTTAGGCGAAACATCATCGATAGAAAAGGCAACATCGCGGGAGGCGAGCCAGTTCGCGAAGGCGGAGACCTTGTCGTCCAGCGAACAGGTGGGCGGCAGGCTGTCGAGATGGGCCTGGTAGTCGAGCCTAAGTTTCAGTTGCTCGTTCGACGAAAGATCAGACCACGGTGTCATGGCGCATCTCCTGTTCTTGCGCCAAGATGGGGTTGAAACCAGGGCGCTGCAAGCGCACATATGCGCAAATCCGAATTTATTACGGGACAAGAACCATGGGCGCTCCGATGAAAATGACCTGCCTCGATTGCGGTGCGGTGAACCGCGTGCCCGCCGACAAGCTCGGCGCCGGACCGAAGTGCGGCACCTGCGGCAGCAAGCTCAACGATGCGAAGGTCCGCGAAATGGACGCCACGGTGCTCGCCAAGGCCACCAAGAACGACGACACGCCACTGCTTGTCGACTTCTGGGCGCCCTGGTGCGGCCCCTGCCGAATGATGGCGCCCGAGTTTGCCAAGGCCGCCCAGAAGCTCGCCCCGAATGCCCGTTTCGCCAAGATCAACACCGAGGACTTCCCGAAGGTTTCGACCAGGAACAACATCCGCGGCATTCCCACCATGATCCTCTACCAGCGCGGCCGCGAAGTGGCGCGCCAATCCGGGGCCGTACCGGCCTCTGCGATCGAACAGTTCGTCAGGTCGAAGGCCAAACTGACCTAGGTCGGCCGCGCCCAAAGGGGCGGAAACACGCCCCCTTTGCGCTTGACACTTTCGCCGGAAACCGCCAGATAGCACCGCGTTGGGGCCGTAGCTCAGTTGGGAGAGCGCGTCGTTCGCAATGACGAGGTCAGGGGTTCGATTCCCCTCGGCTCCACCAAATCCAAAAACGCACTGACAAACCGCGGCCTCGCCCGAATGTCAGGTAAACCAAGTAGCCTGCACGGGATGAAACCGGCTCTGCCTGCAGCCCTCAACGGCGCTTCACTGCCCGCGAAGCGGTGATAGGGCTCGGTCCTCGACGCCGATGCGAACCCAGAGCATTGCGGCGTTGAGGACCGAGAACAGGATCGCGAACCAGAGCAGACCGAGCACCATCGGCGCGACAAATATCTCGCCCACCACGAGCATGTAGTTGGGGTGCCTGACGTATCGAAACGGGCCGCGTTCGACCAGCGGCTCGGGCAGCACGATGATCCGCGTGGTCCACCTTCGACCGAGCGTTCCGAGGATCCAGATCCGGAACACCTGCAACAGCAAGAAAGCGGCGAGCCAGCCATAGGCCACGGTCTCGTCGTAGCCGAGCAGGATCAGTCCGGCGATCCAGGCCGAGTGCATCGCCACCATCCACGGATAATGCGAGGCACCGACCTCCACCGCCCCCTCGGCGCGCAGCCGGGCGGTGTTGCGCCTTGCGATCACCAGTTCGCTCAACCGCTGAACCACGATGAAGGCGAGGAACAGGAGGGTTGCCGCCTCGATCATGTCGCCTCGACGCGCAATGGCAGGTAGGAGGCGGTGAAGCCGGGACCGAGCGCGCAGGCCATCATCTGCCCCGAGGCACCATCGTCCAGCAGCGCCTTCAAGACGAACAGCACGGTCGGCGCCGACATGTTGCCGGCGTCGCGCAGGACCTGCCTTTCGGCATCAAGATAGCCCGGCTCGAGATGCAGCGCCGCCTCGATGGCCGCGATGACCTTGGCCCCACCCGGATGACACACGAACCGATCGATGGCGTCATGCGTGTGGCCAGCCTGCCCCAACGCCCAGGCGGATGCAGCGGCGAATTCCTCACTGACGAAACTCGGGATCGAGCGGTCGAACACGACGCCGAGGCCGGTGTCGTCGACGTCCCAGCCCATGATTCCCAGCGTATCGGGCCAGATCTTCTGATGGCCGGGGTCCAGTGCAATCCGCCGTTGGCCCCTCGGGTTCCCGGTGCTGACACAGGCCGCCGCGGCGCCGTCGCCGAACAGGACCGTCGCGATGATGTCGGCCTTTTGCAGGCGGTCGGCCCGGAAAGCGAGCGAACAGGTCTCGATCACCACCAGCAACACCTTGGCGCCGGCTCGCCCGTCAGCAATCGACTGGGCGATGGACAGCCCTGAGACGCCACCCGCACAGCCGAGACCGAATACCGGCACCCGCAAGATGTCGTCGCGAAAACCCATCCGGCTGAACACCTGGGCCTCCAGGGTGGGCGTCGCGATGCCCGTTGACGACACAGTCACGACGCAATCGACCTCGTCGCTGGTCCACCCCGCGTCCGCGAGCGCCGCCTCGGCAGCCTCGACGAACAGGGCCCGCGCGCCCTTACCATAGGAATCGTTGCGTTCCTTCCAGCCGCGGGGGCTGGAAAACCAGTCTATCGGGACCACCGAGTAGCGCTTTTCGATCCCGGCTGTCTCGAACGTGCGAAACAGACGGTCGAACTGCGGGTAGGTCTTGCCAAAGATCGCCGCCGCCCGGTCTTTGACCTCGGATTGGTCCAGGCAATGCGGCGGAAGCGCCGTCGAAAGACCGTGAAGATAGGCTGTCATGCCTCGCCTTTTCTGTGGATGGGTCCGCACTCGTTTGTTTTTCTACGGCTTCGGCCTGTGCCCGGATCACGATCAACCGGCCGCGCGGGTCGCGATCGAAACCGGCGGCAGCTCAGATCGCGGTGCCGCCACGGGCCCTCACGACGATGCCCTGCGAGTCGGCAAGGGCGACGAGCGCGACTAGCCGCGACAGGGTCGGCACATCGGCGTGGAAACTGAGCGTGACCACCTTCGAGCCCGGCACGATGATACAGGCACGCGTGCGCCCCGGCCCGGAGCCGGCGTAGATCCGGGCATCCCGGAACAGCGCCATGTCGCCGCCGGGCAGCACAGGCGGCAGCATCGACAGCAAGATGTCGTAGGGAGCGTAGCCGAAGAAACCTTGGCGGTAGAGGCCGGGCAACAGGCGCCAGAAGAACCGGTTGATCGCCTGGGTTCTGTCAGCAAGCGCCATCTTGACCGCGCTCTCCGGCTTCACCAACGCCAGTCGGTCGCCGATCTCGCGCGCGAAGGCTTCAAACGGGTCGGTGACCCTGGGGAAGATCTCGTGCAGGCGTACGGCGAGTTGGTCGTCATCGGCGTCCCCCGCCCGGTTCACGCGGAAGATGGGAGAACGCCACCCAGAGCGGCCATCGCGGGTTCGCGGGTCTGCGCGTGGAATAGAGCACAAGGGCGAAGATCAGAGCTTTCTGGGTCACTCCAAGGCGCTGCGCTGCAGCCCGGAGCGTCGCCCGATCGAGCGCCAACTCGCGGTCGCCGAAGGCGTGTTTGGCGCGCGGATCGAGCCAGGACATGGAAAAATGCATGATCGCCGTGACCGGTGCGATCAGCGACACCGCCAGCCGTTGCCATGTGGTGAGCGACCGGGCGTTTTCCCGGCGCGCACGGGTCTGCGGCAGCCGGCCCCGAATCCGGTCTGCCAGATCCGCGCCCTCAGTGATCGCATGACTCGTCTCGACCGACACCAGGCTCCGGAAGCCTTCGCCATTGGGTTCGTCGGCAACGATGCAGTTTGCCCGGTAGGTCGGCGCACCGGTGTCGGCAAACGGCTGGCCCATGTCTCGGCGCAGGTCCGTAACCGTCGGCGCCGGTCCATCGCGCATCTCGAATGTCGCGAGCGGCTCGGGGTCGACGTCGGCGGGCCACAACCCCTGGTGCTCGAGGCTTTCGTACTTCAGGAGATGGGGCATCGACGCGAGGAGCCTCCGGCTAACCTCCCGAAAGTTCTGCTCGTCGATCCGGTCCTCCAACCCGGCGATGTAGTGCACGTTAAGTCTCGAGTTCGCGAGGAACCAGCGGTGGTTGGAAAACGGTTCGATCCTGCCTGCTTCAGTCATCCGGTCCCCCGCCCCGCCGACGATGCTGGCCCGATGTTAAGGCAGTGGCGGCACCCTGCATAGCGCGCACCAGGACGGGTTGGTCCGAAACCCCCTGCCAGAAGCCCAGGTCTCTTCTGTTTGATTTTGCTCATGGCGCGCTTGGGGCGACTGGCTGCATAGTGATTTAGCAAACACTTGCGACTGGGTTTTCCAGGAGGAGGTTGTGATGAAAGCTCTCAGACAATTCTTGACAACGCTCGGCCTCGCCGCGTTTGGGTTCGCGGTTAGCACGCTGGTGGCCGCGGCGCTCGATGCAACCGCGACGACATGGCTGAACGTGCGGGAGGGGCCGTCGACAGCATATGACGTCGCCGACACGCTCTACCCGGACGAACAGGTCACAATCGAGGAATGCGAAGCCAGCGGCTGGTGCCGGATCAGCCACTCCGGGCCGGACGGCTGGGTCAACGCCGACTATCTTGAACCCCTGACGGACCCGGGCGGCGCGCCGGCCGATCCCGATTGCCGGTTCGAGCTCACGCTTGGCCCGGGCGGGCCATCGCTCTCGATCGTGTGCGGCAGCGGCGGTGCCCCCGGTGGCGGCGGCGGTGGTGGTGGAGGCGGCGGCTCGCCGCCGGGACCGAACCGCGCCTGCTTCTATGACGGGGCGAACTATACCGGCGCGCATTTCTGCCGCAATGTCGGGTTCTACATGACCCTGCCGCCGAGCGCGAACGACAAGATCACGTCGGTCGAACTGGAAGGGGCCGCGAAGGTCCGGCTGTGCGAAAACGCCAACATGGGACCGTATTGCCGCGATATTACCTCGAGCGAAAACCAGCTCGGGGCCTACCTGAACAACAAGGCCTCGTCGCTGCGGGTCTACACCGGCACGCTGCCGCCGCTGAAGCAAGCCTGCTTCTTCGACGGGCCAGCCTATACGGGCGACCATTTCTGCATGCGTGCGGGAACGGTGAACGTGTTGCCGGGGTCGGCCAACGACAAGGCGACTTCGGTTGCGGTGTTCGGCGGGGCCAAGGCGACGCTGTGCGTGAACACGAATCTCACGGGCTACTGCCGCACCACCGACACCAACGTCCCGGTGCTCGGGCCGTTCATGAACAACCAGGCCAGTTCGGTCTTCGTGGAGTGAGTTAGCCGCCCGCCTTGCGGTAGGTCATCTGAACGACCAGCCGCCAGGTGTCAGCGCCCTTGGCGCGCAGGATTTGCCGGATGGCAAAGCTGTCGGCATCCGGGGCAGTGACCCGTACCTGGCTATCGTAGGGCTTGTCGTCGATCAGAAGCTCGGTCGTCGAGGACATGTCGATCATGTCGTCGGTTTCGGTGCCGGAATACTGCACGGTCTGTCCGGTTGCCGCCGACCAGACCCCGGCATTCACCCGCCCGCTGCTTGAACGCACGAGCCGGATGGAAATGTCCGACAACCCCACCGCAACCGCACAGGTGCCCGTGACGCTGACATCGTTGTTCCCCTCGACAGGCTTGATGTCCACCTTGCAGCGGCCGCGTTCAAGCGGTGCCTCGGCCCCGGTGGCGAGCTGGCCTTCGCCAACCCAGGCACCCTCGGCCTCGAAGATCTCGGTGGCGCTGGCCGGCTGCGCAAACAGCGCCGCAGCGGCAAGAACAAGAACGAAACGGGTCATCAGCTTTCCCTCCTGCGTCTGAGGTAGGTCTTGGGACCGAATACGGCAAGAACGGCAGGCAGGACAAGTAGATCTGCAACCAGCGCAAGGCCATAGACGGCTATCGCGATCTTGCCGAAATCGGCGACGCTGCGGTTGTCGGCAAAAAACACTCCGCTCATGCCAAGGATCAGAACCAGCGAGGTCGTCACCAATGCCGGCGCGACTTCCTGGATCGCCATCGTCAGACGCGCCTTGTCGATCGCGCTCACGCCGCCGGCCAGCCGCAGGCGGTTCAACACGTGCAGGGAGTCATCCACGGCAATGCCGAAGGCGACGGTGAGCGCGAGCCCGTTGGAGAACTCGACGCCGCGGCCCGAAAGCATCAGCCACGCTCCGATCAGGGTCACAGGCAGCATGTTCGGCACCAGCGAGATCACTGCGATGCGAAGGTTGCCCAGCCACAGGTAGATCAGCACGACCACACCGAGCAACGCCACGATCAGGCTTCGGTTGATCTCGCTGAGAACCACGCCAGCCACGCGGGCCGACATCACCGGAAGACCCGTCACCGGGCCGACACCCGCATCGGCAAGTTCCGGATCAGCGGCGATGGCCGCATCGATCTGGTCGGCCATCGCGATGGTGTCGTTCCCACTCACGTAGCGAAACGGTACCGAGACGATGGTGCGATCGCCGTCCTCGGTCACGAAGCGGCGCGCAAGCGCGTCCGGCAGGGCCTCGTTCACGGCGCCGGCGTCGGCATCGATCCCAGTCAGCGACTGCACGAATCTATTGCCGGTCGCCTCAGCCACCACCTTGTGTACGCGGGAGACAACCTCTGGATCGGTGGTGTCGATCGGGACCATGAGCTGGGACACCGGCGCCACTTTCTCCTCGATCGCGTTGAACACTTCGATGACGGGGCTGTCCTCGTTCAGACTGTCGAGCAGCGAATAGCGCGGACCGGCCTGCGAGTAGAGGATCGTGCTCAGCAGAAGGACACCAATCGCACCCCACGCCACGGTGCGGGGCATTCCAATGGCAAGCCTGGAGACGCGGGTCAGCCCGAAGGCCGACGGCATATGGTCATGCAGCCGGTCCATCTCTCTTTGGAACCATGCGGTCCGCGCCGCAGCCGTGAACACCACGGTTTGAACGAGCAGAACGGTCGCGACCGACGCCAGGGTCGAGATCACGCCCATGCGCCCGAGTTCGGCAATGATCTCTGCGCGCGAAAGCGACAGGGCGGCGAAGGCCAGCGCGGTTGTCAGCGCGGCAAAAACACAGGCAATCGCCACGCGCCGAACCGCCCGTACCGCCGCCCGCGTCGGATCGCGCCCGGCCTGTCGGGCGCGTTCGAAGGTCAGGTGTATCGAGTCCGAGGTGGCCAAAACCAGAACCAGAACGGGCAACGTGATCGTGATGGTGTTGATCTGCACCCCGAGATGGCCGTGCAGGCCCACCACCATCAGAGCCGAAAGGACCGGGCCCGGGATCGTGATCAACCCGATGCGCATGGATCGGAATGTGATGATCGCCACAAGGATACCGACGAAGATCCCAACTGCATTCAGCAAGACGATATCGCGGACCAGTGCGGCCTGAACCGTGTCGCGCAGGACCGGATAGCCGCCGAGTTGGATCTCCATTCCGGAGGCCGCCTCGGCTTTCCCGGCCAGCTCTTCAAGCGCCTCCAGCTGCGCTCGCCGTTTGGCGGATGGGTTGTCCCCCGACTCGGTGATCGGAAGGATAACGACCATGGCGGTCCG
>Ga0180429_10004110_pt1 | contig 11696 bp, 9 predicted proteins | sample SS_ome_FD_132428 | JGI IMG/M metagenome (GOLD analysis project Ga0180429, IMG submission 132428) | Hypersaline lake sediment archaeal communities from the Salton Sea, California, USA - SS_1_S_1 metaG | ecosystem: Environmental > Aquatic > Non-marine Saline and Alkaline > Hypersaline > Sediment ... | reverse complement strand
TAGTTGATCCCCGTCCCCCGCGACAAGGTGCGAGTCCATGATCCGATCGAAAACACGCCGCTCACGACTGCTACTGCTCGTGATCGCCCTCGCCGTGCTGGCCTGGCGCCAGTGGGGGCCCGACGCGTCGACCGGGGGCGGCGCCGGCGCCGAGGCCCTCGAACGGGCCTACCAGCAACGGCAGTCGGACGTGATGCTGGAGGTCGAAGCGACGGTCGACCGCATCCTCGCCGACGACGAGGAGGGGCGCCGCCACCAGCGCTTCATCATCGCCCTGCCCGGCGGTCGCACGGTGCTCGTGGCCCACAACATCGACCTTGCGCCGCGCGTGCCCCTGGCGGCGGGCGACGCGGTGACCGTGCGCGGCGAATACGAGTGGAACGAGAAGGGGGGCGTGCTGCACTGGACCCATCATGATCCGGACGGGCGCCACGATCCCGGCTGGATCGAGCACGCGGGGCGGCGCTATCAGTAATCGACGCCGGCGGGACGGATGGCCGTGGGATCGCCCGCGTGGCAGGGCGTGACGCCGTAGACCATCCCGCATCCCGGACAGCGGTCCTCGAACTTGAGCATGGCGAAGGTCTCGCCGCATTCGCAATCGACATGGGCCTGCACGGGCAGGGGCATGTCCCGGAATCCCATCATGCGGAGCTTGTCCACCATCGCGCGTCCGTCCTCGCGGACGCCGCCGCAGCCGTCGTGCATGTCCTCACCTCGTCTTGCGGGATGATCGGTCGGCGAGGCTGAATATATACCACACGGTAAATAATTCAAGTCGATTCGAGACGGGCCCGATGCGGCGTCAGCCGGACCGGGCCCGTCCCAGGGCCTCGGCTTCGATGAAGACCCGCTTGACCCGGGGCCATTCCGCCTTGATGGCGCGGTCCAGGGCGGCGGTCGCCGTCTCCACGCGTCCAGCCGGGCAGTCGTCGCGGAAATCCACGCCCACGTTGACCAGGACGAACTCCGGCCCCATATGCAGGGTCAGCACATCGCCCACGCACTCGATCTCCGGGACCTCGCGGGCCAGGCGCCGCACGCCCGCCACCAGTTCGGGCTCCGCGCTCTCGCCGATGAGCAAACTCTTGGTCTCCAGGGCGAGCCAGAAGGCCGTGGCGCCGAGGATCAGGCCGATCACGATGGATGCGGCCCCGTCCAGCCAGGCCGCGCCCGTCAGCTGGCTGAGCCACACGCCCAGGAAGGCGACGATCAGGCCCAGCATGGCGGCCGAGTCCTCGAAGAGCACCACGTAGGTCGTGGGGTCCTTGCTCTCGTGGACGGCGCGCAGGAGGCTGCGGCGCCCGCGCGTGCGGGAGAATTCCTTGTAGGCCATGGTCCAGGCGACGCCCTCGAAGATCATCGACAGGCCCAGCACCACGTAGTTTATGAGCGGGTTCTCGATGGGATGGGGGTCGCGGATGTGGTGGTAGCCCTCGTACAGGGAGATGCCCGATCCCACGGCGAAGATCATGATCGCCACCACGAAGCTCCAGAAATAGATCTCCTTGCCGTGGCCGAAGGGATGGCGCGGCTCGGCCGGGCGCTTGGCGCGCTTCAGCCCCAGCAGCAACAGCACCTGGTTGGAGGTGTCCACGACGGAGTGGATGCCCTCGGACAGCATGGCCGAACTGCCGGTCATGGTCGCGGCGACGAACTTGGTGACGGCGATCAGCCCGTTGCCGACCAGGGCGGCGTAGATGACTTTCTTGGATCCCGATGCGGCCATGTTCCCTCTCCGTGTTCGGATCGTGTCGGTCGCCGCCCACACGAACGGCGGCCATCATTCTAAGCCCGCGGGCTGCCGGACGCCAGCGCGGGTCGTGGCGAGGCCGTCGGTCCGGAAAAACCGGGTACCCAAAAACCCACCGACGCCCTACAATTAACGGAATCGCCGTTTCCGCACCCCGATCACTTCCCAGGGAGCAGACCTCATGAGCCAAGGCGCGACGACCTGGCGCTTTCCCCGCATGTTCTGGACCGGCAACGCCGCCGAACTGTGCGAGCGGGCCGCCTACTACGGGACCTTCATCGCCCTGCGGACCTACCTGATCCGCGTGGTCGGGCTGTCCGACGTGGAGGCCGGCGCCGTCGCGGCTTACTTCGGCGGCTGGATATATCTGGTCCCCTTCTTCACCGGGGCCATCGCCGACCGCATCGGTTTCCGCCCCGCTTTGATGATCGCCTTCGCCCTGCTGACGGTGGGCTACGGATCGCTCGGCGTGTTCACCACCATCGGGCCCGTCCTGGTGGGTCTGACCCTCATCATCATCGGCGGCGCCATCGTCAAACCCGTGATATCCGGGACGGTGTCCAAGTCCTCCGACTTGGCCAACCGCGCCCGGGCCTTCTCCATCTTCTACATGGTGGTGAACATCGGATCCTTCACGGGCAAGACCATCGTCGCGCCCATGCGCATCCAGATGGGCGTGGAGACGGTCCCCTTCTTCTCGGCGGCCGCCTCGCTGCTGGCCCTGATCATCGTGGCCCTGACCTACTTTCCGGACAAGGACGCCAGGACCGGCAAGTCGGACAGCGTCCGAGAGACCCTGCGCGGCATGAAGATGGCCATGACCAACGGCCGCTTCTTCGCGCTCATCCTGATCACGGCCGGGTTCTGGGCCATCCAGGGGCAGCTCTACGCCTCGATGCCCGACTACGTGCTGCGCATGGCCGGCGAGACCTACAAGCCGGAATGGTACGCCAACATCAACCCGCTGGTGGTGGTGCTCTTCGTGGTGTTGATCACGCAGCTCGTGCGCAAGTGGCGGCCCCAGAACTCGATCCTGGTGGCCATGTGCATGATCCCCTTCTCGGCCATCACCATGTCGGCCTCGGCCTGGATCCACGGCAACGTCACCGTGCTCGGCATCGAGATGCACCCGATCACCTTCATGATGATCATCGGCATCGCCATCCAGGGCCTGGCCGAGTGCTTCCTCAGCCCCAAGTGGCTCGAGTTCGCCTCCAAGCAGGCGCCCGAGGGCAAGGAGGGCACCTTCCTGGGCTTCGCCCACATGAACACCTTCTTCGCCTGGATCTTCGGCTTCCTGTTCTCCGGATTCCTGCTCTCCAAGTACTGTCCCGAGCCCGGCACGCTCGACGTCGCCACCCGCGCCGCCCACACGGCGGCCCTGGCCGGCGAGGGCCCCATGCCCGAGGTCTACGCCCACGCCCACTACCTCTGGTACGCCTACGCCTGCGTGGGTCTGATCTCGCTGGTGGCGCTGCTGGTGTTCATCGCGGTGACCAACCGGGCCGACCGCAGGCAGGCCGCCCTCGAAGCCGAATAATCGACGCGCAAAAAATGACCGGCCGCCGCTCCCGTCCATGGGAGCAGCGGCCGGCTGTGACACGTGTCGAAACCCAGTATACCCCACGTGTCAAGGGGGAGCGGCGCCCCAGGACTGGAATCTCGTAACTCCCGGCCCGGATTGAAAGTGCCCCCGCCACGCCAGGATCCTCGCCCAAAGATCCATATGCGTGACGGGGGCTGACGGCGCTACCGGAGCAGAGTGGTTCTCATGCTTGCCCGGTGGCGACCGTCGGTCAGGCGGCAGACGTAGACGCCGGAGGGCAGATCGCGTCCCCGGTCGTCCATTCCGTTCCACACGACGGTGTGCTCGCCGGCGGCCAGGGCGCCGTCGTGCAGGATGCGGACGCGACGTCCCTGCACGTCGTAGACGTCCAGCCGGACTCGCGCGGCGTCGGCGGGCAGGGCGAAGCGCAGCGTCGTGCGCGGGTTGAAGGGGTTGGGTGTGCCGGGGCGGAGTTCGAGACCGGACGACGCCGGCACGTCGTGTATGTCGCTGATCACGTTGATCCCCTGTATGCCGCTGAACGGCGAAGTCGCCCAGGCCCCGTCCACGGCCTGGACCGACCAGTAGATGAGATCCCCCTGAGCGGCCGCGGGGATGTCGATGGTCCAGCTGAGATTGTGATCCACGTTGCCGCGCCGGACGAGGTGGGCGTAGCCGGTCGTCGAGTCTGACATGGCGGGCATGACGTGCGCGCCGCCCGGGGAGAGACCCACCCTGAGATTGTAGGTCAGGGCGGCGGCCGGCGTCTCGGCGTCCGCCGCCGGAGCCCAGCTGAACGTGACCGACGAGCCTGCGACCGCGGCCCGCAGCTTTCCGGGCACGCCGGGCGGCGTGTTGACGGCGGACAGGCTGCTCCGGTAAAGGATGGTGTGGGCGTCGTCGCTCAGGTCCACGCCGGCCAGCAGGATATCCAGGTCGCCGTCGTTGTCGATGTCGGCCCAGCCGCCCGCGCATCTCTCGGTTCCGACCAGGGGGGCGTCGAGACCGCTGAAGGTCCCGCCGTCGTTGAGGTAGACCGTCGCCCGCTCGATCCCGGACTGATCGCAGCCGGAGACAAGGAGGTCGAGGTCGCCGTCGTTGTCGCAGTCGCCCCAGTCCGCGAGGCCGTGGTAGACCCCGGTCAGCCCGGCGGCCATGTCCACGTAGGCACCGCCGTCGTTGCGGTAGATCCCGCAGATCGGGACATCGGATCCGTTCCGGCCCGTCAGGACGATGTCCAGGTCGCCGTCGTTGTCGTAGTCGCCCCAGGCGGCGTCGCCCAGGGCGGTCCCGCTCAGGGATGCGCCCGCGTCGCTGAATGTCCCGCCGTCGTTCTCGTAGACGAAGGCGCGCTTGAGGCCGGCCTCGTCCGCCCCCGTGTACAGGATGTCGAGGTCGCCGTCGCCGTCGTGGTCGCCCCAGCTTGCCGAGCCGTCGGCGACGCCGACCAGTCCGGCTGCGATATCGACGAAGCCGCTCGCGTCATTGCGATAGATCCGGGCGGTACGCAGGTCGGTGTCGTCCCGGCCGGTCAACAGGATGTCGAGATCTCCGTCGTTGTCGCAGTCGCCCCAGGCCGCGCCGCCGTCGGAGACGCCGAGCAGCCCGGTGCCGATATCGACGTGGGCGCCTTCGTCGTTGCGGAAGACGTACGATACCCTGGCCTCGCCGGCGTTAACGCCGGCCATCAGGATGTCCAGGTCGCCGTCGTTGTCGTAATCGCCCCAGGCCACGGCGCTGTCGCGCAGGGGCGGAAGACCCGCGGCGAGGTCCGCGAAGACGCCGCCGTCGTTGGCGAAGACATCCGTCACCCGCGCCTCGCCCGTCCAGCCCGAGAGCAGGAGATCCAGGTCGCCGTCGCCGTCGTGGTCGCCCCAGGCCGTGGCGCCCTCGGCCATGTCCGGCAGCATCGCGTGCGTCGGGAAGAAGAAGGGGGGCGCGGAAGTCGGTCTCTTCAGGATCAGACCGTACTGGGAACCTCCCGCGATCGCCACGATGTCGGTGTCCGGTTCGGGAGGGGTGCGTTGAACGAGGCTGCCGGCGAGGGAGTCTCCCCAGGCCACGATCGTCCCGTCGGACTTGAGCCCCATGCCGTAGTCGCCGGTCGTGGAGATGGCCGTGAAATCAGCGTTCGGCTCGGAGACGTTGCACTGACCTTCTTCGTTGTTTCCCCAGGCCGCGATCGTCCCGTCGGATCGCAGGCCCAGGCTGTGGTTGTCGTATCCCGCGACGGCCACGAAACCGCTGTTCGGCTCGGGGACGTCGCACTGGCCGTGGGAGTCGAGTCCCCAGGCCACGACGGTCCCGTCGGACTTGAGTCCCAGGCTGTGGAACTGGCCGACCGCCATCGACGTGAATCCGGCGTTGGGCTCCGGCACGTCGCATTGTCCGAAGACATCCATTCCCCAGGCCACGATCGACCCGTCGGACTTGAGTCCCAGGACATGTGCCACGCCTGCGGCTATGCCCACGAAGTCGGCGTTCGGCGCGGGAATGTCTCCCTGCCCGCCGCCCCAGGTTCCCCAGGCCACGATCGACCCGTCCGACCTCAGGCCGAGGGAATAATTGCCGGCCGCGGAGACGCCCGCGAAGCCCGTGTTCGGCTCGGGGACATCGCACTGGCCGTCGTAGTTTGTTCCCCAGGCCGTGATCGAACCGTCGTATCCGAGTCCCAGGCTGTGGTTTGCGCTCGAGGCGACGGCCACGAAGTCGGTGTCCGGATCGGGGATGTATGCCTGGCCGGCGATGTCGAATCCCCAGGCCACGGGGGTCCCGTCGGACTTGAGCCCCAGGCTGTGCTTCTCACCCGCGGCGATGGCCACGAAATCGGCGTTCGGCTCCGGCACGTCGCTCTGGCCCCATTGGTTGTTTCCCCAGGCCACGATCGTTCCGTCGGACTTCAGGCCCAGGCTGTGTCGGCCGCGAGCGGCGACGGCCACGAAATCAGTGTTCGGCGCCGGGACTTCGCATTGCCCGTGATTCGGTTCCCCCCAGGCCACGATCGACCCGTCGGTCTTCAGGCCCAGGCAGTGGACTTCACTCGCGGCGATGTCCACGAAATCGTCATTCGGATACGGGATATTGTCCTGACCGTCGTAGCTGCTTCCCCAGACCACGATCGACCCGTCCGACTTGAGTCCGAGGCAGTTGTATGTGCCCGCGGCGATGTCCACGAAGTCGGCGTTCGGTTCCGGGATGTCGCAAACACCATATTCGTTCCACCCCCAGGCCGCGATCGTGTTGTCGGGTCGCAGCGCCAGGCCGTAGCCCCAGCCGGCGTCGATGGCCGTGAAGCCGGCGTTCGGTTCCGGAACATCGGCCTGGCCAAAACTGTTGTCCGTTCCCCAGACCACGATCGTTCCGTCCGAATCGAGCCCCATGCACAGCTCCCAGCAGGCTGCGATGGCCGTGAAGTCGTCGTTCGGTCCGGGTGTTACGAAGTCATCAGAGAAGTTGGTCCCCCAGGCCGCGACCGATCCGTCGGGCTTCAACCCCAGGTTGTGATGGTAGCCCGCGGCGATGGCCTCCAGCCCCTGGTAGGCCGACGGCTCGAGAACGACCTGAAGGCCCCAGCTCACGATCACGCCCTTGGACTGTCCGTGTGCGACGTTCGAGCCCAAAACGGTCATGATCAGGCAGACCAGACCCGTGATCGTCGAGTTGCGCTTCATGGCTTCGATCCCCCCGGAGTTGCATGCCACGTCCTACTTGAAAGACGCCGCAGCCGACGAAACGGCGGGATGAAAAAACGGGGGGAGCGGACTCAGCCGCGATCGGCCAGGGAATCGTGGCGTCGCAGTTTCTCGAGTCCCTCGTAGAGACGGGACTTGACCACCGACTCGGGGATGTCGAGCACGTCGGCGATCTCGGCCCGCGACAGGCCCTCGGAATACCGCAGGCGGAGAACCTCGTGCTGGGCGGGGGGGAGCTCGTCCAGCAGGCGCCGGAGCTTCTCGTGGCGCTCCTGCCGCACCAGGTGCGTGAGCTGGCCGGTGAGGTCGGCCCGGTACGGGGCGTCGGTGAGCAGGGTCTGGTCGTCTCGTCGACGCCCACGGGCCCGCAGCACGTCGAGGCAGCGGTTGCGGCAGATCCTGTAGATCCAGGCGCGGAAATTGTCGGGGATGGAGTCGTTGCGGAGAACGAGGTAGAAGACGTCCTGGACCGCGTCTTCCGCCTCGGTGGCGTTGCCCAGATAACCGAGGGCGAAACGCACGAGCTTGCGCCCGTAGAGGAGGTCGAGGAGTTCGGCGGAGCTCGCGTCGCCGTCGCGCAGCGTGGCGACCAGGGTCGGCGTCATCGAGTCCGGAGAGTGCTCGTCGGGCATGGCCTGTACCTCGTGTTGGACGGTGCCGGTTCTGTCAGTATAACGTTCGACGCGACGATTCGACGGACATTTTCCCACTCGGGCTGCTAGAATGATGCTGTATCGCCGTATGCAACGCCATATATGGGGGATCGCGAATTGGGCTGTGACATGTCGCGCGAGCAGCTCTGGAGCTGGGTGGACCGGGAGGCGCCAGAGCTGGAAGAGCATCTCTCCGAGTGCCCGCTGTGCCGGGAACGCTCGGCCGAGATCCGCTCGGAGATCGATCTCATCGCGGCCGGCGCCGTGCCGGCCGAGATTCCCGTTCCCGACCGGATCGGCGACTACGAGGTGAGGCGCCTGATCGGCGAGGGGGGACAGGCGCTGGTCTACGAGGCCGAGCAGCCGGAACTCCGACGCCGTGTGGCGCTGAAGGTTCTCAAGGGCGGCCGCTTCGCCGGCAAGAACCGCCTGCGACGTTTCGTTCGCGAGACCCAGACCCTGGCCCGGCTCAAGCATCCCGCCATCGCCACCATCTTCGAGACCGGACACACCCGGGAGGGGCAGCACTACTTCGCCATGGAACTGGTCGACGGCGTACCGCTGGACGAATACGTCCGTTCGAGCGGTCTGCCCCGGGCCGGAATCCTGCGGCTTCTGGCGAAGATCTGCGACGCGGTCCAGTACGCGCACCGTCACGGCGTGGTCCACCGCGACCTGAAGCCGTCCAACATCCTGGTCGACGCCGAGGGCGCCCCCCACATCCTGGATTTCGGACTGGCCCGGATCACCCGTCCCGATCTTCCCCTCGCCTCGCTGGCGACCGCGCCGGGCGTGATCGAGGGGACGCCGCGATACATGAGTCCCGAGCAGGCGTGCGGGGAACCGGACCGGATCGACGCGCGTACGGATGTCTATTCCCTGGGCGTGATCGGATACGAGCTGCTGACGGGCGTGCCGCCCTACGACATCGGACGGATCACCCAGGACTCGATCCGCACCATCTGCGAGTCCATGCCGCAGCCGCCAGCCAGCCTGCGCAGGGACCTTCGCGGCGATCTCGATACGATCCTGCTCAAGACCCTGGAGAAGGACCCGGCGCTCCGCTATCAGACCGCGGACGAACTGGGTGCGGATCTCCGCCGACACCTCGACGACGAACCGATCCGCGCCCGAGCGGCCGGCCCCCTCGGCATGCTGGGGCGCAGGCTGCGCGGGCGGAGGTGGCGCGTCGCCGTGGCCCTTGTCGCCGCGGCCGCGCTCCTGCTGGGGTCGATCCGTCTTATCGGGTCGTCACGGGACGCGGACAGGACGCGACGCGAGGTCCTGAACCTCCAGTGCGATCTCTTCGCCGACGGCCGGGACGGTCATGCGATGCAGCGCCTGGAGATCAACTGGAGCCGCTACCGGAGTCTGCCGGAAGCGCAGCTCGTCCGGGCGCACGGCCTCATGCTCTTCAGAGAGGTCCGGATCGCCGTCTCGATGCTGGAGGACGCCGTCGCCGCCGACCCGACCCGCTGGGATTTTCGGTTGCTGTTGGGCGAGATCCTCGGCGATCCGGATATGATGTGCACCGCGGAACGGGATGTGCCGCAGACGGTGGACGGACAATACCTGAGCGTGTTCGCGACCGCCGATCCCTGTACGGCGTTGTCGCGGGCGGAGCGTGTCCTCGGTCTGGATCCCGGTCATCCGCTGGCGCTCGTCGCAGCGGCGCGCCTCGGCGACCTGACCGGCAATCCGCCCCTGTCCCTGGAGGCCGCGAACGCATTGATCGCCGCAGGTCGCGAGTCCGCATTCTGGACGAACTTCAAGGGAGGGCTGCTGCTGCGCGCGGGGCGTTTCGAGGACGCGCTTACGGTCTTCGACGAGCTGGTGGCCGCCGATCCGACCGGCGCGAAATCGATCACGACCCGCGCCTTCGTCCACAGGCAGATGAGGAACTATCCGGAGGCGATCGAGGATCTGGACGAAGCCGTCGAACGTCTCGGCGGGGGGCGGCCGGCGGCCTGGATCTACTACCACCGGGCCACGCCCCATTGGATCATGGGACACCGCGAAGAAGCCGCTCGTGACTACGCCGTCGCATCCCGGCTGCTGACCCATCCCACCTTCGGCGACGCCAGGCGCTATTTCGTCCTCCACGAACTCGGCCGCCCGGACGAGGCGTCCGAGATGCTCGCCGCGGCCAGGGCCGGTCTTCGCGACGATCCGTGGCTGGCGCGCGTCTTGGACTGCCTCGCCGGCGATCTGGCGCCGGCGGCGCTCGTGGACGAGGATGTCGCGACCCCCGTCCAGCGGTGCGAGGGCTACTACTATGCCGGGGAGACGAGTCTGCTCGCCGGCGATCCGGCCGCCGCGGCATCGTGGTTTCGCAGATGCCTGGAAACCGGCCTCAGATACGATCCCGCATCACCCAATGACTCCATGAGCGAATACGAACTCGCCGAATGGAGACTGTCCCCGGCTCGGTCCGAGATCATCCGACCCGAGCCCGGACCAGAGCGGTTTCCCGGGGGGCGTTGCGAATCCTCGCCGTAGCTGCGGCTACCACCGGTCTCGATCGGCGGGCCGTACGGGCAGGCGCAGGATCGTGCGCAATATCTCCGGTGCCACCCGCCGCGGATCGGATAGATAGATCTCGTGGTGCCGGCCATGGGGCTCAAGCCCCTCGGCGGCGGCGAATTCGAGCATCCGGGCCACCGTCTCGGGTTCCCGCTCGTAGGGCCCCACGTGCAGCATCTGCACGCAGGGGCCCTCGGCCAGGTCGATGAGCGCCACGTCCCTGACTGCGGGATCCTTCCCCTTCTCCAGCAGGCTCGTCTCGGCCCGGGTCCGGTCGGCCTCGTCGACGGCCTCGGGCGTGCGGATCATCGGCCGCCAGTTCCACGCGGCCGGCGACGGCGAGGTAGCGCGCCTGGCCGACGTCGACCAGGAAGGGTTTGCGGGCGGCCCGGTACTGCTCCTTGTGCACCTTGGTCGGGTCGATCTTCCCCGCCACGGCTACGCGTCGCCTTCCAGAGGCAGGTGGATGTCCGTGAGCAGCTCCTCGGGCGGCGTGCTCTCGGGATCGTTCAGGTAGATCTCGAGGCTCGGCTCGGCGCGGATGGTTCGGTCGTGCGCCGGGACCCACTGGCCGCAGAGCGCGGCGTAGGTCTGGGAGAGCTTCTCGTAGGGGCCATGGTGGGTGGTCACGGCGTAGGCGCCCCCGCCCACGGTCTGCACGCCGATCTCGCCGGCGGGCTCGAAGTCGTCGTCCACGGTCACGCAGGCGTCGTAGCGGATCTTGTCGGCGGGCGTCACGTCGGGATCGTCGTGGGACAGGCCGATGAACTTCGCGCCGGGGCCGAGGCGTCCCTCCGGTCCGAGTTTCATGCACAGCCGGCTCCAGGCGCCGCCGCATTCGGCGTAGGGTCCCACGTGCCTGACGAAGGCCACGCGCATCTCGGGAATCTTCTTGATTGTCACGTCCATGGTCTCTCCTCCGGAATCCGTTGTCGTGAAGGCGATCTCCCCGTCCTCCGTGTAGCGGAGGCCGGGCGCGTGGGCGACCAGCGGCCGCCGCCGCTTGCGGTATTCGCTCGGCGAGAGGCCGGTCATGGCGCCGAAGGCCCGCGTGAAGGCGGCGTGGGACTCGTAGCCGGCGTCCAGGGCGATCCGGATGATCGGATCGTCGCCCATGATCAGCCGGCCGGCCGCCCGCTCCAGGCGCAGCCGCCGTATGTGGGCCCGCACCGATTCGCCCACCATGCCGCGGAAGATGCGGTGGAAGTGGTAGGGCGAGAAGTGGGCCACCTCGGCCAGCTCGTCGAGCGTCAGCTCGCGGTCCAGGTTCTTCTGGATGTACAGCAGGACGCGCAGGAGCCGCTGCTGGTAGTCGTGCAGGGTGGTGGCGCGCATGATCCTCCTCTCGGACCGGATCATAGGTCACGACGGCGGGCGCCGCTTGACCGCGCTTGCGGAAACGGGACCGCTCAGTCCGCCGCGTCGGGGAGCAGGTCGCCGACGGCCTCTGCGAACGCCGCGTTCAGTTCGGGGCCGTAGTGGCCGCCCGGCCTGAAGAAGCCGTCCGTCGCGCGGTCGCCGATGCGGTC
>Ga0180429_10004109_pt1 | contig 11697 bp, 9 predicted proteins | sample SS_ome_FD_132428 | JGI IMG/M metagenome (GOLD analysis project Ga0180429, IMG submission 132428) | Hypersaline lake sediment archaeal communities from the Salton Sea, California, USA - SS_1_S_1 metaG | ecosystem: Environmental > Aquatic > Non-marine Saline and Alkaline > Hypersaline > Sediment ... | reverse complement strand
CCGAATTTGGAAGAGTTCTCATTATGGGAACCAATATGGTAGATGTGGGCGCCCAGGGCAAGTCGATCGGCGCGTCTATCCAGTGAGGGGAGATGGGGATGGGGGCTGAGAAGCCGGCGGGAGGGCTCTCGGAGGAGCTGCGCGACCAGATTCTCGATCACCTGGGCACGCGCCTGGCCGCCGGCGACATCCTGGTCACCGCCGACCAGCTGCACGCCGCGGCGTTCGAGGGATACGAGCAACTCGCCGGCAAGACCGCGGATGAGACCGCGCGCGCCGAGCTGGCCGCGGCCGTGGACGAGGTGAACGCCCGGGACGCGGGCGTGTTCGTGGGGCCGGGAGTGGAGAACTGGATCTCACGCACCGTGCTGGCCGAGGTGCGCCAGCGGGGATGGAGCCTGGCCGATGTCATGGAGCAGGGAAACCAGGCGGTGCGGGAGTTTGCCCGGGGCGCCAAGGCACGGGCCCTGCTGGGGCAGTTGGGGCTTACCCCCAAGCAGCTGAACCTGGGGCGCTGTCACCGCAGCCTGGTCAACGCGGTGGCCGGCCGCCAGGACCCGGTGCAGCGGCGCTCGGCCGAAAAGCTGGCCCAAGTGCGCGAGGCCGCCCGCCAGGACCAGGCTGGCGCGGCGCCCGCGAAGGGTGGCGTGCGCGTGCACACGCGCGACCTCGGCGAATTGACCGGGGGGCCCGAGCCCATGCCCACGGAAGAGGAGGCACAGCAGCGTACCCAGAAGGAGGCCAAGACCCAGGCCCGCATCCGCAAGGCCCAGGTGAGCCAGCTCATCGCCCACCTGGACACCTATGTGGAGATGGGCAAGATCACACCCGAGGACGCGGCTCGTCTGCGCAAGCTGGATCGCGTGGACCAGGCGGTGAAGTCGGGCAAGGCCTCGGCCGAGCAGGGCAGCAAGATCCGCAACAGCATCCTGACCGGGAAGGTTCGGGACCGGCTGGAGCGTCAGGTCCGCGACGCCGTGGACCACGCCGTCGTGTACGCGCAGGTGTTCCAGGCCTTGGGCCGGATCGAGACGCGCTACGACCCGGCGCTGCGGTTTCTGGCGCGGCACAAGAGCGAAGTGAATGCCGAGAAGTCAGAGGACGGCGAGGCGCCGGATCTGCGGAGTCTGGCTGCGGCGCTGGTGGAGGAGATGGAGTGCCTGCACCTGCTGATCGACCTGGTGGACCGCAAGGATGCCGAGGTCCGCATGATCGCCGCGCATCTGCCGCCGTACAGCCACATCGTGCGGCGCGGCCAGGAGCGGATCGAGAACCTGGTGGTGGAGGAGGCCTTTGTCGACGACCTGCGTCAGCTCTCGGAGGAGGACCTGGGCGCCCGCCTCCACAGCGATGACCGCAAGCTGCGGAGCCGCACGGCCGCCGACATGCTCTGCGCCATTGCCCTGCTCAACCAGCTGATCAAGCCGACGCCCTTCCGCAAGGAGATACGCCTCCTCAAGCTCAACCTCATCGTGGAGGAGTTCTTCCGCGGCACCGAGGATGTGGAGGACGCCCGGGCCAGGGCCCAAGAGTTTCTGCGCACGCGCCTGCGCAGCCTGTACCCCGACATCTCGGAGGAGGAGTCGGCCGAGATCGAGCGCCGCGGCGAGGAGATCATTGAGGCGGCACAGCAGCGCGTGCTCAGCGAGCGCCGCGAGCGCGAGGTCGAGGCCGCAGGCGCCGCCGGGCGCTCGCAGGGGCAGCCCGTGGGTGAGTCCGGGGCGGCCGCCACGCTCACCGAAGAGGAGGCCCAGCAGGGCGTGCAAATACACCGCGTCGGCATGCGGGTGGCGGGCCGACTGCGCCAGGTGCCTCTCAAGGTGATGCCCGACGAGGACGACCCGTCGCGCTTTGTCGTGGTGCAGAGAGATCCGGACAGTGGCGAGGTGGTGCCCCTGATGCGGCGCGGCGCCAAGCGCTACGTGCAGCGGGGGCGCGACGGCTCGTGGGAAATGGCGCGCGAGTGAGCGGCCGGAGCCGGTCCCTTGAGGGCAGGCTGGCCGTGGTCACCGGGGCCAGCAGCGGTATCGGCTGGCACGCGGCCCTGGCCCTGTCGCGGCGCGGGTGCCGCATCGTTGCCGCGGCGCGGCGCGCCGACCGGCTGGAGCAGCTCTGCGGCGCCATCGTGGCCCTGGGCGGCCAGGCCATGGCCGCAGCCTGTGACGTGGCCGATGTCGATCAGGTGCGGGAACTCGAGCGCCGCGTGCGCGGCAAGTGGGGCGCGGCCGACATCCTGGTGAACAATGCCGGGCGGGGGGCTTATGGCCCCTTCGTCGAGGTGGACGAGGCCGATCTCGAGGCGGTGGTGGAGGTGAATCTCATGGGCTCGGTGCGCTGCAGCCGCGCTTTTCTGCCGGCCATGATCAGCCGGGGGAGCGGCCACCTGGTCTTCGTGTCCAGCGTGCTGGGCGAGTTGCCGGCCCCCGGACACGCGGTGTACGGCGCCACCAAGTTCGCCGTCACCGGTCTGGCCGAGAGCCTGGACTGCGAGCTGGCCGCCGCCGGCATCCGCGTCACCCTGGTGGAGCCCGGGCTGGTGCGCTCGGAGTTCGCCAGCGTCAGCGGCACGCCACTGGAGCGGTACCGGCAGGTCCCGTCGCGCTCGCCGGAAGAGGTGGGAGAGGCGGTGGCGCGGGCGATTGCCGCGGGCCAATGGCGCTGCGTGCCTGACCGCGCCGGGTGGTGGGCCATCGCCCTGCGGCGCAGGTTCCCGCGGGCGGCGCGCTGGGTGGCGCGCCGCGTGGCCGAGCGGCTGCGCGAGCCCGACGTCTGAGAAACGGTCGGCTGAGAGCCTGTCCGCTGAAAGCCTGTCGGCGGGAGTAATAGAGGCGCGGCCCGCCGCAGCAGGTCGCGCCTCTATGTTGGGTTGGGTCGCCGCTGCCCGTCAGACCGAGCGGGGCCCCGCAAAGGGGCGCTGGCCGGGCTGCTCCAGCTGCAGGCGGTACACCGCCGCGGTCGAGGCCTCGGCCACGAACAGCTCATCGTACTCGAGCCCCCCGAAGACCATGCCCGCGGCTGCCGGACCCGGCAGTGGCATCGTGTCCACCATAGCCCCGTCGGGATCGATGGTGCTCAGACCGACACCGGGTCTGGAGGCCAGCAGATAGCCGCGCCCGTCCACGAGCAGGTCGGCCACGCCGTCGCCGTCGTCAAAGGTGATCAGGACCTGCTGTTCCCCGGCCTTCCCGTCGTCATCGAGCTCGACGAACAGGATCCGATTGGCCCCGTCCTCGGCCAGGTAGAGCCCGCCGGCGTCTTCGGTCAGAACCATGCCGGAGGGGTGGGCGAGGCCGCCGATCACCTCCTCGACCTCGCCGTCCAGGTCGGCCCGGTATACGCTGCCGCTGCCCGCTTCCTTGCCGGCGTCGGTGAACAGGGCGTGGCCGGTGGGCTCGAAGTAGAGTCCCTGGGGCGAGTAGAGCCGCCGCCCGTGACACTGGCTGGCGTAGACCTCGACCTCCTTGTCGGGCGAGATCAGCAGCAGGTGGTGCCGGCCGCTCTCGGCGACGAAGAGGTCGCCCGAGTCGTCGAAGGCGATGCCCATGGGGCGCCCGCCCGTGGCGGCGAACTCCTCGGGTCGGCCATCGGGTCTGATCCGGCTGACCCGTCCGGCGGTCAACTCGGACACAAAGAGGGTTTCGTCTGTGTCGAAGGCCAGGCCATAGGGCTGGGCGAGATCCTTGGCAACCTGTTCCGGAGCAGCCATCAGTCGGATACCCTGTGCGTCTACCTTGTGTGGTTGGGGGATGTGGGGTGATCTGCCTGGGCGCGGGGCGAGCCGCTGGCTAAACCTACCACTGCTCCGCCTCGACCATCTCGCGCGCCAGCGCGCCGAGCTCGCCGACGAGTTCTTCCTTGTCGTCCTCGCGGGCCCGGTTGGTGACCTGCATGGTCAGGGCGATCAGGCCAAGCCCGAAAATGCGCTGCAGGCTCTCGGGCGTCTCCGGGTCGAGATCGGGGATGAGCTGGCTGAGGCGATTCAGCAGCTCCCGGTGCTTGTCGGATATGGCGATGACTTCGAGCGACATGGGCGTTGGAAAACCGTGGGGGCCGGGGGTCACGGGCACTAGGTGCGGCAATTATAGGAAAGCCCGTGCCAGACGGCAATCGCCGCGGTGACCCGCTACTCCTTGAGATTGAGGTAGGCGATGACCCGCAGCCGGGCGCCGGGGGCCACGGCGCCACACAGGCGCAGCCAGCCGCCGAAGTGCCGCGCCCGGATGGCGACCAGAGACTGCCCCGCCTCCAGGGTGGCCGTCGAGCCCTCGTCGCACCAGAGGGTGCCGTCGGGGGAGATCTGGACCCGGGCCTCGAGCAGGGGGCCGGCCCCGGCGGGGGCGCTCTCCAGGGAGAGCAGGCGGACGAAGAAGATGGCCTCCGAGGCCCAGGCCGCCTCCCAGGGCTCGGTGGCGAACTCGCCCTCCCAGACTACGTCGCGCTCAACTGCGGCGGTCAGGCACTGGCGCATTGGGGGATCTCCGCCGACAGGAGCACTGAGTCCAGGTAGAGCAGGGCGCGCCTGTCCGTGCCCGCCTCGGCCCAGAAGGCCACGTTGAGCATGCACCACAGGTTGGCCATGGCGGGCATGCGCATGGGCTCGATCACGGACGTGTCGAAGTGCCGGTCGTTACACTGAAGGTAGACGAAGGACATGGAGCCCAGATCAAAGCCGAGCTTGAGGTAGTGCCAGTTGAGCTTGGTGGCGATCTCGTTGTAGCACAGCAGTTGGTCGCCGCCGGGGAGATCCTCCCAGCCGTCGGGGCCCAGGTGGAAGTGGGAGCGCGTCTTGCCGGAGTTGCCGATGTCGGCGAAGTGGGGGGGGCGGCTCTTCACCTGCCAGCGCCCCACAGGCCGGCCCGCCACGGCGTTGAGGTAGCGCAGGTGGGGCATGACCCTCTCGGTCTGGTTCTGCAGGTCGAAGAGCAGGCCGACGGAGCCCACGTCTGTCTCGGAGAGCTGCAGCTGTGTGGCCTCGGGCTTGAAGGCGAAGCGGGCCTCGAGCTGGATGAGGCCGGCGTACTGGTAGGTGAGCCGCTTGATGCCCACGGCCAGCGAGCCGCACCGGGGACGGGTGGCCAGCTTCATGGCGTACGTGCCATTGGCCGAACCCCCGGTGCCCGTGTCCCAGACCGTGCAGTTGCTCAACATGGGCGGGCGCAGGTCGCGGTACTGGGGCAGCATGTTGTCCAGGCGGTCCTCGTAGTTGCCGATCAGGCCCGTCCACCCGTGCAGGCCGGTGTCGAAGTCGTCGCTGTACAAGACCGTGGACAGCGGCGAGAAAGGGCCGCGCTCCCGTACCTGTTCCACGAGTCGTTCCAAAGCGGGTCAAGGGGTGCGTTGCAGATCGCTGACTCTGCGCTAAAGTCGCGGGAAATATAGACATAGGGGAAGCGAGCGGCAACGTGCCGGCGCGTTGACACCGCGGCGGGAGACGGTGTAACTTGAGCCTCCCACGGCACCGGAGGAGTCCGTATTGCGGCTTGCCCCCACCAGACCCTGCGCGCCCGCGCGGGAATCACTGTGGCCCGCGTTGGCAGCCGCTGCGGCGGCCGCCGCGGTGTACGGCGCCACGCTGTGCCCCACGGTGTACGCCGAGGGATCGGGCGAGCTCATCGGCGCCACCTATCTGCTGGGCACGGCCCACCCGACCGGGTATCCCCTGTACTGCCTGCTGGGCCGCCTCTTCTGCGCTCTGGCGCCGCTCGCCAGCCCGGCTCTGGAAGTGAACGCCTTCACCGGCCTGACGGGGGCGGCGGCCGTTGGTCTCCTGGTGGCCTGGCTCGGGTCGCGCGGTCTGGGCGCGTGGAGCGCCGTGGCGGGCGGACTGCTGTGGGCCTTCTCCGCCACGTTCTGGAGCCAGTGCGTCATCTCGGAGGTGTACGGCCTGGCCGCGGCCCTGGCCCTCCTCGTGGTGGGCGCGGCCACCGGTCGGTTGGACAGCCCGCGCCGGCTGGCCCTGCTCGGTCTGCTGATGGGTCTGGGCGCCACCGCCCACCTCCAGGTGATCCTGCTGTACCCGGCGGTGCTGTGGCTGGCTCTGCGCGGCGGCTCGGCGGCCCGGGAGCCCTCAGGTGTAGCACCCTCTGGAGGCGCGGCCGCCGCCGTGGCGACGTGGTGGCGGCGCGTCACCTGGCTCGCCGGTGGAGCCGGTCTGGGGTACAGCTCCGTGCTCTACCTGATTCTGCGCAATGGGCGCGGCAGCGCCTTCCACTGGTCCGAGATCTCCACTGCCGTTGACCTGTGGGAGCACGTCACGGGCAGCCTGTACTCCAGCTCCTTCTTCGCGCTGCCCGCGGCAGCGGTGGCCGGCAATGCGGCGCGCTGGCTGGACCTGGTCCGGGCCGACCTGCATCCCTTGCTGGGGCCGGCGATCCTCTGGGGCCTCTGGGTGTGGTGGCGGCGCGACCGCAGCAGCCTGGGTCTGTGGGCCAGCGGGGCCGCCCTGAATCTCGTCACGGGCCTGCAGTACCATCGGGACCCCACCGGCTTCGGCGTCTTCTTCCTGGTGACCCTGATGACCGCCACCATCGCGGCGACACACGCCATCGACGACCTGGCGGGCCGGGTCCGGCGCCGCTGCGGGGGGCAGCCGCGCCTGGCGCTGGTCGCCCTGGTACCGGTCGCCGCCGTCCTGGTCAACAACTGGGACCGGTCCGACCACGGCGCCCGCACCCTGGCCAGGACATACGGCGAGGATGTGCTGCGGGGGCTGCCGGCCGACGCCGTGCTCGTCACCGAGGGCGACCACGTCAGCTACGTGGCCGACTACCTGTGGCGGGTCGAGGGCATGAGACCGGACGTGCTGGTCGTCAATCGCCTGGGCCGCGGCGGCGGGGGGCCCGGGGGCCGGTGGGCCGCGGCAGACCAGGCCGCGTGGGAGCGGCGCCACATCCTGGCTGGCGCCCGACCCGTGTGCTACACCTCACCTCGCGCCATGCCGGTGCCGGAATGGGAATTCGCCCCGGCGGGACTGGTGTACCGGGCGGTTCCCGCCGACCGCGCCCCGGGCGCGGCACACACCTTCCCCGACTCGTTGCTGAGGCGCGCCCGCACGCCGGCCCCGGATGCCTGGTCGCGTCGGCTCCAGGCGGAGTACTGGTTCATGCGGGGGGAATTCCTGGGCCAGACCGGGCAGAGTGCGGCCGCGGTCGCGGCCTATGAGGCCGCCGCAGACCGGGCGCCCCAGTCTCGCACCGTGCGCTTCAATGTGGCTGTTAAGTTGCTGCGCCATAACAATTTGAAGTCTGCCCTCGAGCACGCGCGAGCAGCGGTGGAGATCGATCCCGTGCAGGTGCAGCCCCGGCGGCTCGCAGCTGCCATCCAGAGGTACCTGGGGCGCCGGGCCGCAGGCCCGTCCAGCGCTCCTTGACGAGGTCCGGGCCTGGGGGTACCTTGCGCCCGGGCGTGACCTGGCAGGCCCAGTCCCCGGCAGGCCCAATGGCCCGGCAAATTCTATGGACAAGTGGGATCGCATACTGGACGAGAGCAATGTCGTCAGCGAGCTGAAGGCGACGCGCAAGTACGACGCCATCCGCGAGTTGTGCGCCGTGCTCGAGAACGACAACGCCATCCAGGACCACGAGCGCTTTCTGGCCGATGTGATCCGCCGCGAGCAGCACAGCTCTACGGGCATTGGCAAGGGAGTGGCGGTCCCCCATGTCCACGAGGACAATGTGCGGCGTCAAATCCTGGCCCTGGGCATATCCCGGCAGGGGGTGGATTTCCAGGCCGTGGACGGCGAGCCCGTGCACATCGTGGCCCTGTTCGCCTCTCCCCGCAAGCACCAGAAACAGCACATGGCCCTGCTCGCCTCCCTGTCCAGGTTGCTGCAGCAGGACGAGGCGAGGCAGGCCCTGATCGAGGCGGACTCCGCGGCCGCCGCGATCGCCGTGTTTGATACCTGGGGATCCTGACGCCCCTGTCCCGCAAGCCGGGCGACGCCTCGGATTTGCAGCTGTAATAGGCTCTCCGACAGTGCGTTAGGACCAATTCCTGACCCGACAAACAGATGGCGATATCCGGCCTGCCCGTCGAGGGTGGTCACGCGCTCCTGGTCGAGGGGGCCCACGGCAGCGGCAAGGCCGCGCACCTGGTCGCCCGACTGCGAACCCTGTGTGAGGCCGGCGTTCCCGCGCACTCGGTCCTGGTACTGGTGCCCCAGCGAGATCGCCGCGCCGCCATTGAGCGCCGGTCGGCCGACGGCGCGGCGGGGAAGTCTCAGGGCGCAAGCGGGGCCTATACGCCCGATTTCCTGACCTACTACGGTCTGGCCAGTCGGGCCGCGCGCCTGTTCTGGCCGGCCGCGGCCGCGGCGGCTGGCTATGCCCACCCCGAGCAGGCCCCCGTGTTCCTGACGTACGAGACGTCCCAGTATCTCATGGGTCAGGTCATTGCCCCGCGTCTGGCCCGCGGGTTCTTCGAGGGGCTCTCCATGCGCCCCCAGCGCGTCCTGTCCCAGTTGCTGGACAATCTCAACAAAGCGGCCGTCAACGGGTACCCCGTCGAGGATGTGGCCCGCCGGCTGCGCGGCGCCTGGGCCGGAGAGGCGTCGCGGGCCGTGTACTTCGACCAGGCCCAGGAGTGCGCCGTCGCGTTCAGGCGCCGCTGCCTCGAGCGCGGCCTGGTCGACTTCTCGCTGGCCGTGGAGCTGTTCGATCGCCATCTCCTGCCGCGGGACGACTTCTGGGCCTACCTGGGCCGGCGGTACCGCCACCTGATCGTGGACCAGCTCGAGGAGACCGTGCCCGTGGCCCAGGACCTGATCCGGCGTTTCCTGGCCCAGTGCGACTCGGCCTGCCTGTTCCTCGATCGCCGCGGCGGGTACCGGGTCTTCATGGGCATAGACGCCACCGGGGCCAGACAGGTAGGCGCTGCCTGTACCCGGTACCTGAAACTGCCCGAGCCCGCACTCCCGGCGCCCATGGCCCTGGCGCGCGCCCTGGACTGGCACCTGGGGGGGAGGCATGCGGCTGGATCTGATGGCGAAGCTTCCGGGGCGCTGGGCGAGGCCCGGCGAGGTCTGGCCGGCCGGATCGTGTGCCGGTACCGGGCCGACATGATATCCGGAGTGGCCGACGAGGTGGTGCGCCTGGTCGAGTCGGGCGTGCCGGCGGCCCAGATTGCCGTGGTCGCACCGCACGCGGACGGGGTGTTGCGTCACCTTCTGGGACGGGCCCTGGGGCGCGCCCGGATTCCCTTCAGCGCCGCGCGGCGCTTTGCGGCGCTCAGGGACGAGCGCATCGTGCGGCTGGGCCTGACCCTGGCGGCGCTGGCCCACCCCCAGTGGCAGGCGCGGCCCCATCCGTGGGACGTGGCCGAGGCCCTGGCCTATCTCGGAGACCTCGATCCGGTGCGGGCCGCCCTGGCAACGCGCCAGGCCTATGACGCGCAGCGCGGCAGGCTGGCCCATGTGGCCGGCCCCAATGGAGCCGAGGCCGAGCGCCTGGGCCCCGCGGCGCTGACGCGTCTCGACGCGGTGCGGGCCTGGCTGGAGGCGGACGGGGGCCAGGAGCCCCTCGACCACTTCCTGCGGCGCCTCTTCGGGGAGGTGATCTCGCGCCCGGGCCTGGGTGCTGACCAAGCTGCGGCGTACGCCCGCCTGGTGTCCTCGGCCGCCTGGTTTCGCGAGGCGGCGCCCGCCCTGGGCCTGGACCGCGACGAGGCGGGGCAGAGGTTCCTGGACATGGTGTGGGACGGGGTGGTGGCCGCCGCCCCCGTGGAGGACGGCGCGCCGGCGGAACCGGACGGGGGCGTGCTGCTGGTGGCGCCCGTGTACACCTATCTGCTCCAGTCGCGCGGGGCGCGCTATCAGTTCTGGCTCGACGTGGGCTCCATGCGCTGGTGGGAGCCGCCGCACCAGCCCCTCACCAATCCGCACGTGCTGGCGCGTTCCTGGCCGGAGGGAGACCGGTGGACGGACGCCGTGGACTTTGCCACGCGCAACGACACGCTGCGGCGTCTGGTCCACGGCCTCTGCCGGCGGTGCTCCAAGGGGGTGTACGCCTGCTCGAGCGAGGTGGAGGAAGCCGGAGAGCCCCAGGACGGCCCTCTGCTGCGGGCCCTGGACCGGGTGGGCCGGGAGGCATGAGGCGATGAGCGGCTTTGTGCCCCGGCCGGGGCAGCGGGAGATTCTGGGCTACACTGGCGGCCGGCTGGGCGTGTCGGCCGTGCCGGGGAGCGGCAAGACGGCCACCATGGCGGCCCTGGCCGCCCGCCTCCTGGCTGCCAGGGGGGAGGCCCACAGCCCCCTGCCCGAAGACGGGCGCATCCTGGTGGTGACCTACCAGAACGCGGCCGTCGAGGCGCTGCGCGCGCGCATCCGCCGGGAGTTGATGGAGAGCGGCGCCCCGCCGACCGGGTACGACGTGCGCACGCTCCACAGCCTGGCCTTCTCGATCGTGCAGACGTACCCGGGGCACGCTGGCGCCGCCCCGGACTTTCACATCCTCGACGACCGCGCCGCCGCCGACCTGCTCGACAAGGCCGTGCGCCAGTGGAACGAGCAGCACGAGCACACCTGGCGCGGCCTGGCCCCCAACCAGCGGGCCCCGGGGCGGTGGGAGGAGGAGTGGACGCGCATCGCCCGCAATGTGGGCTCGGCGGTGATCGGGGCCGCCAAGAATCTGCGGCTGTCGCCCCGCGCTCTGGCCTTTCTGGACGCGGGCCGCCACCTGCAGCCGGCCGCAGCCGGGACGGGTTTCGCGCGCCTTGGCGCCGCGCTGTACGCCCTGTACCAGGAGCAGGTCGAGACGATTGGCGGGCTCGACTTCGACGACATGGTGCGCCTGGCCGTTGACCTGCTCGAGGCGCATCCCGACCTGTGCGCCCGCCTGGCCGGGCGCTGGACGGTGATCCTGGAGGACGAGGCCCAGGACAGCGTGCCCCTGCAGGAGGAGTTGCTGGGGCGGCTTACCGGAGAGACGGGCAACTGGATCCGCGTGGGCGATCCGAACCAGTCCATCACCAGCACCTTCACCACGGCCGACCCGCGTTTCCTGCGTCGCTTTCTGGAGCGGCCCGATGTCGAGGCCGTGGAGATGACCATATCGGGGCGCTGTGCGCCGCGCATAGCCGATCTGGCCAATGGTCTGGTGGATTGGGCCTGCACCTGCCATCCGGTGCCCGCCGTGCGGGAGCGGGCCTTCAGGCGGCAGCACATCGAGCCGACCGGGCCCGGCGATGCCCAGCAGAACCCGCCCGACGAGACCAGCAGCATTGCCGTTCGCACCTATGCGACGCGGGAGGAGGAGTTTGCCGAGGTGGCGCGCCGCGCCGACCAGTTCGCGCGCCAGCAGGCCGACTGCACCGCGGCGATCCTGGTCCCCACCAACCGCCTGGGCTACGACATGGCCGCGGCGCTGCGGGCGCGCGGGGCCGGCTTTGACGAGCGGCTCCAGAGCAGTGAGGCCGGCCGCTCGGTGGCCTCGGCTCTGGGCGGCGTGCTCTCCTTTGTGGGCGATCCCCTCGGCCGCCAGAATCTGGGGGCGGCTCACGAGGCCGTGCGCCCGTTCCTGGCCGCCGCGGAGCAGTCGTTCGAGGGGGAGGGCCCGCCCGGGGCGGCGGCGCCCGAGCGCGACGAGACCGTGGCCCGGCTCCTGCGCAGCTGCTACCGCCCCGAGACGTATCTGTATCCCCGTGCGGGTCAGGAGCCGGCCGTGGCTTTTCCGCCGGTGCAGGACGTGAGCGCGGCCGAGATGG
>Ga0180429_10004108_pt1 | contig 11702 bp, 4 predicted proteins | sample SS_ome_FD_132428 | JGI IMG/M metagenome (GOLD analysis project Ga0180429, IMG submission 132428) | Hypersaline lake sediment archaeal communities from the Salton Sea, California, USA - SS_1_S_1 metaG | ecosystem: Environmental > Aquatic > Non-marine Saline and Alkaline > Hypersaline > Sediment ... | reverse complement strand
GCCTTCGAGGATGGCACGATCGGCAGCCACGCTTGGGCGTGGGATGCCCTTCAGGTTCATCACGTAAACTACCAGACGCATTCCTTCGGAAGTGATGCGGTCTTCGTCCTGCAGCACGCGCCACTTTGGTTCGACGGGAGCAAACACCCGGTAAGGACATGGCGCACGGAGCATCACGCTTTGATAGTTGCCGCGGAGCAACTCAACAGCGCCCGCCGGAGGAGTTTTCAGGCTATCGTGCGCTTCCAAAAGGGAACCGACCGTCGCCGCGTTGATGTTGGCGCCTGTCAGGGCGTAAACGCAAAGCGGCGCGATCAAAATGGCCATCATGCGGTCTGATTTGTCAAGCATGGTCGCCCTCATTTTTCTGACTCCGGCTGTCCGCGGGCACTGAGGATTGTGGCTCTGAGTTTTTCAGCCTTTTTTAATTCAGCCGTTTCCATGCTGAAAAAGCCATCCCTCCTTTTTAGCCTCAAATAGGCCTCTTCGGCGTCCGCCAGGGCCGCGCCCCAATCCTTCATCGCCATGTACACCTTGGCCCTGCTGCATAGATGGGGGACGCTGATCTGTTTGCCGGGTTTCTTCTGATCAGGGGGTACCGGTTCTTCGAGCGGAGCCAGCGCGAAAGCGAGATGCTTGGCCTTTTCGAGATCGCCGCGGTTCAGCGCGTCTTCGACGGCCTTTTCGTCATGCCACTCGATCACATTCTGGATGACGTTTCCCTTCGTCCTTGCGAGTCCGGACAAAACTGTCGCAATGCTGTCGTCGGGCCGGAGAATCGCGATATTGATCCGTTCGTCCTCGGCAAGGATGCCGAGTTGTTGCACGAGCGGGTTCTGCATTCCCCCGGGCACGACGACCGTGGAGCAGTTGTGCGGCTTCTCTTTCAAGATCGCGCGAAATCCGTCAACGTTATCATCCAGAATAGCGGCGACGATGTTGACGTCCTTGAAGGGACGCGCCTCAGCGAATTCTATTGTGCCCCTCGGAATTCCCTGGTCGGGACGACTCATGAAGATGATGGCGGTCCACTTGCCGGCGGTGTCCTCAGGGATACGGAATGCGTCACCATTGAGGGTCTTCAGTTCGGCTCGCAGAACACGACGGGCATCCTCGGGCTCGCCCCACGAGAGGAAATAGGCTTCGCGTCGTCCAAACGACCAGCCGGCAGTGTAGGGAGCCCTGTACAGCCAGTAGCGGTGGTGGCGGTCCACCAGGAACGAGGTAACCGTCCACATCATCGGGTTCTCGATATGCTCGTCAAGAATCGTGCGCCGGTATCGTTCGTGCAACTCGCGATCACCAGCGTCCAGCGCCAGGATGGCCGCTGCTGCCAGCGCCGGTCCCGGTGCCTGCCCGCCGGCAGCCTTGAGAAAGTCGCCGATGACCACCTTTGGATCGGCATCGGCGGCGCGGAGCGCTTCCCTGACCAGGCAGAATCGCGCCGCCACATCCGTGCCGGGGGGGTATTCGTTGTCGAGCGTGACCTTGGCCTCGCCGACAGCGCGTTCAAGGTATTCCTGATCGAAGCTGAGCTTCCACAAACCTAGCAAGGCGATCATGCGGCGGTTGCGCACGATCCAGAGGTCCGGGGCCTGCGGGTGTTCCGCGATCGCCTTGCGACACAAGTCATCGGCTTTCTCGTAGTTTGCACGCACCTCATCACGTGGCATCCGGTAGCGAAACGGCGGCGCGACATAACATTCCTGGATGGCGCGGAGTTTTTCTTCGGGAACCGAGGCTTCAGTCCGGTTCAACTTGGCGTCGGCGCCAGAATCACCTGCGGCGATCGCCTTCAACTCGGGCGGGAAGGCGGGATCGAAGGATTTCCGGGGGTCCAGGACGAGGAATTCGCCCGTGAAGATCGACTGCAATTGACTGCAGTAGCGCGGCTTGGTCCAACCTCGCGCCAGGGAGGATCCCACCCAGCGAGGATAATCTCTCTTACGCCCCCCACGGTTTCCGGCCATGACCAGGGCGGCGTAACCGGTAGGGCTCACCAGGACGATGGCCGGATCGGTTCGCGCGTAGGCTCGATAGATCGGGTTGTCTCTGCCTCCGGGAAGGCGCATCGCAGGCCAGTTGACCCCGAGTTCGCGAAGAACTTCCTCGCCCGCATCGGGCAATTCATCCAGATTGAAACTGACGATCTCCATTCGGCCCGACAGCTCGTCTGCGTTTTCCTTCCAGGCGGTCGCGAGTTGCTCGATATCTTCTTTGCCGCCGCCCTCTTTCGACCAAAAATAAAGAGCGATCGTCCGCCCCAGATAGTCGATTGGGAAGCGAGCTACTTTGCCGTCGGACCGCGTAAAAGTGCCACAGAACGGAGCTCCAAAGACCTGTCCCGCTAGCTTGTCCCGCTGGAACATGATCAGTTCGAGATTCCCGGCAAAACGCTCGGCCATCGCCTGGCGAATATCACTGAGCAATCCTGTGTCCCCAAATTCGAGCGCCATGAGCATGGTGATGCGGAGCACCTTGGCTTCCACCTCGGTGTCTCGGTAACGCTCGATCAGGGGCCGGAGGGCATCCGCACGCGCCTCCAGGTCCGCTCCTTGGCGCGCCAGTTCCGTTTGGGAAAGCAACAAATCGGCATCGAGTCGAATGGCCGCATGTTCATCGGGAGCACCGGCCAGCAGCCGGCACGTTTTCAGGAGGGCCTCACGATTGCCGGCCGAGTTGTCCAGACTTAACAACTCCCGCCGGCCACGAAACAGGATTCCAAGGATCTGGTAGCGGTTCGGCGCTGTTGGGTACGTCTCGAGCAGCGAGTCACCCTCGCGGATGATGCGCCGGATGGCGAGCCTTCTTCTGGCCGGTGATGTGCCCTGCTCTTTATCGGCCAGCTTCGCCTCCAAGGCAACGATCTTACTCTCTGGAATGGGTGGGGCTTTGTCCTGCGCAGCCGCGGAGAACGCGCAAGTCCATACCGTGGCCACGACCAACCCGATTCTGGCTATTCGCTGTCGTGTTTTCATCGCACAAATATCCTTGTATTCCGTAAGCAACCGAGCGTCCTATCGCACCGGCTTGAGCTGGAACTGCTTGATGCTCACGCCGCGGTTCGGAGCCCGGGATGTCAACTGGAGGGTGTTCCTGCCCTCGCGCAGCTCGATGCTCACCGGCTCGGTTTCCTCCCACATGCCCTTGGTGTAGGGCAGCGGCACATCGATGAGTGTTCGCCTGTTGAGCCTGAGAATGACTTGCTGCCGCGTGGACACGGTGGCGACACGTATGGTCAGATCGTATTTCCCGGCTGCGGGTAGCTCGACGGTGTACTGGAGCAGTTCGGGGCGATTGCCGAGCCGCTGATAGTGAACTTGCGTGCCGCCCCCCGAACTCTCCATGAATGTAATCTTGTCCGTATTGTTCGTTGGCTTGGAACAAGCCGCAACAGGAATCGTGATGACTCCATCTTCGCCGATGACGATCCTCCTGTCTTCTTCGGGAATCTCAATGTCATCCCCCTTCTCGTCGCCGATCGGGTCGTCCGACTCACCAAGTTTCATCCCTCCGACCAACTCAAGCGCCTCGACCTTGGCGTCTTCGACAATTGCCCGCTTCTTGTAGAACGCCAAGCCGTCCCAAAACCCGCCGCCTTTGCCGTAGTGCTGGATGCTCACGTCGGCCTCGCCGAGTGCATCGCCGATCCATTGAGCCCTTAGCACCTTCATGTACTCCTTCGGATGTTCCCGCGCCTGCGAATCCAGCAGGAAGTCCAATCCAGTCCACGGCCCACACCGGTTAATCGACCACCAGCCTCCGAAACACACGACCCAGCCGTCAGGGGTCCAATGGTTCATTGCCGCGTGCCCTGTCTGCGTCGAACGCCTGGACGGGATGCCGAATGCACGCGTCGCAAAGCGTCCGAAGAAAGCACGCGGCCCGCATTTTCCGCCGCCCGCGATCATCTGTTGGGTTTTTGTACCCAACTCCGGATCCCAGGCGGGGCTCTGATACGGGACATCGCTCTTCACAATACGCGTATAACGCCACTTGTAGTCGGGGTTCGTGATGTGATCCGGACGGTAATTACGCATCATCTCCCGCACCCAGCCAAGTTCCTCATTGGTATAGGGGTCGTTGGTAATGAAGCGGCATTCCCAGGTGTTCATGTCCTTGAAAACAGTATCCAGTTCACAGGCCAGATAGGCCTTTTCGTAATGCAGATAGCGTGCAACCTGACCGTCCGGGGTTTTGTGATCGGTGTAAACGATCCCATAGACTCCGCCCTTATCTTTGTCCTCCAGCCATGGCTGATGGAGAGCCGTGCCCAATGCCAGGCGCTGGAAAATGCTTCCCCTCTCACGAGCACGCACGCTCGCCTCCAGTATGGCGGTATAGACCTGCATCGCCTCGCCGTATTCGCCGCCGTTGGCACCGCCAGCCATAAGTACTTGCCTCATCAAAGCTTCATCCGCAAACAGCTTATCGAGCAATGCTTTCTCCTGCTCGCCTTTTTGGGCGAACTCCGCAAGCCCGCGCGGCGTCCCGTGTCGGAGGATCGCGGCCTTCATGAGCTTGGAGTCTAATTCATCGCTCGACAGGAACGCCGATACGTCGGCAAGGATCGGTCTGGCGGCGCCGAGTGCTTTTGCCTCGGCCTCGGACTTCGCCGCCTTGTACGCTTGATGGACTTCCGGCCTGTCATTCTCACCTGGCGCGGTAAGGCCGGCCAACTCGGCTCGCGCGTTCAGGAAGGTCGCTTTTTTCTGTTCGTCGATTGCGGGCAGAGATGCCACAATCTCTTCCCGCAACGAATCGAGCATGTTGGAATAGTGTTTCTCAAGCTTCTGGCCCTGCTCCGTAAGTGGCGCCTCCGGTTCCTTGCCGCGAGCCGACGTGACACCGCACAGGCCCATCAGGAACGCCATCATTACAAACAGCCGGCTAATGGATCCACATTGTGCTTTCATTTTCTTTTTCCTTACCTCTGATAGACCGGAATGTACCGATGCGGGGTTCCAAGGATGATGATTGCCATGGGAGTCTTGTGAGGATAATCTTCCTCTTTCTCCTGCCACGATCCGTTCGGTTTCTGCAACCCGATGAGGGCATCGCGGATCTTTGGATACCACTTGGCATACCGTTGGTCACCGGCCTGTACCATTGCCTGCATCGCATAGTAATGGGAGTAGTAGAAGTGCCCGTTGTCCTTTCTCGAAAACACGTTGGGATTGTTTTCAAGGTAGTTCAAGGCCGCCGAGACCCATTCGGCATCTCGGTTGCCACAGAGCTGCGCGGCATACACTCCGCCGGCGGTGCAGGCGATCGTTGCACCTCTGTTGCCCTGATAACCGAACCCGCCGGTCGCTTCATTCCATACCTGATCGCGCAGATAGCCGGTCACCCTGTCAATCGTCTCCGTCGGAATCAGGATTCCCGCCTCCCGCGCGGACGCCAGCGAAACAAACACCATTGCCGTCACCGAAGTGTCCTGGCCGGCATCCGGCCGCGCCGCGTAACGCCACCCTCCGAGCGGACTCTGCGCCCGCAGGATCACCTCGACCGCTCGCTCCAGTGCGGCCTGGATCTTCTGGTTGTCTTTGACGTCTTTGGTCATCCCCCACAACTCCGACATGGCAATGGTGAACAGCCCGTGTTCATACATGCCACCCATGACTCCGCTGGGTGACTCCTCGGCCTTTTTCAAGAGAAAGTCTTTTGCGCGGTCGAGCGCCTTGCCGTGACGGCCAAAACCGGGGAAGTGGCCTTTGACCATGAACGCCATCAATCCCAGAGAGGTCCCGCCGATCGCGGTCTTACCCCCTTTAGAAGACCAGGAGCCGTCGGGGTTCTGACTGGCCACGAGAAATTGCAGGCCTCGATCGATGGCGAGTTCGGCAGCTTCGGTCAATTCCGGTGCACCTGTCTCATCAATGCTCGGTCTTTCAACTCTCCGTATCGAGCTGGGCGGCTCTTCGCCGGAGGCATCTTGGGCGGCAAGCGGCGTGGGGAGAAGGCACGCCATGGCGAGAAGCAGGCCCGTGAAGCCTGCTATCACCGACGCAGGGTTGGTGGGGGCGGAATTTTTGGCCTTGGGCCAATAGCTGTCATTTCCCGTCGCCTTCATTGCGCCACTCTTTCGTAGTAGTTTTTCAAGACTCCCCGATATTCGAGCGGGAGCTCGCGGGCGAAGTTCTGGTTCAAAGCGGCACGGTTGCGGTCCGCCAATACTTTCCACTCGGTGCGTTTATCCTTCGGCGCTTCGCCGCTCACGAAGTCGGATATGAAGCCGGCCGTTACCGCATGCTCGCTATCACTCCCGGATCCGTCTGACATTGGATCCCCTTCAACACCCGGGCCGCTGCTAGCCGCCGTTTCCAAGAGCAGCGCCTGCTCCACAATGAAGTGTCGCAACTGCTCGTCAGCGGCCTTCTGGCTGCGTTTGATCTCGTCCCGATCCGACGACTGCAGCGCGGAGACGGCTGCTGACAAGTGTTGGTGGGCGGCGGCCAGCTTGGGATGCGGCTGCTCGGCCTGCACGAACTGTTTGCAGCGCGTCTCGAGTTCGCGCTGTTTCTCCGCCAGGGTCGTCATGGCTTGCGGTTCGGCCACCTGCGTGTGTCGGAACAGTTCTTTGTGATTACTGGCTAACGCCAGTACATCGATCAGGCGCACGAGTTCCTCGGGCGACTGCGGCGTCACATCAATGCTCGGCAGGCCGTGGAGCATGCTGATCACGGCAAACAGTGCTTCGGCGTTTTCCGTGAGTGTCAACCTGGCGAGTTCCATCTGCTCGGCGGCGGCCGACGCATCCCCGGCTTCCATTCGGTGGAGGGCTTCCCCCATCAGCTTCGCGGCAGCGGCGTAATCTGCCATTCCCGTGGCTTTTTCGAGTTGGCGGCCATAGGATTCTGCCTTGGCCAACAGTGCGCGTTGTTCCGCCGCCAGAGCTTGCTGCTGGTCCGCACGCGCCGACTCGGCCTTTTGCTTGAGTTCCTCCTGCTGGTATTCCATAATTGCCGCATCCGCCAGCGTAATGTGCAGGAATTCCACAATCTCGGCAACGTAGCCGGTCTGCGTTTGCACGGCCTGAACCAGCGTTTGCACTTCCGCCAGCGAGTCAGTCGCAACATCCTGAGCGTCGATGGCATCGGCTTTGTCTCCGCTTTCCAGCGAGGACATTGCATCATCGAGATCCGTCCCGGCGAAAATCAGCGGCGTGCCGGCGTCCAACCTGCCGGCCACCAGGTCCAGCAGGGGCGCCACGTCGACCAAGCACTTTCGCAGGTTGCCGAACATCGGGAGTAAATCCGTCAGGGCATCCGGTTTCGCTTCCTCTGTCGCCGCGATCAGATCTCGTTGTTCGGCCACAATGTCGGCCATGTAGCCCTTTGCATACCCGACCGCACGCTGGAACATGTACAGGTCTTGCAGCAAACTAAGGCGTTCGCTCTGGGCTGCGACGAGCGAGCGGGCTTCGGCCAGGGCATCGGCCGCCCTTTCCTGGTGCTCGATGGCTTCGCCGGGCAGGTTGTTCTTCAGTGAATCGACCGCATCGCTCATGGCGCGTTCAACCCGGTTGAGCCGGCTCAGAAGCGGCAGCACATCCTTTTCCGGGACCGACTTGTTCTGCTCGACGAGCTCCTTGCCGAATTCGACGACTTCCTCGGCCAGAAACAGTTGCGATTCCGCCAGGCTCTCAACCTTTTTCCCCTCGGCCGCAGCAATATCTGATTTCTCCAGGAGACCGATCTGCCGCGTCTCGTACTGCTCGATAAGCGACAGGCGCTCGTTTACTGCCGCCACGAGGGTACTGAGACCTTGCGTCTTCAGCCCCAGTTCCACTGACCACCGGTCCACGGTTTCCGCAAGGGCGGCCATCGCCTTCTCGGCCTCACGCTGCTGGTCCGCAGTCGCCTCCCTCTGGCCGGCTGCGATTTGCGTAAGGGCATCCGCCATGGCACGATCCGCATCAGCCAGCAGGACTGCGGTCGGAGGCGACTGTGGTGGTGCATCATCAAACAAGCTCGCCCGCGGTGCAGGAATCGATGGCAGCAGCATGAGCAGGAGTTTTCTTCGGAGCGTTGTCTGCGTATCCGCGATCGTGGACCGGCGTTTCCTGAATTGTTCAGCCGTCATGGCTGCGCACTCAACGCGAAGGTCCTTCTGGGCATTCACGAGGGAAACCAACAGGTTCCGGGCCTGCATCAGGGTCGCATATTCCCCGCTGCTGCGCACGCTGAACTCCGCCTCGAGCACGGTTCTAACCAACCCGGCCTGGAGGCTCGCCGCCTGGTCGGTCCGACCTTGGCGAATCATCGCGGCGGCTTCTCGCATCGTTGCTTCGACTCTGGCATTGCGCAGTTCTTTGACGCTACGGGTAAGCCTGAGGACGGCCAGGGGCCGTTTGGTGTAACGCATGCCGCTCTGCAGATCGGTCAGCAGGCGATCGGTCCACTGGGCGAGATCCTCCTGTTGTCTGGATAGGGCCTCAGACTGGTTGCCTGCTTCAGTCTCGATGGTGTGCAACCGCAAGGACGCCTGAATCTGTGCGAACATGTGAGTTTCCCGCGCAAAGACTTCCTGGGCAGAATCTATGCCCCGCAACAAAACCAGGCTGCCGAGTTCGCGTGCGGCCGTGTTGACCACCCGTGCCGCGGGCGCGGGATCGCGCGTCTTCGACGTGTCGTTCGCACTGATACCGGCCTGGGTGCGGAGCAGGGACGCCGCGTGAGCAATGTGTTTCTCGGCGATCGTTTGCAGTGCCGAGCGCACCTGGACGAGGAATTCGCCCTGCGGCGCATCGAAGACGTTGTTGGCAGCCAGGTCGTCGAGCAAGGCCTGCGCCTCGGTCGCTGTCTCGTTGAGCTGGTTGCGCACCATCTCCTGGCGGATAGCTTCCAACTGGCAGGTCTGCATGATACTGCCGTCATCCGGATCCAGATTCCGGACGAGTTCATGGGCCGCGCGCTCCTGCCGGTAAATCGTCCGCACGCGCGACAGCAGGCGATCTCTCCTCCTGCCAATCTGCTCGAGATACTCCTCCCTGGACAGGAACTTGATACGTCTCGTCTCGGAACGGGCGCGGTGGGGGCCCTGCGGCCCGGGATACCGGTCGCTGACCTCCACCACGAACGAGACGGTATCGCCGACTTTGAGATCGGGCAGGGCGGTCCGGTAGTCCCAGTCGATGGGTTGGTCGCCTTCGCCGCCGCGGATTGGCGACGGGAGGGCAACGGATTCTTCCGGTCGGCGATTCACGCTATAGTCCACCTTCGCGGCGGCGATGTTGTGGTCGTCCCGGGCGCGCACGACCAGGTCGAGCGGCCGACCGAGCATCGCGATCAGGTTAGTCGCGGGCGATGTGAGTTCCACCCGGGGCGGCTGGTCCGACGCCACTTGCAGGTAATAGCGGGAACTCGTGAAGTCGAATCCGTGCTCTTTCTCCACCCACGAAAAACTGTAGCCGCGAGAATCGGACGCCATCGCGCTGAACTTCACCCGACGACCATCCTCACTCACCTGCAATTCCACCGGCTCCTCGCCATCGCGAAGGAAGACCGCCTCGCGGACCGGCCGATCCAGGGTGAGCTGCCAGTTGACCCCCGTCCCTTCCGGCGCCGTCAAGGTCAGCGCCTCCACGGTTTCCGAGGCACGTTCCAAGTAGGCGGGAAACTCCAGATTCACCTTCACGCGCTCGATTCGCGGGGCGCGAATAACGCGCACCCGGCGCCAGGCACTGCGGGCATCGCCGGCTTTAATCTGGTAGGTGAAGTCGCGGGAAGCCGAGGCAATCGTGTACTCGCAGGTGCCGTCGGTAATATCCAAGACCATTTCGCGAGGACGCCCCTCGCCGGTGCGCAACATTAGTTTTGCCTTGTCCGGAACGACGCCGAACACACGCGCCTCGATCCGCGCACTCGCGCCTTGCTTCACTACGAGATCGCCATCGCTCAGGTCAAGCCGCGTGTACGTGGGGTACTCGGCCGCCAGCCACGGGGCGAAGATGCGACTCAATCCTGCAACGAGAAACGGGCCGTTGACCAGCGCAAAGACGCCAATCAACCCGGCCAGCAGCAGCACGACGGTCGCCGGGCGCCGGAGCGTGTGGAAAGGAACGGCGTTTTCCGGACGCAAGATTGAGGCAGCTTCCTCGGCCAGACGACACGTCCTGTCACGCAGCGATTCAGACGCCCCCGCGACGGCCGCGGGATCGCGGAGTTGGACCGCTGACACCAATAAGCTCTCGAGGCCGCCGTGCTGAGTTTCGAGTTGCAGCGCAGTGTGCGTGGCATTGAACGCGCGAAGATTTCGCCACCCGCACTGCCAGGCTTTGTAGAACGAGACGGCCAGCAGCGTGATCAGGAACGCGACGCGCCCCGCTGCGGGGATATCCATCATCCAGTCAACCGCCACTCCGGCAAAAAACAGCAGGACCGCCCAGCGACAGAAAGCCAGGATGCCCGCGGCAAGGTGGAGCGTCTGTTCGCGACGCCACACGGCCCGTATGCGCGAGTCGAGGTGACCGAGTTGGATGGAGCCGGCAGTGCTGCTCATGGCAGGTCGTATCTCCTTCGCAATATCCACTCCAGCCCCACCAGGCCAATGAGCAGAAAAGCGACCCAGCCGTTATCCCACAGAGGCCGTTCCGAGCGGACTGTGGTCGTAACCGGTTCATCACTTACCAGCGACGCTAGTTTCGGAAACTCCCGCATGTTCAGACATGCGCCGCCCGTCAGGTCTGCAATGCGTTTCAGGTTTTCAATGCGTACGTTCGGATCGCTCAATTCCTGCTTGACGACGGCCACCTGGAATTCCGTCGAGTTTGAGATTCGTCGGTCGTCTTCGTTGGACTCGACTCGGTAACGCCCCGGAGCCGGTGGCGTGAAATAGCCCTCGTAAAGTCCGCGATGCGCCCGGACAGGCCGGAGGCTGACACTCTCCCTGGAACTTACCCCGTCAAGACCGCTCACGATCACGTCAAAACGCGGCTGCACGACCGGCTCGAAGTCATCGTCGATCACATGCGCGTAGAGGCGGCACTGGCTGCCAACGGGGTAGATGGCTCGGTCCGTTTCCAAGCGGATGCGCTTGTGTTCGCCCATCAACCGGGACAAGGTCATGAACTGGATGCACTGCGACCAGAGGCGCCAGTGATATTTGTCGCCGGTCTTGAAGCGGAGCCTCCACAGTCTGTCCGTAGCCACAGACATGCATTTGCCCGTACCGTAGCGTTGCCAGGCCACCAGCGGGTAGCGTTGGGCCCGGGAGCCGCTGTCGGAGAGCACAGCCAGCACCGTCGCCCCGGGTTTGGCAGCCAGCAGCGGAGGCAGATGGTCGAGCGGCGCAACCCGGCTCCAGATGCGATCGTTCGCCTCCGTTTCGTTTTCCAGCGTCATGACCAGGCTGCTAGCGCCTTCTGGAGTCAGCACCGGGTACGCCGACTCTGCGACCTCCTCCCAGGGGCTATCGGGATCGAATCGCACGGGAAGCATGGTCTCGACGGGCGTACCGGCATACGAACCGGGTGAGTCCATCGGGCCGCAGAGCATCAACAGCGATGCGCCACGGTCGCGAACAAGTTCCTCGAGCAGTCCCAATTCGTCTTCCTTGAAGAACGATGCATCCACATCTCCCAGGATGATCAGGTCGTATTGAAAGGCATCGTCCCGATCGTTGGGAAATCGCTCGATGTGTTCGGGTGAGTTCCGGGCCACCTCGGGCCCGACATTGGACGCAATGAAGGTGGCGTTGAT
>Ga0180429_10004106_pt1 | contig 11710 bp, 11 predicted proteins | sample SS_ome_FD_132428 | JGI IMG/M metagenome (GOLD analysis project Ga0180429, IMG submission 132428) | Hypersaline lake sediment archaeal communities from the Salton Sea, California, USA - SS_1_S_1 metaG | ecosystem: Environmental > Aquatic > Non-marine Saline and Alkaline > Hypersaline > Sediment ... | reverse complement strand
GTCGCGGGATCGTCGGGATCAGCACAATCTGCTGTGGGAGATCAACCGTCTCGATCGGATGATCCGTCACAGCCAGGCGGGACATGCACGAGAAACGCTGGCGGCGCCGAAGCGTCGGCAGCGTGCGGCCGAACGTCTGGCCATCTTTACCAGCTGGTGGAACTACATGCGGGCGCGTTGGGTGCGGGGGACGAGGGCGAGTCCGGGGATGCTGCGGGGGTTGACGCGGCGGTTGTTGTCGGTGAAGGAGATCCTTGGGGGGCGGATCTTCAGAACCCGTGCGGAGTTGCCATCTCGCTGGGCGCAGTACTACGACGGGGCCGTGCGGACGCGCGTGATGGCAGTGAATCGGGGGCATGAGTTGGTATACGCTTACTAGAGACGGTCAATGATTCGAGGCGACCCATTGGATCGCCTTGAAGAAACACAATTTCGACGGCATAACCGAATATGTCAGCGGATGCCGTGCGCCGCCTTGTAGGCCGACCAGTTCTCCTTGAGATCCTCGAAGGCCGCCAGGTCCGCGCAGAGCAGGAAGGGGTTGTGGGCGCGCTCGTGCTCCAGGGTCGAGTGGGGCCGCGTCCCCTCGCCGCCGTAGTAGTCGTGGCCCGGGAGCACCGCGGTCTCGCCGGGCAGTTCCAGGATGCGGTGCAGCGACGCCCATTCCGCCGCGGCCGACGACCCCGGGAAGAAGGGGCCCGTGCCGCCCACCTTGCCGCAGAAGAGCAGGTCGCCGGTGGCCAGGAAGCCCTCGTAGAGCCAGCAGAGGTGGTCGGGCGCGTGACCGGGGGTTTCGATGGCCGTCAGGGGACGCAGGCCGAGCCGCTCGGGGAAGTCCTCGCCGCCGCCGGCGTGGACCCGGGCGCCGGTCAGCTCGACGACGCGCTCGACGCCGCCGACGTGGTCGTCGTGGCCGTGGGTGACCAGGACGTGGCGCGTCTCGAGCCCGGCGTCGCGCACGTGGGCCACCAGCTCGTCGGGGCCGTAGCCGGGGTCCACGATCGCCGCCTCGCCGCCGGCGCGGTCGCCGAAGACGTAGCTGAAGTTGCGGTCGCCGCCGAGATGCAGTTGGTGGACGAGGATGTCGCCGCGCGACAGGTCGTTGATGATCATCTTCCGATTCGCCTCCCGGTTCGGGTGCCCGCCGCCGGACGCCCGGCGCGGGACACACGGGTTCAGATGCCCACGACCAGGCCCAGGGACACCCCGATCCAGACATCGCGGTCCTCGGCGGTGAAGACGGCGCCCGTGTCCGGATTCTCCAGCAGCGAGGCCTCGGCGCCGCAGGTCTCGTAGCGGATGCTCAGGTCGAGGAGCTTCGGCTTGGCGCCGCGGGCGCCGAGGCGCCACTGCAAGCCGATGCGGGCCGAGCCGCCCCAGTCGGACAGCTCCCGCACCAGCGATCCGCTCTCGTAGACGTCGAGGTAGCTGTAGTAGTAGGTGCCGCCCCAGCGCAGGGAACGCATGTAGTAGCCGCCGGCCAGGCCCAGGCAGACGTCGGTCCTGCCCGAGAGGGGCGCGCGCAGCAGGGCGCCCAGCTCCAGGGCGTAGTGCGCGGACTTGCCGTTGCCCGTGATCGCCTCGAAATCGTCGACGAGATCTCCGACCCCCACCCTCAGCCCGAGGGTGGGCACGAACCAGTCGCTCAGAGGGCGGCCCACGGCCACGCCCAGCGCCAGCATGTCGGTGAAGTAGTCGCCGAAGCGCGTCGTGCTGTGCTTGTAGCCCACGTCGACCAGGGTCAGCCAGCGGGCGGCGGCGATCGGGACCGTGGTGTCGGGCGGCGCGGGCAGCGGCGGCGGCGCGGTCCCGGCGCCCGGCAGGGGCGCCTCGGGCCAGACGGCCGTTCCGGTCGGCGCCGGCGGCGCGCCCGCCGCCGCGACCGGTTCGCCGCGGTCGAGGCTGTCGCGCCAGGACATCCACTCCGCCCGCGGCACGTTGCGCTCGCGGATCCGCGGACCGTCCGGGCCCGCCAGGCGCAGCCGCGCGATGAAACCGCCGGTCGGCGCGGCCTGGAAGACGGCCCAGTCCAGGTCGGGAACGTCCGGGAAGAGCCCCCAGAGGCGGGCCTCGCCCCTGTCGAGGGTGTCGCCGACCGCCGCGTGCAGGGGCACCGGTGGGGCCGCGCGGTCCCTCGTCGACGCCGCGGCCGGAACGGCCAGGGCGGCGCACAGCGCCAGCGTCGCCAGCGCCGCGGCGCGGCCCGTCCGTCTTCCCGTCCTGCAGGCCATGGCTCTCCCCTCCCGGCGGTGCCGGCCGCGCTTGCCTGGAGGCGGCCGTTGGTCTAGAGTCAGCGGTCCGACGACCGCACCCGGACGTCCCGGATCGACCGGGGCGTCCCGATCAAGATAAGGACAGATCATGACCGCACACCGTCCGGATGCCAAGATTCTTCCCGTGGGGCTCCCCGCGGCGGACGATCTCCTGCCCGTCCTCTGGCAGGTCATCGAGCGCTGGCACGAGAAGGAGCACCTGGTGCAGTCCTGGGACGACGCCGTGCGGGTCCTGCCGCCCGAACACGACGGCTGGAGCGGCGTGGCCGAACTCCTCCAGCTCATCAACACCTTCCAGTGGCACGAGGAGGACCGCAGCCGCGCCCACGAGGACGAGAGCGAGGTCCTCGCCGCGGTCAAGCAGTCCATCGACGCCTCCAACGCGCGGCGCGTGAAGACCATCGAGCTCTTCGACGGCCAGATCATGGAGGTGCTCGCGACCTCGGGCCTGCCCGTCGCCTCGGCGCCGCTGCACTCGGAATCCCCCGCCAGCATCGTGGACCGGATCACCGTGCTCGCGCTCAAGCTCTACCACATCCGCGAGGAACTCTCCACCGCCGGCGGCACCATCGACGAGGCCGTCCTCCACGCGCGCCTCGAGAGCCTCAAGGAGCAGATGGACGACCTGGCCGGCTGCCTGGACGGCCTGTTCCTGGACGTCGCCGCCGGCCTGCGCCGCATCAAGCTCTACAAGCAGGTGAAGGTCTACAAGGATCCGGCCACCGGACGCTACCGCTCGGGGCTGGAGGATTGAGGCGGACGCCCCACTTCGCCGCAGAGGGAACGCCATGCTGAAAGACCTGGAGCACCTCATCGACCGGATCGGGGAGCTGGGCAACCATCACCGCAAGTACACGCACTTCATCACCCAGCACATGGACCTGCTCACGGAGCGCCTCGAGGAATCGGGCGCCATCGACGAGGTCCACTTCCGCTCCGCGGCGCCCGACATAGACCTGGAGATGGACCTGGTCTGCGAGATGGGACTCGACGAGACGGAGAAGCTCAACTTCCTCGGCTGCTACTTCGGGTTCCAGCTGCTGAACCTGAACATCCGCGCCGTGGACGTCCTGAGGCTCGGGCTCTCGTCCGGCTCGAACCGCTTCGAGGTCTACCGCGACTTCATGCTGCAGATGGGCCGCGACCTGCGGCGCCTGACGGCCGCCTACATGGCGAAGCTCTTCCGGCTCTTCCTCGCCGAGGCGGACCGGCCCGAGTTCGTCATCTGCGGCGTGGGCACGCGCGCCGACCAGGACGATCTCGACCTCGGCATCATCGACGACGGCAGCGAGCGGCGCGGCGCCTTCAACCACGCCGTCGGCAAGCTGCAGCGCGAGATGCTGCGCCGGGCCATCCCGCCCCACCTCCACCTCTCGGAACACGTGGGCGTGCAGAGCTTCTCGGCCTCGATCGCCGAATACGTGGCGCTGCTCGAGAGCGAGATCCAGGACTTCATCATCATCAACGAGATGCTCGGCGCCCGGCCCATCCTCGGCAGCCGGAAGCTGTTCGAGGAATTCACCGCCGAGGTGACCGACCGCTACTACTACGATCCCGAGGGCGACAACCGGTACCACGAGGGCTACCTGCGGGGCATGATGGGCGAGATCCGCGCCCTCCTGCTGCGCAAGCTGCCGCGCGACAGCGTGCACCCCAAGAGCGACGCCCTGCGCATCATCAAGGGCATGCTGGCCGCCAAGAAGACCGTGTTCGGCATCAAGGAGGTCAACGCCTGGCGCATCCTCGAGGAGCTGATGGCCCGCGACCCCGAGAACATGCAGAACTACGCCGACCTGGAGGACGCCCTCTCCTTCATCGAGGTCTTCCGCTTCCTGTACCAGATGCTCGAGGTGCAGGAGGAGGACATCCTGCTCAAGGAGGCCGGGTCGCGCGCCCGGCTCGAATCGGTCGCCCTCCTGATGGGCTACCGGGACACCGGCGTGGTCCGCGCCTACGACCATCTGCTCATCCACTACCAGGAGCACGTCCAGTCGATCCGCGACGCCGCCCACGCCCTGCAGGACGACCTGCTGCACCATCTCGAGCGGACCAGCGTCTTCTCGAACTTCCTGCAGGACCGCGAGACCGGCCTGGTCAGCTGGGACAAGAAGAACAACGTCGCCACCGAGTTCGTCGCCGCCCTGCGCTTCTTCAGGGGCACGCGCTTCTGGGACGACGTGATGAGCCCCATCGAGAAGAACCGGGAGCTGCTGCACGAGTTCGTGGACGACTTCATGGCGCTGGACCGGGAGAGCCGCAGGCTCCTGGTGCAGCGCTACGCCAAGTGGGGCGAGGTGACCTGCCTGGTGATCCTGCGCCTGCTGGTCCTGCTGCACCAGCAGCGCCGCCACGTGAACGCCGGCGTGCTGTTCCGGGAACTGAGCGGCGCCTTCGTCACCCGCATGAGCGGCGTGTCCGACGTGATCCCGCGCATGGCGGCGGTGTTCGAGCACTACCCCAAGCTGATGAACGACTTCCTGGTGGGACTGCGGAACGAGGATCGCGAGCGCTTCACCCGGATATTCGACGCCGAGGTGTGGAGCGAGGAGGTGGAGCCGCTGCGCCAGAACCTGCTCTACTTCTGCGAGCTCCACTGTTCGTCCAGCCACTACTTCAAGCGCTTCCTCCAGCGCACCATGGACCGCCACGCCCGGTACGTACGCCATCTGCACGAGCCCGAGCAGCTCAAGATCATCGCCAAGGGCATCTTCGCCCGCATCGAGTCCTTCCCCACCTTCGAGCGCAAGAAGGAGGAGCTGGGCAGCTACTACGACCTGGAGTTCCTGCGCATCGGGCTGGAATGCCGCGAGGGCGCCTCCAGCGAGCGGATCAACGCCGAGTTCACCGAGTTCGTGGACAACTACCTGGAATCCCTCTTCGAGGTCTGCAAGCAGGAGCTGATCTCGAAATCGGAACGCCGGATCCGCACGCGCGACCTGCTGGCCGTCTACGCCGCCGGCGGCCACGGCCGCAAGCTGGCCTTCGACGACGACTACGACCTGATCATCCTGCTCGATTCGGACGATCCCGAGATCCGCGAGTACTGCGGCAAGATCCTGACCCGCATGAACAGCGAGATCATCAAGCGCGGCACCATGCCCCAGTACCGTTTCGCCGAGCGTTTCGGCAACTACGTCACCACCTTCTCGGAGCTGGAGACGCTCTTCGCGTCGCCGGACGAGGTGGCCTTCATCGACATGTCCCAGCTCATGGGCGTGCGCAAGATCGTCGGCAGCAAGAAGTTCGAGAAGGCGCTCTACGAGCGGATCATCCGCCCGCACATCCTCGACCATCGTGACGACTTCGTGCGGCAGATCGCCGGCGAGATCCGGTCGCGGCACGAGGCGGTGGACCAGGGGATCATCTCCGCCCTGGACATCAAGGAGACCAAGGGCGGGCTGCGGGACATCGAGCTGACGCTGCTGATCCTCATGGCCAAGTCGGACCTCTGGCACCCGGTCACCCAGGAGCTGCAGGGTCCCCTGGCCGAGCACCTGCCGCACCGCGCCGACGACCTGGAGCGGATCTTCCGCGCCTTCCGCGACCTGAAGCACGTGCGCGACATCTACCGGCTGGCCGTGGCCGCCGAGGACGACCTCCTGCCCGAGGAGCTGGGCTACCTGGCCCACGTGCTCGGCTACTGCGACACCGAGGACTGCGAACGGGGCCGGCAGCGGCTGGTGGACGAGCTGATCGCGCGGACGGCCGAGGTCGCGGGCATCGTCTATTCCCTGCTCGAGGAACAGGGGATCTGAGCCGTCCCGGACGGCACGAACCCGGCCCGGGTCGTCCCGGGCCGGGTTCGCTGCGTCGGTGCCGACCGTCTAGGCGTCGAGCGCCCGGGCGGCCTCGATGCCGGCCTTGAAGGCGCTGAGGTTCAGCTCCTCGGTGCCCTTGGGCACGCGGGCGAGGATCGCCGCCTCGACCGCCTCGGGGCTGACCACGTCGGCCAGCTCGGTGATCAGGCCCAGGGCCACGATGTTCGCCACCAGGATCTTGCCCACCTTCTCGCGGGCGATCTCGATGATGGGAACCTTGTAGACCCTGAAGTCGCCCTCGGGGATCTCGGTGCAGGCGTCGCTGTCGACAAGCAGGAGACCCCCCGGCTTGAGATCGCCGTGGTACTTGTTGACCGACTCCTGGGTCAGGGCCAGGAGCAGGTCGATGTTCACGGCCTTGGGGTAGTCGATGTCGTCGTCCGAGATGATGACCTCGGAACGACTGGCGCCGCCGCGCGCCTCGGGGCCATAGGACTGGCTCTGCGTGGCGTTCTTGTCGTCGTAGATGGCCGCCGCCTCGGCGAGCACCTTGCCGGCGAGCACGAGCCCCTGGCCGCCTTCGCCGCTCAAACGGACCTCGTAGCGGAAACTCATGCCGCCCCTCCCAGCTTTACGATGAGCTTTTCGTACTCTGCCGTGTATTCGGGCTTCTCGACGTCGGTGAGGACGCCGGTGACGATCTTGCCCTCCAGTTCCTCTTCGGTCATCTTGGCCGCCTTCTTGACCGGAACCGATTCCTGCTTGAGCTCCTCGAGCATCTGCACCGGGTCGCGCATGCTGTTGCGCCGCCCGTAGACCGTGGGACAGGGCGAGATGGCCTCGACCACCGACAGCCCCTTCTTGAGCATGGCCTTCTCGATGTACTTCGACAGCTGGACCGCGCCGTAGGCGGTGCCGCGCGCCACGAAGGAGGCGCCCGCCGCCTGGGCCAGGCCGCTGATGTTGAACGAGGACTCGACGTTGCCGAAGGGCGCCGTGCTGGCGCGCTTGCCGATGGGCGTCGTGGGGCTGACCTGGCCGCCGGTCATGCCGTAGATGGAGTTGTTCATCAGGACGATCGTCAGGTCGATGTTCCGACGCGCGGCGTGGATGTAGTGGTTGCCGCCGATGGCCGTGGCGTCGCCGTCGCCGGTGACCACGATCACGTGCAGCTTGGGGTTGGCCATCTTGACGCCGGTGGCGAAGGCGATGGCGCGGCCGTGGGTGGTGTGGAGCGTGTTGAAGTCGACGTAGCCCGGCATGCGGCTCGAGCAGCCGATCCCCGACACCATCACCATGTCGTCCCGCTCCCAGCCCACGCGGTCGACGGCCCGCAGGATCGCCTTCATGACGATGCCGTGGCCGCAGCCCGAACACCAGATGAGGGGAAACTTCTTGTCGCGCAGGTATGACGAATAGTCGAAGCTGTCCATCACTTCACCGCCTTCTCGATGGCAGGCAGGATTTCGGTCGGGCTGATCGGTTCGCCGTTGATCTTGTTGACCTTGACCACCTCGGCCCGGCCGGCCACGGCCCATTCGACCTCGTGGGCGATCTGTCCGAGGTTCATCTCCGGCACGATGATGGTGTCGACCTGCTCGCCCAGGGCGCGCGTCTCGCGGTCGGCGAAGGGCCAGAGGGTGCGCGGACGCAGGAAGCTCACCGCGATGCCCTTCTCCCGGGCCATCAGCACGGCCCGCTTGGCCGAGCGCGCGGTGGAGCCGTAGGCGAAGACGCCGACGCGGGCGCCCTCCTCGGCGTCCTGCTCCACCTCGACGATCTCGTCGCGGTAGCGGTCCAGCTTGCGGTTCAGCCGCAGCATCTGCTTCTCGATCTCGACCGGGTTGTTGGTGGGGAACCCGGTCTCGTCGTGGCACAGCCCGGTGACGTGGAAGCGGTAGCCGGTGCCGAAGGTGGCCATCTCGGGGATGTCGCTCTCGGTCTGCCGGTAGGGCAGGTATTCCGCGGGCGGCACCGACGGCGTGTGCCGTTCGTAGATCTCGAGCTCGTCGCGCTTCGGGAGCCGGATCTTCTCGCTGATGTGGCCCACGGTCTCGTCCATCAGCAGGATGACCGGGATCCGGTACTTCTCGGTGGGGCTGAAGGCGCGCACCGTGAGGTCGATGGTCTCGGACACGCTCTGCGGACAGAGGGCGATGATCGGGTGGTCGCCGTGGGTCCCCCAGCGCGCCTGCATGACGTCCGACTGCTGGGGCATGGTGGGCAGCCCGGTGCTCGGCCCGCCGCGCATCACGTTGACGACGACGCAGGGGACCTCGGTGAGACAGGCGTAGCCGATGTTCTCCTGCTTCAGGGAGAACCCCGGGCCGCTGGTCGCGGTCATGACCTTGGCCCCCGCCAGGGAGGCGCCGATGATCGCGCCCATGGCGGCGATCTCGTCCTCCATCTGGATGAAGCGCCCGCCGATGGCCGGGAGCCTGGAGGAGAGCTCCTCGGCGATCTCCGAGGAGGGCGTGATGGGATAGCCCGCGAAGAACCGGAGGCCGGCGGTGAGCGCCGCCTCGGCGCACGCCTCGTTGCCGGTCATGACCCGGACGCGGTCATCTTTCCTGGTTGCTGGCATGGTGCAGGGTCCTTTCCGCGATCACTTCACTGTGATGGCAAAGTCGGGGCAGCGGTAATCGCAGAGCTGGCACCGTTTGCACGCGTCGATGTTGACGACCACCGCGACACCGTTCTCGATCGCCAGAACGTCCTGCGGACAGAACTCGACGCAGAGGGCGCAACCCTTGCACCACTCCGTGTTGATCTCTATCACGGGAGGGGCTTCCTGTTTCTTCTCGCTCACGGGACACTCCTGTCGAAGCCGCCTGCCGGACGCTGCGTTCCGGCTCGGCCGGGGCTGGTCACGTCATCGGGACGATCGACCGGACGCCCGATCCTCCCGCGTATCGGGAGGTCGCGGTGCCGGAGGCTCCGGGGCCGTCTCAACTGCCGGTGAGGCAGTCCCTCGAGAACCCTATGACTCGGGCAAATATAGTGCCCTGGACTCAACTCGATCAAGGACGTCGAGCCAGTTTCGGCGGGAAAATGATGATGGGCGGACGGGTGCCGCCGAATCAGCGGAAGAGGGCCTTGACGGCGCCCCAGCTCCGGTCCTCGGCGGGCGTGATGCCCAGGGGCGTGATCCGCACCGAACTTCCCGCCAGGAATTGCCGGGGCTCCCCGCAGATCTCCACGGGGGTCATGGCGGCCGCGCCCAGGTAGAAGGGGCCGTTCGGCTCGTAGGTCCAGGTGAAGCCGAGGGTGGCGATGAGGATGACGTCGGAGCGGAAGCAGTCGGTGGCGGTGGTCTGCACGCCCAGGACGGGATCGCCCTCGTGGACCATCGTCCCGGCCGACAGCTCCGTGTCGACCAGGAAGGCGGCCGAGCCGCCGCAGCAGCTCTGCAGGACGGCCCAGGTCACCGACGAGAAGTCCCAGGGCAGGGGGGCGGCCGCGCCGGGGCCGGCGAGGATCACGTACAGCTCGAAATCCCGGCCGAAATCCACCTCGATCTCCCCCACGTAGGCGTCGGGCGCGGCGGAGAGCCCGAGGACGCTGTATTCGTCCTGCGCGACGGCGACGGACGCGGCGCCGGCAAGGAACAGGGCGACGGCGAGCATGAAGGGGGGGCCGAGTCGACGGGGCATGGTTCGTCCTCCGGGGCCGGTCGGGAAACGACGCCGGCCGGGAAATCCGGAACCGGCGATATCAGACAATAAAGGTATGCATTTATGTGCCGGCAACCCCCGGAAACGGAGCGCTCCGGGACACCGCGGTCAGTCGTCGACTCTCTGGTAGAAGAAAACGGCCTGGTCGCCCTCGCCGGCGTCGTTGGCGGCGCGGGCGCGCCGCTCGAATTCGGCCAGCCGGCCGCGATCGAAGAGGGCGGGATCGGGCCGGGACAGGCCCGTCCGGGGATCGCGCAGGGGCACGTCCTGTCGGTACTGCTCGCTGCCCCAGAACTGGAAGCCGGTCGAGTCGTGCAGCAGGCGGCGGCGGCGGAAGCCCGCCGCGGCGGCGAGACGGTCCAGGCTCTTGCGCGAGTGCAGGAAGAGATGCCGCGGCGCGTCGAGCTGGACCCAGTCGGCGCCGTATTCCCGCCAGGCGACGCTGTCGGTCACGGGAATGCGGATCAGCAGCCAGCCGCCGGGGCGGACCAGGCGGCCAAGGTGTCCGAAGACCGTCCGCTGGTCGGGCATGTGTTCCAGGGAATGGTGCAGCATGACCAGATCGTGCGTGTCCTCGTGGGCGTCAAGGCCGCGGCGGTGGACGCGCAGGCCCCCGCCGAGATCCAGGTCCGCGGCCACGTAGGGATCGATCCCCATGAGGTTGCGGAAACCGTCGCGACGCAGCTCACGGAGCAGGTCGCCCGCCCCGCAGCCCACGTCCAGGATCGCGCTGTCGAAGTCCAGGCCCATCCAGGCCAGCCACTCTAGCTGGGGCGTGCTGCCGAGCAGGCGCAGGAGCAGGGCGCCCAGAAGGTCTCCCCCTCGCAGACGCGCCCGGGCCCGGTGCGACTTGAGACGGGTCTTGAGCCCGTCGAGGCGACCGGCGCCGCGACCCGCGTAGGCGTAGTAGTCCTCGGGATAGTAGCGGGCCGGATCGGGCGGCGGTCCGGTCAGCTGGACGCAGCCGCAGCCGGCGCATTCCAGGTAGGTGAAGACGTCGCGCAGCCCGAACATCATCTCGCGGGCCTCGAGCAGACGGTTGCCCTCCGTGTTGCCGCAGATGGCGCAGGCGGTGTTCACCCCATCCCCTCCAGAAGTTCGCAGGCCCGCGCGAGATCGTCGGCCGTCGTGACCTTCCAGTTGGCCGCGTCGCCGGGGACCATCACGGGCGGGTCGTGCCGTTCCGCGAGCAGGCTGCCGTCGTCGGTGAAGGACGCCCCGACCCGGACGGCCCAGGCGTGCACGTCGTGGAGCAGCGACCAGCGGAAGACCTGGGGCGTCTGCACGGCGAAGAGGGTCTCGCGCTCCAGGTAGAGCACCGAGCCGTCGGACCCGGGCCGGGCGCTCACGATGGTGTCGGCGACCGGCACGCCCGGCACGGCGCCGCCGTCGTCGCGGGCGGCCTCGTAGACACGCCCCAGCAGATCGGTCCCCGCGAAGGGACGGGCCGCGTCGTGGACGGCGACCAGGTCGTCGTCGCCGGGGCGCACGGCCTCGCGGAGGACCTCCAGGGCGCTCCAGGTGGAGGCCGTGCGCGTGGAGCCCGGATCGGCGAAGCGGGCCACAGGCCGCTCCGGCAGCCCCTTGGCCACCGCCGCGCGCCACGGCGCGGCGCAGGTCACCGTCAGGCTGGCCACGGCTGGATGGGCGGTCAGGGCGTGTGCGCTCCAACCCAGCAGCATGCGGCCGGCGACCACGGCGAACTGCTTGGGGGGCGCGTCGCCGGCGGCGGCGCGCGTGCCGCTGCCGCCGGCGAGGATGATCAGGTGCAGGGGCAGCGCCGCGCCGGTCATGACTCGCCCCGACGCGCGCGTACCGGAGGGCTCAGGGCCAGGGCCACGGCCTCGTCGACGGTGGCGGCCGCGACCACGGACAGTCCCTGCTCGGTCTTGCGGTCACGCTTGGCGCGGGCGAGCACCGCCCGCTTGAAGCCGTGCCGGGCCGCCTCGCGCAGGCGGCCGGGACGGTCGCCGACGCCGCGCACGTCCCCGGTCAGCCCCACCTC
>Ga0180429_10004105_pt1 | contig 11711 bp, 8 predicted proteins | sample SS_ome_FD_132428 | JGI IMG/M metagenome (GOLD analysis project Ga0180429, IMG submission 132428) | Hypersaline lake sediment archaeal communities from the Salton Sea, California, USA - SS_1_S_1 metaG | ecosystem: Environmental > Aquatic > Non-marine Saline and Alkaline > Hypersaline > Sediment ... | reverse complement strand
CCCGGCGGGAAGTTCCGCGACGAGATCGACCTCCTCCGCCTCGCTCAGCAGGATCTTCGCCCGCTCCGCGGCGAGGCGGATCGCCTGCGCGGCGGCGGGGCCGGAACCGCTCCCGACGCCGAGCGACGCCTCGACCTCCTCGGCGAGGATCGTCGCGATCGCCCGATCGACGTCGTCCCCGCCGAGTCGGGTGTCGCCGGCGGTCGCGACCACCTCGAAGACGCCGTCGGCCTCCGCGCCGGCGAGGCGCAGCACCGACACGTCGAAGGTCCCGCCGCCGAAGTCGTAGACCGCCACCGTCTCGGCGCCGCCGGCCCGACCGAGTCCGTAGGCGAGCGCCGCCGCGGTCGGCTCGTTGACGATCCGCACCACCTCGAGGCCCGCAAGGCGTCCCGCGTCGCGGGTCGCCTGCCGCTGGGCGTCGTCGAAGTACGCCGGCACCGTCACCACCGCCCGCCGGACCGGAACGCCGAGACGATCTTCGGCGATCCCCCGCAGGTGCCGCAGGTAGAGCGCCGAGATCTCCTGCGGGGTCCGAATCGCCGCGCCGTCGCGGACGCAGGCGATGCCCCGCGGACCCGCGACGATCTCGACGCCCCCGAACTCGCCCGACGCGAACTCCTCCGCACGTCGGCCCATCAGGCGCTTCACGCTGAAGAGGGTCCGCTCGGGATGGTCGCCGGCGGACTCGCGGGCTTCGCGACCGACGATCGGATCGCCATCCTGCCCGAGACGCACCACCGATGGCAGCAGCCCGCGGCCGGCCTCGTCCTCGAGCACGCGGGGGCCGGCGTCGTCGCAGACCGCCACGAGCGAGTGCGTGGTGCCGAGATCGATGCCGACGATGGGATCGCGGCGGGGTTCGGTGGGCTCTTCGTGGGGCATGTCCCGATCCTACGGCGCCGGTTGGAGGCGTCGACGGTCGATCGGGTTCAGTTCGCGAACCGCTCGCCGGCCCTCGGCAGCGCGTCGAGGGTCTCCTCGAATCGCCCCATCGCAAGCTCGCGCAGTAGCGCGAGCAACGGGTCGACCAGAGCGATCTCGCCACGGAAGGTCCGTTCGCGATCGAAGAGCGGTCCGACGAATCGGACGAGCGTCCGCGGTGGATCCGTGGAGGCGTCCGGCGTCGCGTCCTCGATCTCCCGATCGAGCCGCGTCCACCACGACGTCTCCGACATTGGATCGAGCAGTCGTTCGAACTCGGCGGGGTCGAGCGGCGTCGACCAGGTGACCTGCCCGATCTCGGCGTCCACGCCGCCGGAGGTTCCAAAGACGCCCTCGCGATCGATCTCGTAGTAGGCGACCCGGCGCTCCGCGGGCTCCCAGTGCCGAACCGAGAGGCTGCGTCCCCCCGTCGGGGTGCGATCGTCCCGAGCGAGACCGGCGCAGCCGACGAGGCACGTCGCCGTGGCCGCGATCGCGGTGACGATCGCCATGGCCTTCGCACGCTCGCGGGGCGTCCTCACCGAGACGAATCCTCGCCCGCGGTGCGATAGCGGGCGTACGGATCCGGGCCGAAGTCGTAGCGGATCGCCGCGGGCGGATCGAAGTCGCCGGGCCGGTCGGCCATCCACGCCCGTTCCGCCAGCGCTCGCAGAAGGGTGCCCAGCACCCGATCGCCGCCCGCCTCGGCGGGCCCCCGGTGGACGAAGGTCCAGGAACGGGGCCCCGCCTCCGGATCGACGACCCCGAGTTCGACGATCTGGACGAGTTCGCCGGGACCGGCCTCGAGCAGGGCCGCGTTGCCGATCGGATCCGCGACGCGGGGGTCGGCCAATCCCAGCCGCACCGCGAGCGCCCACAACTCCGCGACCTCGGCCTCCTGGAGCGTCTGGGCCCGGCCGGGCCGGTCGGCGTGGTCGGGGGCGTCGACCGCAGCCGCGCGCAGCGATCCATCCGGCAGCAGCACCCATCGACCGGATCGCTCCTCGACGCGTGGCACCGGCGGCGCCTGCTCGCCGCGGATCACCGTCGCGTTCACCGAGAACCCCTCCGGAACCCGAGCCGCGTCGGGGACCGGAGGCGCGCTTCGGCATCCGCCGATTCCGATCGCGCACAGGACGAGGACGAGTCGGCGAATCCCTGGGAGGTCTCGCATCGCCGCAGCGTACCGCCGCGGCCTCCGCCGCGGGCGGGTACCCTCTCGCCATGCGGGCGAGCGTCTCCTGGATCAATGCCCATCTCGAACCGCCGTGCACCGCCGACGAGCTGGACGCCCTGCTCACCTCGGTCGGGTTTCCCATCGACGAACGCGGCGAGGACGAGCGTGGCGAGACCTGGCTCGAGGTCGAGATCACCTCCAACCGCGGGGACTGTCTCGGCCACGCGGCGCTGGCCCGCGAGATCGCCGCGGTCTCGGGACGGAGGTACCTGCCGCCGCCGAGCCCCGCACGTCGTGAACGCGACGGACGCAGTCCCTTCACGGTGCTCGATCGGGTGCCGGACCGTTGCCCGCTCTACACCGGGCAGGTGATCGAGGGCGTCGTCGTCGGTCCGAGCCCCGAGTGGATGCGACGCCGTCTCGAGGCGATCGGCCAGATCCCCCGCAACGTGCTCGTCGACTGCACCAACTACGTGCTGTGGGAGCTCGGCCAGCCCACCCACGTCTTCGATCTCGCCAAGCTCGCGGGCGATCGCATCGAGGTCCGCGACGCCGTCGCGGGCGAGCGCTTCCTGCCCCTCGGCGAAGGGGCCGCCGAACTGCAACTCGCCGCCGGGGACCTGGTGATCGCGGACGCGTCGCGACCGGTCGCGCTCGCCGGGATCAAGGGCGGCGCCGCCACCGCCGTCGACGAGGGCACCACCGCCATCCTCGTCGAGGCGGCGACCTTCGACCCGGTCTCGGTCCGCACCACCAGTCGCCGACTCAACCTGCGGTCGGACTCGAGCTTCCGGTTCGAGCGGGGCGTGCATCCGGCGGAGGTCGGGCCCGCGGCGGATCGCCTCGTGGAGCTGATCCTCGACCTCGCGGGGGGGCGACTCGTCGGAGACGTCGTCGCCGACGGGGCTCCGATGCCCGCGGCCCGACACGTCGCGGTCCGCGGTTCGGAGGTCTCGCGACTGCTCGGCATCGAGATCCCGGACGATCGGATCGCCGCGATCCTCGACACCCTCGGGTTCGCCTGCCGTGTGGAGCGGGGCGAGGCGGGAACGGTCTTTCGGACGACGGTGCCGCCGCGACGAACCGACGTCGAGCGCGAGGTCGACCTCGTCGAGGAGATCTGTCGAATCCATGGGCTCGAGGCGGTGCCGCTGCGGGAGCGGATCGAGATTCGACCGACGGTGCCGCAACACGCGGTGCAGGCGCTGCGGGAGGTTCGGGATCGTCTCGCGGCGTCGGGATTCACGGAGGCGGTCTGCCACTCGCTGATCGGGCCGCGGCTTGCGGAGGCCTTCCTCGCCCCGGGCGAACGCCTGCTGCAGGTCGACGACGACCGCGCCGGCGGCACGCCGTTCCTGAGACCGAGCCTGCTGCCGAGCCTGCTCGAGGTGCTCGCCCGCAACGAGGGCGTGGGCGTGCGGGATCTCGCGGTCTTCGAGGTCGCCGCGACCTTCAAGACGGCCGCCGACGGAGCGGTCCTCGAACGTCGCACCGTGGGACTCGCCGTCGATGGCGGCGACGACCCGCAACGGGCCTACCGCCGCCTTCGCGGCGCCATCGAACGGGTCGCCGAGTGCGTGGCGGGCCGCGGAATCGCCGTCGTCGCGGAGGGAATCGAACGACTCGGTCTCGCTCCGGCGGCGACGATCGCGTTCGCGCCCGGCGCGGATGACGTCGAGGACCCGCATGACGTCGAGTTGGGCGTCGTGGGGCTGCTTTCCGGGGAGCTCGTCGCGAAGGCGGGACTCGACCGCCCCGTCGCGGTGGCGGAACTCGAACTCGCGGCCCTGATCGGAGCGGCCGCGCCGACCCCCACGATCGTCGATCCACCGCAGCACCCGGCGATCGAACGGGATCTTTCGGTGATCGTCGCCGAGACCGTGCCGTGGCGTTCGATCGAGCGGACGGTTCGGGAGGCCGCGGAGGGCGACGCCCCCCTCGAACGAGTCGCGTTCATCGAGTGCTGGCGGGGGCGATCGATCGGGACGGATCGAAAGAGCGTCACGTTCCGGATGGTCTTCCGACACCCCGAGCGCACCCTGCGCCACGAGGAGATCGATCCTGCGGTGGCGGCGGTGCAGGCCGCGGTGACCGGGACCATCGGGGCCGAGGTCCGAGGCGTCGCCTCGTGAGCGAGCGCGAACCGGATCTCGCCGCACGCCCCGTGGGGGAACTGCTCGCGGATCTCGCGGCGAGACGTCCGGTGCCCGGCGGAGGCGCCGCAGCGGGCATCGTGACCGCGACGGCGGCTGGACTCGCCTCGATGGTGGTCGCGTACAGCCTCGGGCGAACGTCGCTTGCCGAGCACGAGGTCGAACTCCGGACCATCGGCGAACGGCTCGAATCGCTGCGCCGCGACGCCCTCGCCGCCGCCGAGGAGGATGCCCGGACCTACGCCGGACTGCAGGAGCTCTGGTCGCTCGATCGAACCGATCCGGTTCGCATCGCGAAGTGGACGACCGCCGTCGAGGCCGCGATCGCCGCGCCGCGACGCATCATGGAGATCGCCGTCGAGGTGCTCGCCGTCGCGGAACGTCTCGAGGATCGCAGCAATCGGATGCTTCGAAGCGATCTCGCGATCGCGGCGATCCTGGCGGACGCGGGCCATCGAAGCGGCGCCGCGAACGTGCGGATCAACCTTCCGCTGTTCGATGATCCGACGCGACTCGAGACGGAGGGCCGCGGACTCGACGCGGCGATCGACGAGGTGCGACGCCGCGCCGAGCGGCTCGAGCGGGCATGCCGCTGACGGGGCCGCCGAGCGCGATGCCCCGGTCCATCCACGGTTCCCACCTCGGATCCACCGGATGAACGTGCCCTGGGGACTGTTCGGCCTGCTCGCCTTCGCCGCGATGGTGGTGGCGGTGGCGGTACTGCTGCTGCTGGTGCGACGCCTTCGACATCCGCCCCGACGCACCGCCGGATGGGCGCTGGGCCGCGGCAGACCGGTGGATCCCGGGGATCTCGGTCTCCCCTTCCGGGAGGACGAGGTCGCGGGCATGCCCTGCTGGATCGTCGGCCGGGACGAGGCCACGCTCTCCGCCGCGGAGTCGCCGACGGTGGTGCTGCTGCACGGGTGGGGACGGTCCCGGCGGGACATGCTGGCGCGTCTCGAGCCGTGGCTCCGGCTCGGGTACCGGATGGCGATCCCCGACCTCCGAGGCCACGGCGATGCGGAGGGGCCGAGCACCCTCGGCACCCGGGAGATCGACGACGTGCTGACGCTGCTCGAGGCGTTGCCTGCGGATGCCGTTCACCTCTGCGGCCACTCGATGGGCGGCGTGATCGCGATCCACGTCGCCGCGCGGTCTCGCGAGGCGGGCGGCTCGGGACGCCGCCTGCCGCCGATCGCCGGCGTCGTGGCGATCGCGCCGTACGAACGACTCCGGATCCCCGCGATCGCCCAATTCGAGTCGAACGGCCTTGGCGGGAGATGGTGCACGGGGCCGCTGCTGGCGGTCCTGCATCTGCTCGGCGTGCGCGAGATCTCGACCCGGGAGGCGGCGGAGCGTCTGGAGACGCCGCTGCTGGTCCTGCACGGCGACGCGGATCGGCTCTGTCCGCTCGACGACGCCGAGCGAATCGCGAACGCCGCAGACGAACGCGGGGCCTTCATCGCGATCGAGGGAGCCGGCCACGACGATCCGAGGCCGGAGATCCTCGCGAGCATGGAGTCCGCGATCGAATCGATGCTCGCGAGCGGGCGCGAAGGACGGCACCGTTCGACCGCCCCGGAGGTTCACCGGCCCCGAGGCGACGGAGGCTGAACGTCGGTGCGTTCAAGGTCCGCGTCCGGCGCCGTTGGCAGGGCCCGGGAGGATCCGCCCGTCGTCCGCGGAAACCCGGAACTACTCGACCGGAGGAAGCAGGCGGCTGCTCATGACGAAGCCCCGCTCGCCGGCGGTGAAGTCCCAGACTCCGGGCCCGATGAACCGCTTCCAGAGATCCGGATCGAGCAGGGCCTCGAAGTCCACCTCCCCGAAGTCCAGGTCGGGCAGTCCACCGTCGGGGTCGTCGTCGAGCGAGAGGTCCATGTCGCCGAACTCGTCTTCGAGCTGCTTCATCAAGGCCTGCTGCACCCGCAACGACGCCACGATGTCGCTGAAGCCGAAGCCCACTACCCGGCGGTCGCCGAAGGTCCGCATCGCGTCTCGGGCCACCTTCGACTCGGCGAAGGACTCTCCAACGTCCTCGGGCATGCCCCGCAACGCCTGCTCGACGGCGCCGGTCGCGCCGAGCAGCACATGCCCCTGCCCGAGACCGATCGCCATCGGGCTGAACTCGTCGCTGAAGATCGTCTGCCCCTGGAAGTCCCGTCGCATCAGGCCCATGCCGGGTCCGGCCATCGCGACCAGCGGCTCGATCTGGGTGAGGTCGCGGCAGGGAATCGCCACGAGCGTCTCCATGCTGTCGATGTCGATCGGCATCCGCACCCGGTTGTAGACCTCGATGCCCGGCTCCATCGCCGCGAACGCCTGCTCGAGCATCGGCCCGAACTGCATCAGCATGCCCTCGACCTGCTCCCGCTCCATTTCGCCGAGACCATCCACGACCTCGCGGATCGTGGGCATCACCTCGTCGAAGCGGACGTTGAAGCGGCCGTAGCCGATCGCGTCGGTGGGCACCATCGCCGGCGGCGGCGTCGCCGGGCTCTCCATGGTCAGCAGTCCGAGCAGGCCCGACTTGGCACCGGGCACCGTCATCGCGATGGTCTGGTCGATCATCGCGTCGCCCTCCCCACCGATCTCGAGACCGAAGGCGTGGGCGCGGATGTCGCCGAAGAGCCGCGAGACGATCGGCTGGGCGGTCGCGAGCATGAAGGCCATCTCGCCCGAAGCGAGCATGCGCTGGGCGCTCGCGGTGAAGAGCATGGCGTACAGGTCGGGCCCCCGCAGCAGGTCGATGGTGTCGCGGAAGTCGTCGGTGCCTCCGATCGGCTTCGCTCCGGCCCGCCCCTCGATCGCCGCGAGCATCTCCGCGAGGGCCACGAGATCGGTGGTCGCGAGATGCCGGTTGCCGGCGCGATGGACGTAGAGGGTCTCGAGACCGTCGAGGCCGAGGTCCGGCGTCATGCCGAAGTCGCCGAACTCCTCGTCCATCTCCGCCTCGTCGTCGTCGCCGAGATCGATGGTGCGGACCACCTCGCCCCGAAGATCGGTGCGGCCGATCTCCCCGTCCCGCTCCCATTCGTCGAACCTCGCCTCGACGAGGTCGGCGCTGCCGGCGTCGTCGCCCCAGTCGACGAAGACCATGACGCACGGCCGTTCGAGGCCGATCTCCTCGTCGAGCATCGGGAACAGCGCGAATCCCGCCGAGGCGGGCATGCTCCACGTCGAATCGGGCCGACCAAGGTCGCGGGCGGACTCGGCCATCGCCTCGTTCATCTCCTCCATCATCGGCGCGAAGGCCTTCTGGAACCGTTCCGACTCCCAGAGACCCCAGAGGGCGGTCTTCCGGAACCGCCCCCACGCCCCGGCGAGGTCGTCGGCGCCGGCGACCAGCACGCTCGACTCCGGCGCGAGATCGCGGATCGAGAGCGGTGGCGCGGCCAGGGCCGTCGCCGCGGCGGCGACCACGAGGAACGTGGCAAGAGATCGAACACGCGGGGCGGGGATCATCGAGAGGCTCCGTCGGAGTCGCTGGGGGTTGGCGGCGCAGGTCGGTCGCCCGCACGACCGGCAGGGCCGGTCGACAATTGCGGGGGAAGCCCGCCGCGTCGTCGAGCGGGCGGAAGGTGGTAGCGGTGACCGGAGTTGGGGTTGCTCTCGTCGTAGGCGAACGCGGAACGGTTGCGGAGAAAGTCCTTCACGTAGCGGGCGGGAATCGCGAAGTTGAGCGACTCCATCGAGAGGATCCCCATGTTGGTGATGCCCACCACCTCGCCCCGCGCGTTGAAGAGCGGACCTCCGGAGTTGCCGGGATTGATCGCCACGTCGATCTGGATGTAGGTCAGACCGTCCATCTGGCGGGTGCGGGTCGAGACGACGCCTTCGGTCAGGGTCTGCTCGAGACCGAGCGGATTGCCGATGGCGAAGATCGGCTGGCCCGGCTCGAGTTCGTCCGCCCGCTCGAGGTGGGCGTAGTCGAAGGGGATGCCGTCGGGATGCGGGATCCGGACCAGGGCGAGGTCGTAGTGGTTGTTCAGGGCGACGAGCTCGACGTCGTCGATGGTGGTGCGGACGGTCGAGCCGTCCGCCTCGGGCAGCCACACCGTCGCCCGCAGCGCGGTCTCGCCCTGCACCACATGGGCATTGGTGACCGCGTAGCCGTCGGGGTGCACGATGACGCCGGACCCGAGGCCGCGGGGCGTGGCCACCTTCACGACCGCGGGGCCGAGGCGCTCCGCCTGCTCGAGCGGGCTGCGCTCGGGGAGATCCTCGGCGGTCGAGAAGAGTCCGCCGTCGAAGGTCGCGCCGGCCGCCGCGTCCCCGTCGCGATCGATCACCTCGACGACGTCGGCGAGGCGGAACTCGAGCACCTGCGGCCCGACGTCGATCCAGATGGAGGTCCCGGTCCGCTTGACGATCTCGCCGACGACCTCGGCGCCGCCCTCGAGCACGAGGCGATCGCCGCCCGGCGGCGGGGTCTCGTCGGCGAGGGCCGCGAACGCGGCCAAGGCGAGTCCCGCGCCGGCGATGGCGCGGCGAAGACTGCGAATCCGAAACTCCGCGGCGGTTCGTGGGGATGGCATCGTCGTACTATACGCCTCGACGATTCGCGTTCCGCTGCGATCGACAGCCCCCCGGGATCCCGAGGAGTTCCCGCGCAGCGCGACCGACGCCTCACCCACCGCCCGCCGGACTTCTCCGCGGCCCCCGACCGGTCGGGCTCGCCTCGGAGCCCGCGGGAGCTCCCGGAGCACCCATGACTCGACCCCGCGCCCGCCTTCTCGCTTCCCGAATCGCCTCCCGATTCGCCGCGTTCCCAGGACGCTCCTTCGCTCCCCTGCTCTCGGTCGCTTCCGGTCGCCCGGGGCGCCATCGACTCCTTGCGGCGCCCTTGGGACTTGCGCTGGCGACCGGCACGGTCCGGGCCGAACCACCGGCGCAGGAGCAGCCTCCCCTCGGCGACTACTTCGGGTTCGACGGGATCGACATCATGCCGATCGGCGCCAAGGCCGGACCGGCGATCGCCACCGACGTCGACGGCGACGGCTTGATCGATCTCGTGGTGGTCAACAACCGCCTGAGTCGCCTCGAGATCCTCCGGCAGAAGTCCGGCGCGTCGCCGGACGACCCGGTGCCCCCGCCGACGCGGGTGAACGAACTTCCCGACCACTGGCGCTACGAGCGCAGCTGGGTGCCGCTGGGGCACGCGGTCTTCGGCCTCGCCGCCGAGGACGTCGACGGCGATGGGGAGACCGAGCTCGTCTACGCCGGCGTGCCGGGGTCGATCGTGGTCATGGAACAGTCCGAGGCCGGCCGCTTCGACGTCGTGGAGCGCAACGGAGTGCGCGGCCTCGCCTCGCTTCGGGAGGGCTTCGAGATCGCGGACCTCGTGGGCGACGAGACGCCGGAGGCGGTGGCGGTGGTCGGCGGACGCGTGCACGTCTGGCCGTTCGTCGACGGACGCCGGCTCGGCGAGGCCCAGGTGCTCTCGGCCGGGTCGGGATCGGTCTCCGCGATCGACGTCGCCGATGTCGACGGCGACGGAACCCTCGACCTCGTCGCGGCGATCCCCGAGGACCCCGCCCCGCTTCGGGTCTGGCTCGTGGGCGACGGCCCGGACGGCCGAACCCTCGGCCCGCAGCTTCGATTCGAGATGCCGCCGATCCGCCGCGTCGGAGCCTTCGAACTCCCCGGCAGCGACGCCGCCCGCCTCGCGGTGCTCGAACGGGCGAGCAAGCGCCTCGCGATCTACGAACTCGCCGGCGACGGGGCCGAGGCGTCGTTCGGACGACCGTCGCTGAGATACTTCGGCTTCGAGGATCCGACGAGCCGGCGACGACTCGTGGCCGTCGGCGACGTCGACGGCGACGGGCTCGAGGATCTCGTGGCCTCGCACGTCGACGCCAACGAGATCGTCCTGCACCGGCAGGTGCCCGGTCGCGGCTTCGAGCGGGCGGAGTCGTTCCCCGCCTACGCCGAACTCGAAGGGCTCGCGGTCGCGGATCTCGATGGCGACGGTCGCGACGAGGTGCTGTTGCAGAGCGAGAAGGAGGGCGTGGTCGGCGTCTCCTCGTGGAGGGACGGTCGCCTGACCTTCCCGCGTCCGCTCGCGCTGAGTCCCGGACACGTCCCGGTCGCGGTCGCCGCGGCGACGCTCGACCGAGGAGCGCAGCCGGTGGTGGTCTCCCGCGAGGGTCGCGATTCGGCGCTCGATCTTCCGGGGACGCCGCTCGTCAGCGTGCCGCTTCCCGATCTCGGCCGCACCCCTTCGGCGATCCGGACCCTCGACGCCGACGGCGACGGCCGCCGCGATCTGCTCCTGCTCGTGCCCGATCGCCCGATGACCATGCTGCAGGCCGTCGACGGCGAGGGCGCCGAGGCATGGCGGGTCCTCGGCAGCGGCGACATGGGCCAGTTCGGTCTCGTGCAGGCCGCCGGCGGAGACAACACCGCGGTCTTCGACCTCGACGGCGACGGCCGCGAGGAGCTGCTCGTCGCCGATCGCAACTTCATCCGCGGCGTGCGCTACGATCCCGCCCCGACCGACGACGGGGTGGCCGGCTGGCAGGTGGTCGATCAGGTCAACGCGGATCGCTCGGACAGTCGGCTCGTCTCGATCGCGTTCGTCGACGACCGCATCGTCGCCGCGGATCGGGAGAACAATCGCCTCGTGGTCTTCTCCCGCGACCCGGACGACGGATGGTCGCAGTCGGACTCGATCGATCTCGAGGGCTTCCGGGTGCGCTCGATCGAAGGCGGTCGCTTCTCCGGCGGAGGCGCCGAGGATGTTCTGGTGATCGCCGACGACGGGTTCGCGATCGTCTCCCTCGACGGCGACCGCGGCCCGGTCCTTCGCGAGGTCGCCTCCTGGCGGCCCGAGGAGGAGCGGTCGCTGCACCACGATCTCGTCGCGGGCGACCTCAACGGCGACGGATTCACCGATCTCGCGATCGCCGATGCCGGCCGACAGCGTCTCGATCTCGCCACCTTCGCCGAGAACGGCTCGATGCTGCCGGCGACGGGCTTCCCGATCTTCGAGACCAAGATCTTCTCCGCGGGCGAGGTCCGCGAGTTCGAGCCGCACCAGATGCTCGTCGCCGACGTCACCGGCGACGGCCGCAGCGACCTCGTGCTGCTCTGCCACGACCGCGTGCTGGTGTACCCACAGGATCCCGGGGCCGAGGCGCCGTCGCCCTGAGCCGTCGCCCCGTTCGACTCCTCCTCCTTCGTCTGGAACCCCCCGGTTGTTCATCCCCCTCGGCTGCGATCCCCCCCCCCGCCGCGGCCCCGTCGTGGTGCCGTTCCTCATCGGCGTCAACGTCGCGGTGATGCTGGCGGGAGTCTTCGGCGAACGCCTCTTCGGCTGGCCGGTGGAACGACTCGCCGATGCCGGCATGCTGCGATCGGGGGAGGGCTTCCGCTGGTGGCAGCTGGCGAGCTACCAGTTCCTGCACGACCCGTGGGGCATCACCCACCTCCTGTTCAACATGGTCTTCCTCTGG
>Ga0180429_10004103_pt1 | contig 11713 bp, 7 predicted proteins | sample SS_ome_FD_132428 | JGI IMG/M metagenome (GOLD analysis project Ga0180429, IMG submission 132428) | Hypersaline lake sediment archaeal communities from the Salton Sea, California, USA - SS_1_S_1 metaG | ecosystem: Environmental > Aquatic > Non-marine Saline and Alkaline > Hypersaline > Sediment ... | reverse complement strand
TGGTCGGCCGATTCATTCGGGATGCGTTCCTCGACCGGGAATCCGAAAAAACCATCGATTTCCTCATCACTCGGCATTCCGTGGAGGACATCACCGCCCGGATCGAATCCTACGGGAAAGTCGATCTGGTGGGAAAAAGCTTCGGCGTCATTAAATTTACGATCGGAGGACACACCTATGATCTGTCGCTGCCGCGCAAGGATCACGCGCTGAAAGCCCGGCGACGCGGCCATAAGGACTTTTTCATCGACTCCGATCCCGAAATCCCCCTGGAAATCGATCTGAGAAGACGGGATTTCCGCTGCAACAGCATGGCACTCCGCCTGATAGACGACGCTCTCATCGATCCTTTTGACGGACGGGCCGACATTCAAGATCGGCTCATCCGCCTGACGAATCCCGAAGCTTTCCCGGACCCGTTTCTCCATCCGTTCCATGAGGGTCAGGACATCCCGGGACCGAGCCCGCCCCCGGTTGACGATCCAGTTGGCATGACGACGGGAAACCTGCGCCTCCCCCACCCGCATTCCCTTCACTCCCGCTCGATCCAGCAACCGCCCGGCGGAGGAGCCGGGGGGATTCTTGAACACGCATCCCGCCGTCCTGCGACTGGAGGGTTGAACCTCGCGGCGGCGGTTCACCAGATATTTCAACCTCTTTCGAACGGCTTCCCTTTTCCCCGGTCGAAGACGAAAGCATCCCCCCAGCAACACCCAACCGCGAGCGCACCCCATGGAACGGTAACGGGCCTCAAGCTCCCGCCGCTCCAAGCGAATTCGCTCGCCCGAGGCGTCGAGACAATCCAGCCAGAGCAATCCATCGGCCATGCAGCCCCCGTCGGCCCCGGCGTTCATCCACAACCCTCCCCCCACGGTCCCGGGAATGCCCGCCAGGAATTCCATGCCCCGCAGACCATGGCGCAGACAGAAGCGAAGCCAGCACGCCATGCGCACCCCCCCGCCCACGTAAACCTCGACCTCGTCGCCGGCCATCTTCGCGGGGCCGATCTCCCCCGCGAAAGCCCCAAGCCGCACGGCGACGGCGTCCATGGGGTCGTCGGGAGCCAAAAGATTGCTGCCTCCCCCGAGAAGAAACCATGGAACGCCCTCGTCGCGCACCCGAGCCAGGAGGCCGCGCAACGCTTCGAGAGTATGGGGCCTGGCAAGACAGGCCACGGCCCCTCCGACCCTCAAAGTCGTGTGGCAAGCCATGGGGCTGTCCCACTCCAGGGAAATCCCCCCCGCCCCCTCCAGAAGCCTCCTCCAGGAAGAACGGCTCACGATCCCGCTTCCTCTCTTCCCGCCAAGCGCTCCAGCAAGCGCTCCCCCACCTGCCAAACGTTGCCCGCCCCCAAAGTGACGACCACGTCTCCGGGGACCACCGTCTCCGCCAAACGATCCGTCATGACCTCGAGGGTCTCGCAATAATGCGAGTCGTGATGCCCGTGGGCGGCGATCTCCCTGGCCAATCCCTCCCCCGTCACCCCTTTCACGGGTGGCTCGCCGGCCGCGTAAATCTCCGTGAGCAACAGAACGTCCGATTGATAGAAGCAACGGGCGAACTCCTCGGAGAGGGCCGCCGTGCGCGTGTAGCGGTGAGGTTGAAAGGCCACGATGCGCCGCCGGTCGGGGAAGCAATTGGCCAACGCTTCCAGGACGGCCCGGATTTCCGTGGGATGATGGCCGTAGTCGTCCAGAACCAGCACCTCTCCCGCTTCCCCCTTGACCTGGAAGCGGCGATGAACCCCCGTCATGTCGCGCAGGCCGGCCCGAATGTCCTCCCAGCCCACTTCCAGCTCCCTGGCCACGGCGACCACCGCCAGGGAATTGAGAACGTTGTGCCGGCCGGGCAGGGAAAGCTCGATCTCCCCCAGCTCCTCCCCGTGGCCAAAAGCCCGATACCGGCTCGAAAACCCGTCGGCGCGAACATCCCGCGCCTGGAAGTCCGCCTGAGGAGAAAACCCGTAGGTGACGAAACGCTTGCCGACGCGAGGCAGAAGGGCCTGGATATTGGGATCTTCCAGACAGAGGACCCCCTGCCCGTAGAAAGGGATCTTGTTGACGAATTCGAGGAAAGTATTCTGTATGTGCTCCAGATCTCTGTAATAGTCCAGATGCTCCCGATCGATGTTGGTGACCACGGCGATGGTGGGGGACAACATCAGGAACGTGCCGTCGCTCTCGTCGGCCTCGGCCACCATGAAATCCCCCTGTCCCAGCTTGGCGTTGGTTCCCCAGGCGTTCAGCTTGCCGCCTATGACCACCGTGGGATCCAGATTGCCCCGGGCAAGCACCGTGGCCAGCATGGAAGTGGTGGTGGTCTTGCCGTGAGCCCCCGCCACCAGCACGGAATACTTGAGGCGCATCAATTCCGCCAGCATTTCGGCACGCCGGATGACGGGGACCTTGCTGGAGCTTCGGGCCGCCCGCACCTCGGGGTTTTCATCGGTCACCGCCGAAGAGACCACCACCACATCGGCGTCCCGCACGTTGCCCTCGTCGTGCCCCCGGTAAACGCGGGCCCCCAAGCCTTCCAGTCTCCGGGTCGTATCCGTTTCCTTCAGGTCCGAGCCGCTGACCCTGTAGCCCAGATTCAGGAGCAGCTCGGCGATGCCGCTCATGCCGATGCCCCCGATCCCCACGAAATGAATATGCCGATACCTTTTGTATTTCATCTTTCTCCAGGCTGTCCTAGCGCCTACCCGTGTTGCGCGCGATGTTGAGCAGGATTCCCGCCGCGGCGCAGTTCGCCGTGAAGGCGCTTCCTCCGTAGGAAATGAAGGGCAGAGGCAATCCCTTGGTGGGAAACAGTCCCAGCACCACTCCCATGTTGATAAGGGCCTGGAGACTGAGCAACAGGGTGGCGCCCACCGCCATGAAATTGCTCATGACGTCGGGAGCGTGCCGAGCGATGCGCATCCCCGTCCAAAACAAAAGAACGAACAACGCCATCACCGTCAGGATTCCCGCAAACCCCAGCTCCTCCCCGATGACCGCAAGGATGAAGTCCGTGTAAGGCTCGGGCAGAAAAAAAAGCTTCTGCTGCCCCGCTCCCAGCCCTTTGCCCCACAGTCCTCCGGACCCCACGGCCGTCCAGGCCTGGATGAGCTGATACCCGGAATCCAAAGGATCCGTGTAGGGATTCATGAAAGCCGTGATCCGCTCCCAACGGTAGGGCACCTGGTACACGAACACATAAAAGCCCGCCACGGCGGGAACCGCCAGGGAAAACAGATAACTCCACGGCGCTCCCCCCAGGGCCAGCAGAATCACCGTGAGGGCCCCGATGATGAAAGGCGTCCCGAAATCCGACTCCAAAAGAATCAGAATGCCGAAAATGCCGCACATGATCATGGGAGGCAGAAACCCCGACCGAAAGAACCGGATCTTCTCCTCCTTGCGGGAAAGATAGACGGACAAATAGAGGACCCAGGCCACCTTGGCGTACTCCGCCGGTTGCAGGGTCAAGGAGCCGATCTGGAACCACCTCCGGGCGTTGTTGATCTCCACCCCCACTCCCGGCATCACCACCGCCACCAGGGACGTCAGGGACACCGCCATGATCACCAGCAGCCAAGTGCGGTACCACCAGTAGGGAATGCAGCTCACCACCGTCATGACGAAAAGCCCCAGCCCGAAGTACAGAAAATGACGCTTCATGAAGTACCCCGGATCGGAGAACTTCTTCATGGCGATCACGGCACTGGCGCTGTAAATCATAACCAGCCCCACGGCCATGAGCAGAAGGAGAATGACCCACAATTGCAGCTCCAAAGCCAGACTGCGGCTCATCAATCCCCTGCGCGTCTTTTCGGAAGCCTCCTCCAGGGATTCGATCCCCGCCGCCAACGATTTGCTCATGCTATCGCTTCCCGATTCCCGCCGCCCGCATCACGGCAGTCCATGCACCAATTCTCTGAAATGCTCCCCCCGCCGGCCATAGCTTTCGTATTGATCGAAAGACGAACAGGCCGGAGACAGAAGCACCACATCCCCCGGCATCGCCTCCCCCACCGCTCCGCCCAAAGCCGCCTCCAAGCCATCGTAACGCTCCGCGGGCTCGCCGGCCCCTCGGAACGCCTCGTACAACCTGCGCGACGCCTCCCCGAAAACCAGCGCCTTTCTGCCCCTGCCCTTGAAAGCCTCCACCAGAGGCGCGTAGGAGCCCCCTTTGTCGCGTCCCCCCACAAGCAGCCACACCGGACGGCGAAAATTCTCCAGGGCCTTCACCACCGCTCCCACGTTGGTGGCTTTGGAATCGTTGTAGAAATCCACCCCCCGCCACCGCCTCACCCATTCCACCCTGTGGGGCAAGGGAACAACCTTGTCCAAGGCCTCCTGCAAGCTCCGGGGCTCCGCTCCGAAAACCGTCGCCGCCAGCGCGGCGGCCAGAACGTTCTCCTCGTTGTGAGCCCCCTTGAGGGAGCAACGCTCCAAGCTCAAGGAAAAAGCCGGCTTTCCCGGCACCCTCACCCGCACCCCGCCGCGGGACAAGACGGCGTGGGCCCCGGGATCCTCGCGGCTGAACACCAGCGCCGTCCCCCCCATATCCTCCAGCCTCGTTCGGCACAGCGCGTCGTCTCCGTTGAGGACGGCCGTTTCCGAGCCCCCCTTTTCGTAGCGGGCGAACAAGGAGAATTTGGATTCCACGTAACGCTCCCAAGGCGTCGCGGGCTCGCCCGTCTCGCGCACGGTTCGAAGACCCGAAGCGTAACGGTCCAGGTGATCTTCGGTGACGTTGAGGAGAACCCCTACGCGAGGCTTGAAGGAGGTGGCCGTATCCAGCTGGAAGCTGCTCACCTCCAGCACCAGCACGTCCGCCGCCTCCCCGTCCAGAAGCCACCGGCTCAGAGGCGTGCCGATGTTTCCGCCCACGAAAACCCGTTTCCCCCCCTGGCGCAGCATTTCCCCGAGCAACGTGGTGGCGGTCGTTTTGCCGTTGGTTCCCGTCACGGCCACCACGGGGACATCCACCTGACGCCAGGCCCACTCCATCTCCCCCACGATCTCCACGCCCCGCCGGGCGGCCTCCCGCAAAAAGGGAGTATCCAAAGGCACTCCCGGGCTCACGACGATTCGGTCGAAGTCCGCGAAGCCCTCCTCCGGATGCCCTCCCAAACGGAACCGGCATCCCCGGGCTTCCAGGAGATCCAACCCCCCCTCGAAGCTCTCCCGAGGCTTCACGTCCGTTCCCACGACCCGACACCCCTGTTGCAGGAGCAGCTCGCAAACCGCTTTTCCCGAAACCCCCAGCCCCACGACCAAGGTCCGACAAGGCGAGGGAGCCCGACGGATCTCCAAAGCCGAAGTCTTCAAGACTCTCCCTCCGTCGGCCGCTTCGCCAAAAGCCCCCGCACCACCCGCTCCATGGCCATGGTCCTGGAGCCCTTGACCAGAACCCGGGACCCCGGAGCCCACTCCCGGTCCAGAGCCTCCACGATATCCTCGTGGCTGTCGGCATGGAGCCAATCCCCGGTCTCCATCCCCGCCTCCAGGGCCCCCAAGCCGATCTCCCGTCCCAGCTCCCCCAGGGTGATCAACCGATCCACGCCCAACCGACGCACCGTTCGCCCCACCCGGCGATGAAGGGCCACCGCTTGGTCTCCGAGCTCCTTCATGTCCGCCAGCACGGCCGTCCGGCCCCCCCGGGAACCGTCGTTCTCGCAAAGGGCCGTCACGGCGGCTTCGACGGAAGCGGGGTTGGCGTTGTACGTATCGTCGACGAGGCGGGAGCCGTTCTCCAGGCGATGCACCTCCATACGCTGACTCACGGGGCGGCAGACGGAAAGTCCCCGGGCGACGGTCTCCGGCGACTCCCCCATTCCCAGGGCCGCGGCGGCGGCGGCCAGACCGTTTCGAACATGGTGCATGCCCGCCAAGGCCCAATTCACTTCCACGCGGGCCCCGTCCAAATCCATTTGGAAAACCGTCCGGCCTTCGACGCACGAGGGACCGCCGGCCAGACGAGCCCGCGCGGCGGCATCCGAAACGGAATAGACGATGCGAGGCAAGGAGAGGCTACCGGCGAATTCCGTCAACAAGGGGTCGTCCCCGTTGACCACGGCCAAGGGAGCCTCGCCTTCGAATCTTCCCTCCGTCCACCGCTTCTCCAAAAAAGTCCAAAGGCGCCCCTTTTCGCGCAGAACGCCTCGAGGCGACCCCAATCTTTCCAGGTGAGCCGGGTGGATATTGGTCACCAGTCCCACGGAGGGCTCCGCGATCTCCACCAGCCGCTCCATCTCGCCCGGCATGTTGATCCCCATCTCGACCACCGCCGCGCCGTGACGATCCTCCAGCTCCAAAAGGGTGAGGGGGACGCCCACGAGATTGTTGAAATTGCCCCGGTTTTTCAGGACTTGCCGGTCGAGGCCCAAAATGGAAGCCAGCATTTCCTTGGTGCTGGTCTTCCCGTTGCTCCCGGTGATGCCGACCAGAGGGATGCGATGGCGGCGCCGGTGATAACGGGCCACTTCCCCCAGAGCACGCAACGTGTCCGCCACTTCGACGAAGCAAACCCCTTCGGGAAAAGGGGCGGGGGCCCTGCCCTTTCGCACCACGACCGCGGAAGCCCCCTCCTCCACCGCCCGGGCGATGAAATCGTGCCCGTCGAACCGCTCCCCTTCCAAAGCCACGAAGCAATCCCCTGGCCGGAGGGCGCGCGTGTCCGTGGAAACGGCGCGCAGGGAAAGCTTCCCCGGGGGGACGGGGCAAGGAGAAAGCAGCTTCCCTTTGCACGCTTCAAGGATATTTTCCAGGGTCATGAGAAATCGAGCCTCGTCGGGCGGACGGGAAGCAGCCCCCGTCCCGAGCCGCCCTTCAGGAAAGCGATGCGAGCCCCTTCCGAACCTCCAGGCGGTCGTCGAAGGAAAGGCGCCGGTCGCCGATGATCTGATAGGTTTCATGGCCCTTGCCACCGATGTAGACGAGATCCCCGGGGAGGGCCAGAGAAAGGGCCAAGCGGATGGCCTTTCGCCGGTCGGGCTCCACCCGGTACGGCGCCAGGCCTTCTTCCTTGTCCATCCCTTCGCGAATGTCGTCGATGATGGCTCGGGGATCTTCGCTGCGGGGATTGTCGCTGGTGACGACGACCAAGTCGCCCAGGCGCGCGGCCGTCTCCCCCATGAGGGGGCGCTTGCCCCGGTCCCGGTCTCCGCCGCAGCCGAAGACCACGATCAAACGGCCGCGAGCCAGCTCCCTGAGGCAGGCGAGGCTCTTTTCCATGGCGTCGGGAGTGTGGGCGTAATCCACCACCACGTGGAAATCCCGGGAAGTCTCCACCTTCTGGAGGCGCCCGTCCACGCTCTCCATCCTTTCCACCCCCTTTTCAATGGCTCGGGGAGGAACGCCCAGGGACAAGGCCGCCGTCGAGGCGGCCAGAAGGTTGTAGAGATTGAGGCGTCCCAGCAAAGACGACCGGAGGCGGACGATCCCCGCGGGGGTTTCCAATTCCGCCCGGACGCCCTCGGCGCCAAGCTCCGCCGCCCTCACCCAAACCTTCGGTCCGTCCCCTTCGCCGCCCGCCCCCCGCTCGACGGAATAGCTCCACAACTCCCTTTCCCCCGTACCGGTTCCCCAGGGGCCCCGGGGACCCTCCTTCCACTTCAGCCCCTTTCGGAGATCGTCCCGAAGCCTTTGGCCGTAGAAGTCTTCGCCGTTGACCACGGCGGAGGCCCCCTTGCCATGGTCGTTCAAATGATTCCTGAAAAGGGAGGCCTTGACGTTGAAGTAATCTTCCAGATCTTTGTGAAAATCCAGATGATCCTGGGAGAGATTGGTGAAAACGGCCGACTGGAAGCCGCACCCCCGAACCCTTCCCAACGCCAAGGCGTGGGAGGAGACTTCCATCACCACGTGGGTGACGCCGTCCCGGCGCATTTCATGCAAAAGCCGCTGAAGCTCCAGGGATTCGGGCGTGGTCATGGAAGCCGCTCTTTCCTTGTCCCCCCAACGGTAGAGAACGGTGCCGACGACTCCGACACCGTGCCCGGCCTCCTTGAGAATGCTCTCCAGAATCCAGGTGGTGGTCGTTTTGCCGTTGGTTCCCGTAACGCCGATCAAACGAAGATCTCTGGCGGGATAGCCGTAGAAGGAAGCGGCCGCGAGGGCCAGCGCCGCGCGCGCGTCCGGAACCAGAACACGCGGAACCCGGAGGGAAGCCCGCTCCTCCCCGCCCTCCCATCCGTCTCTCGAGGCCATCACGGCCGAGGCCCCCCGACCGACGGCATCGCCCGCGAAGCGGCGGCCGTCCAGGCGGGCTCCTTCCAGGGCCACGAAAAGGTCCCCCTCCCTCACCCGGCGACTGTCGCAAGCGATTCCCCCGATCTCCAAGCTCCCGTCATCCCCCGCGATGTCGGCGCCTTCCAAATCCTCAACCAGCTCCCGCAGCTTCATGTCCCGTTTCCCGCCCCCGACGGCCACCGCCTATTGCAGCTTCAAAGTCACCCTCATCGGGTCCTTGAGCAAAGTTCCCGGCCGAGGGTTCTGCTCCACCACCTTGCCCGTTCCTTGCACCCGGACGTCGATCCCCTTGGAGGGCAACCGGTGCAGGGCCATTTTCAAGCTCATCCCCTCCACGCTCGGCATGAAAACCCCTTCTACCGGATCTTCGTCCCCCGTACCGTCAAGGGGAAGCGCCTGCCCCAGATCTTCTCCGTCGGCCGCGGCGGCCTTCACCCACCTCACTTTGACCGGAGGCTTCACGGGCTCGAAAGAAGGCGTCACCCCCAGATAAGGCAGCACCTTGGCGGCGATCTCGCGAAACACCGGCGCCGCCACGACTCCCCCGTAATGCTCCCCCTGCGGCTCGTGAACCACCACGCTCATGACCAGGCGAGGCTTTTCCGCCGGCACGAAGCCCGTGAAGATGGAAGTGTACTTGTGAGAGGAATACCGTCTGGTCGCCGGGTCCAGGATCTGAGCCGTGCCGGTTTTGCCCGCCACCGTGTAATGCTCCATGGCGGCCCGCTTTCCCGTTCCACGATCCTCCGTCACCCCGACCATCATCTCGCCCACTTTGCGCGCGACTTCCGGACGCACCACCTGCGTCACGGGGCGGTCCAGAAAGCTTTTGACCACCTCTCCGCCATGATCCACGATCTCTCTCACCAGCAGCGGGCGCATGTAACGACCTTCATTGGCTACGGCGGCAAGGGCCGCCGTCAGTTGCAGGCCCGTCACCCCGATGCTTTGACCGAACCCCGTCACCGCCAGATCGATGGGATACCACCGCCGCCAAGACCTCAAAATCCCCCCGGTTTCCCCGGGCACCCGGAGCCCCGTCCGACTCCCGAACCCGAAGGCCCGGATGTACTCGTAATAGCTCTCCTTTCCCATTTTCATGGCGATCTTGGCCGCCCCGATGTTGCTGGAATACTTCAAAACCTGAGGGATGGTCAGGCTTCGGTAGGCATGGGTGTCGTGAATGAACCGGTTGGTGACGGCGTACCTTCCGTTCTCGCAGTAGATGCGATCGCCCGGCCCCACCACGCCGCGATCCAGGGCCGCCGCCAGCAAGAACACCTTGAAAGTGGAGCCCGGCTCGAAGGAGTCGGTCACCGCCCGGTTCCGCCATTGATCCGCCGAAGCCTTGCGAAAGACGTTGGGATCGAAGGAGGGCCAGTTGGCCATGGCCAGAACTTCGAAGGTTTCGGGATCCATGACCACGACCTCCGCCGCCCGGGGCCGGTACAGGCGGGCCACCTTTTCCAGCTCGCCTTCGCAGACGTGCTGGATGAACGCTTCGATGCTCAAGCGCAGTCCCAGTCGCTCCTCGGGATTGCGGGGAACCGCGGAGCCCCTCCAAAGGGGCTTGAGGCTTCCGTCCCGGTATTGTCCGAACTCGTGAATGTTCTGGCGCAGCAACCCGTCATGGGACAGCTCCACTCCTTCCAGCCCCACTCCGTCCAGTCCCACGAACCCCAGGGTCTGTCCCGCCAACCGCCGGTAGGGATAGAAGCGCTTGTACTCGTTGACCAGATGGATTCCCGGAAGACGCAGACGGTCCACCGCGGTGGCCTGATAGTCGGACAGCTGGCGATCCAGCCATATGAAGCGCCTCTCCGGCGACAGCTTCTTCCGAATGGCGCCGGCGGACTCCCCCAGCACCGGAGCCAGCCGGGCCGCCGTGCGGCGAGGGTCGTCCACCTGCTTGCCGTCGGCGAACAAGGACGGCTGAGGCACGGAAAACGCCAGCACTCTCCCGTTGCGGTCGTTGATGGTTCCTCGATAACAGGGAATCTTGAAAGTGGTCTCCGATTGAGTTCTCAACCGCTCCTGCCACTTTTCGTATTCGAGCACCTGAAGGCGGAACGCCTTGCCCAAAGCCAGCAGAAAGCCGCAAACGACGGCGACTTTCAGGATCAAAGCGCACCAACGATACCGCTCGTTGAGGAACTCCCTGAAATCGTCTTTACCCACCTGCAATCCTTTCTCCTGCCGGTCTCCCGTCACGGACTCAACAGCAGATGTTGTTCCTTGGTCGGCGGAGCCAATCCCAGCCGATCGCGCCCCAACCGCTCCAGATAGGCCGGCTCGTGAAGCCGGACCCATTCCAGCTGCAGTTTGCGCTGCACGGAAAGCAGCTCCTTGTATTCCTTCTGGAGACGAGCGATCTCGTAGGCGTGCTCCACTTGCTGGATTTGAAGCCACACGTAGAAAACCCCCGAAAAGATGAGCGTCGCGACCAGCAAGCCCGTGAGAAGAAGCCACTTCTGCAACCGAACCCATGAAGGGACCGTGCTCGAATGGAGACCGCCTTCCGACATAGCGCGAGCCACTTTCTTTCGTCGGTTTCGCCCATGGCCCGTGGTGGACCGGATATTTCCTTCAACACTTTTGAAGGGCCCGGAGCCGGGCACTCCTGGCCCTGGGGTTGTCGCGCACTTCCTCTTCAAGAGGTCTGAGCACTTTCTTGACGAGGAGGCGCGCCAGAGGACGCCCTTCGCACTGGCAGCGGGGGATCTTGGCAGGACAACGGCAACGGCGCGCCCATTGCCGAAAGCGGTCTTTCACCAGCCGATCCTCCAGGGAATGGAAAGACACCACGCAAAGCCGTCCGCCCGGCTTCAAAAGGTCCAGGGCCCCGTCCAGAAAAGTCTCCAACGCTTCAAGCTCCCCGTTGACGGCGATCCTCAAAGCCTGAAACGTGCGCGTCGCCGGGTGCAGACGGAGCCGGCCCCCGGTCTCCGGCGTCGCTCGCTCGATAACCCTGGACAATTCCCGCGTGCGCCGATACCCCCGTCGCCCCTCTTTTCGCCGACCGGCGACGATGGCCCGGGCGATGCGGCGGGCCCACCGCTCCTCTCCGAAACCGGAGATCAACCGGCTCAACTGGTCCTCGGCCAACGTGTTCACCAAGTCCGCAGCGGTGAGGGAGGCCGTTCGGTCCATGCGCATGTCCAAGGGACCGTCCTGAAGGAAACTGAACCCCCGTTCGGGGTCGTCCAGCTGAAAGCTGGAAACCCCCAGATCCAGAACGACGCCGTCCACCGATTCCCATCCCACCTCTTCCATCACTTCGGGCAGGCGAGCGAAACTGGCACGCTTTACAATCAATCGTTCCCCGAAAGAATCCAGTCGCCGGCGGGCCCTCGCCACCGCCTCCCCGTCCCAGTCCAGAGCCAGCACCCGCCCGTCGGGGGCCGAGGCTTCCAGGACGGCCCGCGTGTACCCGCCTCCTCCCATGGTGCCGTCCACATAAGCCCCCCCCCTTCCGC
>Ga0180429_10004101_pt1 | contig 11715 bp, 2 predicted proteins | sample SS_ome_FD_132428 | JGI IMG/M metagenome (GOLD analysis project Ga0180429, IMG submission 132428) | Hypersaline lake sediment archaeal communities from the Salton Sea, California, USA - SS_1_S_1 metaG | ecosystem: Environmental > Aquatic > Non-marine Saline and Alkaline > Hypersaline > Sediment ... | reverse complement strand
GAGCTGACGCTGGAGACCGGCGAGATCAGCGTGCCCAGGGGGGCGCGGATCGGCGGCGTGGCGCAGGAGGCGCCGGCCACGCAGGACAGCCTGCTCGATACCGTGCTCGCCGCCGACACCGAGCGCGCGGCGCTTCTCGCCGAGACCGAAACCGCGACCGATCCGCACCGGATCGCCGAGATCCAGACCCGGCTCGCCGATATCGACGCCTGGTCGGGCGAGGCGCGGGCGGCGGCGATCCTCAAGGGCCTCGGCTTCGACAACGCCGACCAGGCGCGGCCCTGCGCCGATTTCTCCGGCGGCTGGCGGATGCGCGTGGCGCTCGCCGCGGTGCTGTTCTCGCGCCCCGACCTGCTACTGCTCGACGAGCCCACCAACTACCTCGACCTCGAGGGCGCGCTCTGGCTCGAGAGCTACCTCGCGCGCTACCCGCACACGGTGATCATCGTCAGCCACGACCGCGACCTGCTGAACCGCGCGGTGAGCGGCATCCTGCATCTCGAGGACCGCAAGCTCACCTACTATTCCGGCCCCTACGACACCTTCGCCGAGACCCGCGCGGCGCGCCTCGCCGTGGCCGAGGCCGAGAACCGCAAGGCGGCGGCGCGCAAGGCGCATCTGCAGAGCTTCGTCGACCGCTTCCGCTACAAGGCGTCGAAGGCGAAGCAGGCGCAGTCGCGGCTGAAGATGATCGAGCGGCTGAACTTCATCGCCACGCCACAGGAGGCGGCGCTGCGCAAGTTCTCCTTCCCCGAGCCGGAAGAGTTGTCGCCGCCGATCGTCAACATGGAGGGCGCCGCGGTGGGCTACGATGGCCGCGCGGTGCTCTCGCGGCTCTCCCTGCGCATCGACCAGGACGACCGGATCGCGCTCCTCGGGCGCAACGGCGAGGGAAAGTCCACCCTTTCCAAGCTCATAGCCGGCGAACTTGACCCGCTCTCGGGACGGCTTCTGCGCGCGAACAAGCTGCGCGTGGGCTATTTCGCCCAGCACCAGATGGACGTGCTGCGCGGCGAAGAGACCCCGCTCGACACCCTGCGCCGGCTGCGGCCCGACGAGGCCCCGGCCCGCTGGCGGGCGCGCCTCTCGGGCTTCGGGCTCATGGCCGAGCAGGCGGAGACCCGGATCGCCCGGCTCTCGGGCGGCCAGAAGGCGCGGCTCACGCTGCTCCTTGCCACGCTCGACGCGCCGCACCTCTTGATCCTCGACGAGCCCACCAACCACCTCGACATCGAGAGCCGCGAGGCGCTGGTCGAGGCGCTCACCGCCTATAGCGGCGCGGTGGTGCTGGTGAGCCACGACATGCACCTCCTCAGCCTCGTCGCCGACCGGCTCTGGCTGGTGAAGGACGGGCGCGTCGCCCCGTTCGACGAGGATCTCGCGGCCTACCGCCGGCTGCTGCTCGCCGGCGAGGCGCCGGCGAAGGCGGACAAGCCGCGCCCGGCGCCCGCGCCCCCCGGCCGCGACCGGCTGCTCGCCCTGCGCGCCGAGGTGCGCCGCTGCGAGGACCGGATCGAGAAGCTCGAGGAGATGCGTGCCCGGCTCGACGCCAAGCTGGCCGACCCGGCGCTCTACGAGAGCGGCGACGCCGGGAAGATCGCCGCCTGGCAGAAAAAGCACGCGGAGGTTCTCGACGGCCTCGCCCGCGCCGAGGCGCTCTGGATCGCGGCACAGGAAAAGCTCGACATGGCGGAGGGTTAGGGCCGCGAGCCCGGCCATTGCCGGGGGGCACCGGCGCCGTCGGGATGCAGGATGTCTTCCGTCCGACATCCGGGCGCGGCGGCATCATGCTGCGGGAAGCGATCGCGGGCATCGACCGTCGGCAACGGGCCGGACACGATCAACTTGCTTTGAACGCCGCACAGGTCTTTGTTTACGGCAAACCGATGCGTCGACTAAGCTCTGCCCGTGAGCCGACACCGCGGCTCCCTGTTTTCCGGGCGCATGGCTCCACTCCCTGCCGCGCCCGACGGATCATCCCGGGGGGGAATCGCGATGCTTGGCCCGAGCGCCCACATTGACACCTTCACCAGAGACAGCCTTCCCGATCGCAACGATTGGCCGGTTATCACCGGCGGCCCCTCCTACCCGGAATGGCTGAATGCCGGCGTCGAACTGACCGACGCCATGGTGGCGCTGGGTCATGGTGAGCGGATCGCGTTGTGCGGCAAGGCCCTGTCGGTCAGCTATGCCGAGCTGGCCGACTGGACGACCAGGATCGCTCAATGCCTGGCCGAGGACCTCGGCGTGGTACCCGGGAACCGCGTGTTGATCCACGGTGGCAACACGCCGGCGATGGTCGCGTGCTGGATCGGGGCAATGAAAGCCGGCGCCGTCGCGGTCAACGCGATGCCGATGCTGCGCGCCGCCGAACTGGGCACGATCGTCGACAAGGCCAGGGTCACAGTCGCGCTTTGTGACGAACGCGTGGCCGCCGAGATGAAGGCCTGCGCGGAAACGCACCCGGGCGTGCGCCACGTCGTCACGTTCAGCGGTGATGCGCGCGCGGGGGCCGAACTCGGGCAACGGCTTCAGGCGAAGGACGGGGCGTTTGCGCCGGTGAACACCGGGCGTGATGATGTTGCGCTGTTGGCCTTCACCTCCGGCTCCACAGGCACCCCAAAAGCCACCATGCATTTTCACCGCGATATTTTGACGATCGCGGACGGCTATGCCCGGGACGTCATCGGGGTGACGCCCGACGACATCTGCATCGGGACGCCGCCCATTGCCTTCACTTTCGGCCTGGGTGCCATGGCGGTGTTTCCGCTCCGGTTCGGCGCTTGCGGAGTATTGCGCGACGATCTGACCCCGGGCAGCCTCGGCGCGGCCATCGCCCGGCACAAGGCGACGATCTGCTTCACCGCGCCCACGGCCTATCGCGCGATGATCGCCGAGGGGGCAGACCCTGCCGATCTGGTGTCGCTGCGCCTTGCCTTTTCAGGCGGCGAAACGCTGCCGGCCACGATCTACGAGCAATGGATGCAGAAAACCTCCGTGCCGATCCTGGACGGGATTGGCGCGACGGAACTCCTGCACGTGTTCATTACCAATCGCCCCGGCACGGCGCAGCCCGGCAGCACCGGGATACCGGTATCCGGTTACGAAGCGCGCATTGTCGACGCGCAGATGCGCGAGCTGCCGCGCAACACCCCCGGCCGCCTCGCCATCCGCGGGCCGACAGGGTGCCGCTACCTCGCCGACGACCGCCAGCGCGACTACGTTCAGGATGGCTGGAACCTGACCGGCGACACCTTCACCCAGGACGAGTCCGGCCTTTTTCACTACGTCGCCCGGTCCGACGACATGATCCAGTCGGCCGGCTACAACATCTCCGGCCCCGAGGTCGAAGCGGCGTTGCTGGGCCATCCGGCCGTGCTCGAATGCGCCGTCGTCGCCGCCCCGGACGAGGCGCGCGGACACATCGTTTCGGCCCATGTCATTGTCGGTGAAGGGCGGACGGCGGACCCGGCTCTGGCCCGTGAGTTGCAGGATCATGTGAAGGCAACGATTGCCCCGTACAAATATCCGCGCGCCGTGCATTTCGTCGCTGAACTGCCGAAAACCCAGACCGGCAAGATCCAGCGCTTTCGCCTCAGGGAAAGCGACCGACCCTAGCGCAACTGGATTTTCAGCCGTTTCACTTCCGAAACGTCAAGCTCCGGCGTGATGAATGGAAAAAGGCAGACGTATCGCCCGCCGAACGGCAAAAAGCCGAACCGCAACATGGTCGAGAAACGGGCCGAGGACGAACTGGGGCAGATCGCAAGCGCATGCCCGGCCCCGGCCATCTCGCGCAGCGCTTTGCGCATCAGGGCGCCGGCAATCCCGGAGCTGGAGGATGGCGCGATCAGATGATTGATCTGCCCGCCCGAGAACGGCGCGCGCCCCCGGAAACGAACCGGATGGAAATTGACGAACCCGCGCAGCCGGCCGTCGTCGTAGACCCATGTCGCGGGCACGTTCCGGTAGGACAGCTGGAGCGCCAGACGCTCGCGGGTCCAATCGTAGCGCAGGTCCGCGTCCGCCTCGGCGTCGATCAGGAGAGCACGGCACGCCTCGAGGTCGCGCGGTGCGTAAGGGCGCAGGTTTTCGTCCGCAGCACCGGGCAGCCGGCCCAGACCCGTCGATCCAGCGAGCCGCGCCGCCGTTCGTTCCAGCCGGGCCCCGGCCGCATCGACAAGTGCGCGATAGTCCATCGGGCGAACCCAGGGACGAATGCCGGCCGAGCCCCGCGCGCCCTGCGATCCGCGCCAGAACTTGGGGCCCAGGCTGCCAGAGCCGGGCACGGCAAATCCGAAGGTAAAGGCGAGTTCGTCGGCCCGCATGCGGTCCGCCAGCGTCTTGGCCAGGGCTTTCGCGATGCCATGGCCCTTCAGCTCGGGATCGACCGCCAGCACGGACGAGAACATCGCGCGCACCGGCCGCCCTTTCCAAAGCATGTCGACGGGCTCCCCAAAAACGAAGCCGACGAGCCGCGCGCCCATATAGGCGCCCAGGATCACGTTCGCCGGCTGCGCGAAGACCTGCCAGTCGAAATCCTCCGCGGTCCATTGCGAACAGGTCACATCCTTGGGGAATTGCGCGTCCCAACATCGGCTCACGAACGCCGCGGCCTGCGCCGCGTCGCCGCGGAAATCGGTGACCACGAAAGGTTGGTTGCCCCGCATCCCGAAACACTATGAACTAGAGGTCGAAAGTCCAGTTCGAATTCGCCGTTTCAGCGCCGACCGTTTTCTTGATTTCTATTTCGCCTTGGAACATCGTGACATGATGGAAACGCGCCATACCCACTCGCCGGCCCCTGACACGGAGGGGCGGGCCGCCGGGAACGCACGGATCGCGGTTGTCGGGATGGCGTGCCGACTGCCACATGCCGACACCCCGGATGCGGCTTGGGACCTCGTGGTTTCAGGACGTCACGCCATCGTGCCGGCGCCGCAAGACCGTTGGCGAACCCGTCAGAAGATCGCCAAGCCCAAAAACGCCAAGGTTCAAACGATGCCGAAACTCGGCGGTTACCTTGACGACATCGTCGCGTTCGATGCGGCGTTCTTCGGCGTGTCGGCGCGCGAGGCGCGGCTGATGGATCCGCAGCAGCGGCTGTTGATGCAGACGACGTGGCAGGCGATCGAGGATTCGGGTGTCGATCCAAACGTCTTCAAAGGCTCTCGAACCGGCGTGTTCGCCGGGATCTCGACATCCGACTACCTTCAGCGCCAGCTGCTCGACGCCGAGATCCTGAACATCGACGCCTACTCGGGGCTGGGCACGGCCCAGAGTATCGCGGCGAACCGGATCAGCCACTTTTTCGACTTCCGCGGCCCGAGCGTCGCGGTGGACACGGCCTGCTCCTCGGCTTCGGTCGCGTTGCACCTGGCGCGGCAAAGCCTCCTGAACGGAGATTGTGACTATGCGGTCGTCGGCGGGGTGAACGTGATCGTCTCGCCGCTGTCGACGATCTCCTTCTCCAAGGCGCGCATGCTGGCGCCAGACGGGATGTGCAAAAGCTTCGACACCCGGGCCGACGGCTACGTGCGGTCGGAGGGCTGCGTGGTCGTCGTGCTCTCGCGCGAGGACGTGTTGCGCGACCATGACCACGCGGCGCGTGCCTGGGTCATCGGTTCGGCAGTCAACCAGGACGGGCGCACCCTGTCGATCACGACGCCAAACGGCGCCATGCAGACGGCGGTGATCCGCGATGCGCTCGCGTCCGCCAGGCTTGGCCCGGGCGACATTGATTTCGTCGAAACCCACGGCACCGGCACGAAAGTCGGCGACCGGATCGAGCTCGACGCCCTGGCCGAGGTGTTTTCCGGCACGCCGTTACCCAACGGGCCGGTCGTGATCGGTGCGGTCAAACCGCATTTCGGGCATCTCGAAGCGGCCTCCGGACTTCTCGGCCTGCTCAAGGTGATCAAGAGCTTCGAGAACCGCATTGTGCCGAAACTGTCGTTCCTTGAAACACCGATAGATGTCTCCGCCGCCGATGGAATCCGGCTTGCCGAGGAAACGATCCGGTTTGACAAGCGCCGTGGATCGCTGCGTGCCGGCGTGTCGTGTTTCGGCTTCGGCGGCACCAATGCGCATATCATTCTCGAGGAACCTGCGCCGGCGCGATCCGGCATACCCGAGCGTGATGACGCCGCACAGACCCTGGTCCGGACCCGGCGCGTATTGCCGGTCTCGAGCCACGCGGCCGAGACATTCGCGCGCACCGCCGCCGACTATCACGAGTTTGTCGCGGCACACGCCACGCTTGATCTTGACGGGCTCTGCCATGCCGCTGCGCGCCGGCGTTCCGCGTCGCCGTTCCGGACCGCCTTGGCCTTCGAAGACCGCGACGAGCTGATCGAAAAACTCGATGCCCTCGCCGGGGCTGCCCCGCGCGAGGCAGCGGCCCTCGGAGGCGAGACGGCATTCTGCTTTTCCGGACAAGGGACGCAGGTTCCGGGCATGTGCGCCGAGCTCCACGCCCGGGTCCCGGCATTTCGCGACGTGCTGGACACCTGCGACCGGCTTTCGCGGGACGCGGGCGGTCCTTCCCTGCTTGAAGCGATCTTCGACGACAGTCCCGGTGCGGCCGCGCGGCTGGCCAAGACCGATGTCGCACAGCCAGCACTGTTTGCGATTGGTCTGGCACTCGCCAAAGCATGGCAGGCGGCGGGGATCACACCCGACTATCTCATCGGGCACAGCCTGGGCGAGATCACCGCCGGCTGTTTCGCCGGGGTCATGGACCTGCCCACGGCGATGCGGCTTGTTCTGACCCGGGCACGGCTGATGGCATCCGTGCAGGGATCCGGGGCCATGACCTCCGTGTCGGGCCCGACCGAGCTGCTCGAAGGTTTCCTCGCGGACTTCTGCAAAGGCCGCGACGGTGTGACGGTTTCGGGCTGGAACACCGCAACCAGTGCAACCCTGTCGGGACCGAGCGCGGATATCGACGCGGCGGAAAGGGACGCGGCCGCCGCCGGTCTCACATCGGCGCGTCTGGCGGTCTCGGCAGCGTTTCACTCGGCGCAGATGGACACGATCCGGGACAGGTTCCGAACCGAGATCCGGGGCTTTGCCTTCAGCGCGCCGCGGATTCCGATCATATCCACCGTCACCGGCGATTTCGTCGGCAGCGCCTCCCCGATGGATGCCGCGTATTGGGTGCGTCAGATCCGTGAGGCGGTCGACTTTCGCGGCGCGGTCGGCACGCTGCAAAACACCGATACGCGCCGTGTTGTTGAGTTCGGCCCGCGTCCGGTGCTCGGGTCTTGGCTGCATGCCCTGAAGGACAAAGACCGGCCCTACGCCGTCGTCCCGGCCCTGCGCGCGAAACAGGACAGCGAGGCCGGGTTCCTGAACGGGTTGGCGGAGGCCTATGAAAAGGGCGCCCAGGTCGATTGGACCAAGGTCGCCCCGTCACCGGCCAACGGGGCATGGGCCAGCTTGCCGCCCTACCGGTTCGCATCGACGAGGTTCTGGTTCAAACACCAGGCCGAGACAGACAAGCCGACCGAAACGGCCACGGCAAACGTCCGGCATAGCGAAGCCCTGCTGCGGTTCAGTTTCGATCGCGACGGGGTTGCGGATCTCATCGGCCAACACGTCGTGCGCGGGCGGGCCGTTGTACCCGGAGCCCTGTATCTCGACCTGATGATGCGCGCGGCCCGGGTACTTGGCATCGACACACCCGTCGAGCTCCGCGATGGCGACTTGCATGAGCTGATCCCCCTGTCCGACACCGCGGGTGCCAGCCTGGCCGTGCGGACGATGAGGGTGGGCGACGGGGTCTGGGACCTGGTGGTCGCGTTCGAAAGTCCTGCACTCGAAGACGCCAAAATCGTCGCGAAAGCGCAGCTTGCGGCGACATCGTCCGCCGCCGGCACGCCACCGCCACCGGCCACCGCACGGCCGGATGCGCCGGACCTGGACCTTGACGCGTTCTATGCCGCACTGGAGGCTAACGGGCTTCTCTACGGTCCGGCGTTCCGGCCAGTCACCCGTCTGGCGAGCTGCGAAGGTGCTGCCGAGGCGCAGGTTGATGCCCCCGACATCGCAGCCCTGGGCCAGTCGGCGCTCAACCCCTGCCAGCTTGACGGTGGCTTCCAGATCGCAGCCGCCGCCCTGCAATCGCTCGGTTCAGATGACGTTGCGGGCGTGTGGGTTCCAACAGGCCTGGATCGCCTGGCATTGCATCGCCCATTGCCGCAGCGCGCGCGGGTCGCGGTCTCACTGGTGGACGGCCCATCCTTTCCCGACCAGAAATCCTTCGACGTGGCGTTCTACGACGAGGACGGCAGGATGTGCCTCGACATCCGCGATTTCCGCGTCCAGCGCATAGGGTCGACGACCGCTGCCGCGCCCACGGCCGGCCCGTTGTTCGAACTCGCCGAGGTTGCGCTCGCGACACCGCGCGATGATCGCCCGGATTCGGGCGAGTGGCGCGACGGTTGGGCGATTCACGCGATGACACCCGGCAGTCTTGCGGCTGAGCTCGCCGGGCAGTTCAATCAGCCCCTCGAAGTCGCGGTCGGCGCCCGCGCGGAAAACGGCCAACAAAGCCCCTCCGCGTTGATCGTCGTCGATCTCGACGAGGCGATGGACGATCCTCTGGTTCTCGCCCAGGCCGTCTTGCAAAAGCTGCAAGACATCGTGAGATCATCCGGAGAGGAGCTTTCGCGGCTGGTGGTCCTGTGTCGCCAGATCGGCACGGCGGACGACGCCGAGATCGCCGCCGACGCCATTCGCGCGGTCACACGCGTACTTCGCAACGAGAAACCGAAACTGCGTGCGACCACCCTTCTCCTCGCGTCGGCAGCGCCAGGTGATCTCGAACCGGCTGTCCGGGCGGCCGCGCTGCATCCGGACGAAAGCGACCTGGTCTGGCGTGATGGCAGATTGAACACGCTCCGGCTCAGACCGGTTGCCGCGCCCGCACAGCCCTGGTCGCCGGCCGATCAGTCGGCCACGGAACAGACTCTTCAACCGGGGCCGAAGGGCGGCATATCGAGGCTCGCCGTGGTTCCACTTGCCCGACCGGAACTCGGCGACGACGACGTCCTGATCGCGCCGCTGGCAGCAGGTCTGAATTTCCGTGACGTTCTGAAGGGTCTGAAACAATACCCCAACAGGCCGGGGCAGAAGCTTTGGCTGGGCGACGAGTGCGCGGGCCGGGTGGAAGCTGTCGGGCGCAACGTCAGCGCGATCAAGGTCGGCGACCCCGTGATGGCCATCGCACCACGCGCATTCTCCACGTTGATGGCGGCCCCGCAAAAAGCCACGGTTCCCCTCCCCGCGGGGTTGAGCTTTGAAGACGCCGCCACCATCCCCATCGCGTTTTCCACCGCATGGTACGGGCTGGTCGAGCTGGCCCGGCTATCGAGCGGCGAGACGGTCCTGATCCATGCCGCAGCCGGTGGGGTCGGGCTTGCCGCGCTCCAGATCGCGCATGACCGCGGCGCCCGAGTAATCGCGACGGCGGGAAGCGAAGAGAAACGCGCCCACCTTCAACGCCTCGGGGTCGAAATCATCGGCAATTCACGCGACCTGAGCTTCGTCGACGTGGTGTTGGAGGCAACCGGCGGTAAGGGCGTCGACGTGGTACTGAACTCGCTCGCGGGTCCAGCGATGCAGGCGAGTGTCGGCTTGCTGCGCCCTTTCGGCCGGTTTGTCGAAATCGGCAAACGCGACATTGTCGAAAACCGGGGCCTGAACATGCGCCCGTTCCACCGGTCGGTGAGTTTCCACGCGCTCGACATGGAATTGCTGTTCGGGCTAGCGCCGGACACGGGCCGGAAAGTCCTGCAGGACGTGGCGGAAGCCTTCGAGGCCGGCAGACTTGCGCCGCTTCCTCGCATCGCGTTTCCCTTGAGCGCAGCGCCCGACGCGTTTCAGTACATGTCGGGTGCGAAGAACATCGGGAAAATCGTGCTGACGATCCCGCAGAACGGGCGCGACCGCCCCGCCCCGGCCGCGCCGGACCCGGCGCCGCCCGCCCTCCGCAGCGCACTGGTAACCGGCGCCTTCGGCGACATTGGGCTGGAGGTGGTCCGCGCCCTGGCAGATGCAGGCATCGAAGGCTTCGTTCTTGTCGGCCGGTCCGGACGCGGCCCCGGTGCCGCTCCGGTCCTCGATGCGCTCGAGGCGCGCGGCATCAAGATCCTCTCATGCGCCACGGATGCCAGCGACCGGACCGCGATGGAAGAGGTGTTTCTGAGGGCCGAGACTGCCGGGTTTTCGATCCGCCACGTGATCCATGCGGCGGGTCTTCTGGAAGATGGTGTGATTGCCGATCTGGAAATCGACTCCCTCGCCCGGACCTGGGCGCCAAAGGTCGAGGCCGCACGTGTTCTCGATGCGCTCACCCGCGGGCGCGAGCTGGAAACCTTCGTCTGCCTGTCGTCCGTGGCACCGCTGCTCGGCTCGCCCGGACAGGCGGCCTACGCCATGGCGAACGCGGGGCTCGACGCTTTGTGCCGCGGCCGTGGCCGCGCTGGACTGCCCGCCACATCGGTCAATTTCGGGCCATGGCGCGCAGGCATGGCCGAGGCAAGTGCGGGCACTGCCGCACGGTTCGACCGTCTGGGTCTGCACGGGTACTCCATGGCGGAGGGGGTGAAGGCCTTGCAGCAAGCCATGGCGGGCGGGCACGCCAACATCGTCGCCGCCCGGTTCTCGGCGCGCTTGCCGGGTCAACCGGCACCGCCGCTGGCGAGCATTCCGGTCTGTCGAGACCTGTACCCGGCGGAGACATCCACCGGAACCACGGCGCGGCCCCACGCGTCCGCCATTCTCGCGCTGCTTGCCGAGACCGACGTTGAGGCGCGGCAAGGTCCGTTCGAACACTACCTGGTCGAAAAGCTCGCCTCCGTTCTCTCGGTTTCGCCCGGCGATATCGACCCCTCGAAGCCAATGGCCGATTCCGGGTTCGACAGTCTGGCCGGCCTCGAGTTCGGGATGATGGTGGAGGAGGAAACCGGCGCACAATTCCCGATGGACGCAATCGACGACGAAACCTCCCTGTCGGACCTCGCGGCGTTGCTGCTGTCAGCAATCCAGATCGAACCAACCCCGGCGGAACCGCGACTGGAGATCGCATCGCCGGAGCACCCCGCCCGGGACGTCCTTTCCAGCACAGCACCTGGCGTCGCGGCGGCCGACCTTCAAACGGCGTTCTTCGTGCCCGACACCTTCGCCGAACTGCCGCGTCCAAGCGTGGCGGACTATCTCGAATACGTCCGGCCCGACTTCACCCGCCTGCTCCCGGTCCTGAAATTCGATCGCGAATACACCCATGCGCGTGACAATGTGCTGACCGCGCGCGTGGACGGGAAGGACGTCGAGGTCCTGGATTTCGTCGGCGGATTCGGGTCGTGCCTGCTCGGGCACAATCATCCCGCGGTGCGCGCGGCGGCCATGGCAACGCTCGCGGCGGAATACCCGGTTCACACCCAGGGTTCGGCGCGCGGGTTCAGCGGGACACTGGCCAAACGCCTGGCCGAAACCCTGAGCGGCGAAACGGGTGACGATTATGCCGTCGCATTCGCCAACTCCGGATCCGAAGCGATCGAAAGCGCCCTGAAACACGCGGTCCTGGACTATGTCGACCGGGCCCGACGCTTCGGGGTTGATCTTGCAAAACCGGAGGACGCCAGGGGTTTCGAACCGGTGATGCTCGCGATCGAAGGCTCATACCACGGCAAGACCCTCGGGGCGCTGTCG
>Ga0180429_10004099_pt1 | contig 11718 bp, 10 predicted proteins | sample SS_ome_FD_132428 | JGI IMG/M metagenome (GOLD analysis project Ga0180429, IMG submission 132428) | Hypersaline lake sediment archaeal communities from the Salton Sea, California, USA - SS_1_S_1 metaG | ecosystem: Environmental > Aquatic > Non-marine Saline and Alkaline > Hypersaline > Sediment ... | reverse complement strand
GCCGAGTGGTTTCGCTCGACCCTGCACGACCACATGCGGCGCGAGTTCACAGCACCGCAGACTCGCAGACGCGGTCTGTACCATGTCGGGCGTTTGATGGAACTGCTTGAACGAAATGCGAGGGGGAAAGTGCGTGCCGGAGGTCGTGGCGTGGCTGTTGGCGGCGGCGAGGACATGACGCGCGGCAGTTGCCATGTGCGGGAACTCGAGCTGGCTGCCGGGAGGTGGCAGCAGTTCGGCGTTGGTTTTCTCGTCATCGGAACGGCCCTGGTGATTGCGGCCGCTGCCGTGCCTGAGAAAGTGGGGCCCCGCGGCCGGGCGTGAAATCTCTCGAAAACCGCAGAAAAACGGCCTTCGGCGTTACGGTTGCCCGTTGGAGAGCGAAGCAATATGATATAGCGAGGCGGGGATTTGAAGTTGTACCATCGCATTGTGCTCCAACGCTCGTTTGAAAAAGGGGTTTGGTGATGAGGCTTGCTTGCGGAATCGCTCTGTTTGCGTTGCTCGGCCTTTTCGTCACCGCGGAGGCCGGCGTGATCGTCGACACGACGCCGGCAAACAACCAGGCGAATATGTCGGCCAGTGCCGGGCAGACGTTCACCACCGGAACGCTCGGCTTTGAAAACAAACTCGACACGATCACGATCCTTACCGCAAACGGAATCAACGGCACCGACCCGGTCGGTCCGTTCACGCTCAAACTCTTCACCGATACCGACGGCAACTTCGCCACCTGGGACCCCGGCTCGGAAGTCGCAGCCTCGACCGCCACGGCATCGCTTTCGCCCGCCGGCAATCAGGCCGTCGTGTTCGACTTCAGCTTCGAGACACTCCTCGACAACACTGTCTATGCGATGAGCTTCAACGACGGCACGAGTGACCACGTCGGCTTCCGCTCCGCGCTCACCAACGCCAATGGAATCTCCGACGGCGGTCTCTTCAGCGGCGGCAGCCAGCCTTTCAGTGGCGCGTATGACGTCTCCTTCAAAGTCGAGACGGTGCCCGAGCCGGCGACAGCCGGCCTGGCCATGTTCGGATCGCTGGCTGTGGCAATGGCCGCGATCCGTCGCCGGCGACTGCTTTGCCACCCCGTCTGAGGGCCCGCTGCCCGCCGGCATGGCAGTTTCAGAGGGCTTTGCTTGCGCCGCTTGCGCAGGCCGCCCAAGATGGTGCCGTTCCCACGCCGCCGGATCTCGGGTATTTCCCGCTTTTCCCATCGACGCGGCCGAGCTGGCCGTAGCCGGGAGGCTGACGGGGTGCCCGGGCAGTTGCCACCTTCACCATCGACACCGCTCACAGGCCATCGGTGTGGCCGGATGCCGACGTGGCTGCTTGTGGTGGCGTTGGCGACCCTGCCGAGGCCGGCGCGGGCCGGTGAAGACTATGCCGGTCTGCCGACGGTGCCGCTGCCGCCGGTGCAGGAGGGCAACGTCGTATGGTCGCCGCGGGTCGCCCAGCTGCCGGCGGTGGAATTCAACCTCGAGGAAGACACCTTCGCCAGCGAGCCGATCGCCGATGCCGATCCGGGCATCGTCCGCCGCCGCCGCCGCAATCCCTTTGGTTCGGCGGCCCCGGTGAGCCTGGGCGGCTTCTGGGCGCCCAACGTGCCGGTCGTCCGGCAGCCGGCCCAGATGGCGATGAACGCCCAGTTTGCCCGCGTGGCCTTTCCGCTGCTGCCTCCGGTGGAAAACGAGCCGATGTGGCTGGGGATCGGCCGCTTCGGCCGCCTCGAACTGGCCACCGACGCGATTCTGCCCGACTCCGGCAAGCCCGTGCCAAGCCAGCTGTGGCTGATCGAAACCGGCCTGACCCACATCCGCCCGCTCGACAACGGCGGCACCATCGGCGGCACCTTCCTCTTCGGCACCGCCAGCGACGAGCCCTACGCCGCGGGCCGCGATCTGACGCTGATGGCGATCGCCTTTTTGAACCTCCCCGCGAGGCGGCTCGACGACGAATGGAACTTCAGCATCTTCTATTCTCCCACCTCCCAGCTGCCCTACCCGCTGCCGGGGCTGGCCTACGTCTGGCGGCCCGACGACACCCTCGAGGCCAAGATCGGCCTCCCGGCAGCCCTGGAATACCGGCCCACCGAAGACTGGGAGTTTTCGGTCGCCTACGCCCCGCTGGTCAACGTGAATGCCGTGGCCCGCCGCCGAATCGTGGACGGCTTGTCGGCGGTGGCCTTCTACCGCACCGATACCCAGATCTATTTTCTCGCCGACCGGGTCAATGACGATGAGCGGTTCTTTGTCTTCGACCAGCGGGCGGCGGTCGGCCTCGAGCAGACCCTCGGCAGCGGCTTCACCCTCGAGGCGATGGCCTCCTATCTCTTCGACCGCGAAATCTTCCAAGGCACAAACTTCACATCCGGCCGCATCGACGTGGTCGAGTTTGACCCCGGCCTGGGCCTTTCGCTGCAGCTGCTCTGGCGGCGGTGAGCCCGAGGCCGGCTGGTGCGGCCTCAGCCGGCCGCGTCGATCACGAAGTGGTCGTGCACGAGATCCATCTCGACGCGACCCTCGCGGGCATGGGGATCGAACAGCGCGAGCACCTCGGCCTCCGGCAGCAGTGGATACCGCTCGGCCATGAGAAACCGCAGGATCGCCGCGCGATTCTGCGGCGTGTCGTCGAAGGCGAGGCGGTAGTCGACCTCGTGGCGGGCCACCGGGATGCCGTGCCGCTCGAGCATTGCGTCGATCGTCTCGGCGGTGTGGTAGGGCACGGTCATGCCAAGCAGCGCAAAACACCGCTCCCAAAACTGGTTGAGCGTGTTGGCCTCGCCGGCGACCGCCGCCAGAAATTGCCCGCCCGCCGCGAGGGAGGCGTGGATCTCCGGCAGCAGCTCTTCCAGATCGGCCACGTAGTACAACACGTGGTTGGCAAGCACCAGGTCGAAGGGGCCGTCGGACGCCGCAAACGCTTCGCGGGCGACGATCGGCTGCCGGGTGAAGCCGGAGAGTTCGCCGGCAGCACGCTTGCGGTAGTCGGCCACCGGATCGACGAGCGTGAGGGCCAGCCGCTGTGGTGGGCAGGCAACCTGTTCGAGGATGCGTCGGGTGAAGGTGCCGGGGCCACAGCCGAAGTCGAGAATCCGAAAGGATCCCTCGCCCGCGGCAAGCCGCCGCTCGAGCAGGGCCGCAATCCGCGGCACGAGGCCGGCCAGGTCTGACTCGGCCTCGGTGGTGTGGGTGTCGTAGAAGGAATATTGCTCGTCGATCCCGCCGTAGTCTTTGCAGGCTGTCGCGGCGGTCACATCGCGGTGCGGGATCGGAGATTCATTCATCAAGCCTATCGTTGTCGATGTGGGACGCGGCGGTGTCAAGCGGGCGTTGCTAAAACACCCCCAACACCCAAAAGGCCATCGCGGCGAGGACCACGACCGCCGTGAGTGTGATCCACAGCGGCTTCGCCGCATGAGCCGCGTCTTCCTCCAAGCGGTAGTTGCCGCAGGCGGGGCAGCGGATGCTCTCCTCGTGCATCGCTTCGCCGCAATACGGGCAAGGAACGGTCGGCTCCTCGGCGTCGTCGTCGAAGTCATCGCCGAAGTCCTCGTCATCCTCGTCGTAGACTCCCCCGGAGAAGCCGTCATACTCATCACTCTCGTCGTCATCCATCTCGTCATCCATCGGCGGGCCCCGTGCGGGAAGCGAAGCGGGATCGATCGACTCGTTGTATCAGCCCCGAGTGTCAGAGAGGAGATTCCCGATGCAGCTTTCCGATGCCTCCCTGCTGCGATCCCAGGCCTTCATTGGCGGCCGCTGGTGCGATGCCGAGGACGGCAGCCGGCATGCGGTGGTCGATCCGGCCGGCGGTGGCACGATCAACGAGGTGCCCCGGATGAGCGGCCGCGAGACAGCCGCAGCGATCCGTGCCGCAGCCGAGGCCCTGCCGGAATGGCGACAACGCAGCCCCAAGGCCCGCGGTGAAGTCATCCGCCGCTGGTGGGAACTCGTCGTGGAGGCAAGCGACGACCTCGCCGCGTTGATCACAGCCGAAGGGGGCAAGCCGCTGGCGGAGGCCCGCGGCGAGGTCGCTTACACCGCCGGGTTTTTGGAGTGGTTCGCCGGGGAGGCCCGGCGGGCCTATGGCGATGTCATTCCCCCGCATGCCGCCGACAAGCGGTTGCTGGCGATCCGCCAGCCGATCGGGGTGGCTGCGGCAATCACGCCCTGGAACTTCCCCGCCGCGATGCTTGGCCGCAAGGCGGCAGCCGCCCTGGCCGCAGGCTGCACGCTCATCGCCAAGCCGGCTCCGCAGACCCCGCTGACGGCCCTCGCCCTGGCCGCGCTCGCCGAACGGGCCGGGCTGCCGGCGGGAGTGCTCAATATCGTGACCTCCGACGCCGAGGCCGCGCGGGAGATCGGTGACGTGATCTGCGCAAGCCCCGTGGTCCGCGGGATCTCCTTCACCGGCTCGACCGCCGTGGGCGTGGAACTCGCCGGCAAGGCGGCCGCGACGGTCAAGAAGGTTTCGCTCGAACTCGGTGGGAACGCGCCGTTTGTGGTGTTCGAGGATGCCGACCTCGAGGCGGCGGTCGAGGGGGCGATGCAGTCGAAGTTTCGCAACGCCGGGCAGACCTGCGTCTGCGCCAACCGCTTCTACGTCCAGGAGTCGATCGCGGAGACCTTCGCCGAGCGGCTCGCGGCTGCGGTGGATCGGCTCGTGGTGGGCCCCGGGGCCGAGCCCGGCGTGACCGTCGGCCCGCTGATCGACCGACGGGCCCTGGCGAAGGTCGCCAGGCATGTCGACGACGCCCGCGAGCGGGGCGGCCGGATCCTCCGCGGCGGCCGGCCCCACCCGCTCGGCGGCAGTTTCTACGAGCCCACGGTGATCGCCGAGGCGAATCCCGAGATGCTCATCGCCCGCGAGGAGACCTTCGGCCCCGTGGCGGCGGTCTTTCCGTTCGCCGACGACGAGCAGGCGATCCGGCTGGCCAACGCCACCGACTACGGCCTGGCGAGTTACTTCTATTCCCAGAACGTCGCCCGGGTGTTTCGCGTGGCCGAATCGCTTGAATACGGGATGGTCGGGATCAATACCGGCATGATCTCCACCGAGGTCGCGCCGTTCGGCGGCGTGAAGGCCTCCGGGTTGGGTCGCGAAGGGGGCCGCTACGGCATGGAGGAGTATCAGGAGATCAAGTATCTCTGTTTCGGTTTCGACTCCGGCTTCGGCGGCACCGGGCCTTGAATCGGCGACTGCGGGGAAGTGTCCGGCTGGAGCTTTTGCCGGGATTGTGCGGGGAACGAGCGTTTTGAACCATTCCCTAACCTGCCTCGTAGATACTGCTGCGGGTGCGACGGAGGTGCAGCCTGCCAGTTCGAATCCGCAGGGGCGACACGGTTCGACAAGGAGGTGTGAGATGGATCGAGACGATCTGTTGGCACTGTGCGAGATCTACGTGCGGGGCCGGGTCGGGAAGGGAATCGACGTGGTCTTCGGCGGCAGGGTCGATCCGGCCGCGGAGATTCACCGTTGCTATCGCAACGGCGAGATCACCGAGCGAGAGCGCAACTCGCTGCTCGCGTTCGTGAGCGATCACGACGAGGAACTCGACTGCGGCTTCGAGGAAAGCGGCTGGCTCGGCGAGTCGCCCTTCTCGATGCAGTAGATCGCGGCGTCGGTGCGGAGGTAGATCGAGCGGCCCACGGCGACGGGGCTGGCCATGATGCTGCCATCGAGCTGATTGGTCGCCTCGAGCGTGAAGGCTCGTCCCGGCCGGAAGACGAAGGTCTCGCCTTCGCGATTGCCCGCGTAGATCCGGCCGTCGGCATACAGCGGCGACGAGGAGAAATTCCCGCCCAGCCGCCCCGTCCAGACCTTTTTGCCGCTGGCGGTTTCCAGGCAGGTCGCGATCCCCGCGTCGTTGACGACATAGAGTTCGCTGCCGACGACGAGCATCGACGGCATCCGCGGCGCGGCCCGCCGCTCCCGCCAGAGAATCTGCGGTGTGTCGGGGCCTTTCAATTTCACCGCCAGGATCTGCGGCTGGTTGAAGCTCGTGCTCATGAAGAGCAGGTCGCCGGCGGTCACCGGCTTGGGAACAACCGAGAAGCCGAGGTCGCCGTAGGCCAGCTTCCAGAGTTCTTTGCCGGTGGCCGGATCGTAGCCGTAGAGCCAGTCGGCCGCGGGCGAGACGAGCAGGTCACGGCCGCCCTGAGTGATGATCAGCGGGGTGCCGTAGGCTTTTTTGAGGTCGGGGTCGTCGCGGAGCTTGCCGCTGCGAGCCGTCTTCCAGCGGAGTTTGCCGGTGCCGCATTCCAAGGCCGCGATGAACTGCACGTCGCTCCCGTCGCAGGCCACGATCAGCAGGTCGTTGTAGAGCAGGGGCGTGCTCCCCGGGCCGTTGACGTGGTCGAGCCGCAGCAGCCTGTTGGTCCAGAGCAGCTGGCCACTGGTCGCATCGACCGCGGCGGTGCCGAAGTCGCCGAAGCTGCAATAGAGTCGCCCCCCGGCGAGCACCGGAGAGGGCGAGGCGTAGCTGTTGAGCTTGTGGATCGGCTGCGGGTCATCGACCCGGCACAGCATCACGTCGTGCAGGATCCTCCCGGTGTCGCGGTCGAGGCAGATCGCATGGAACTGTACCGGGCCGGAGAGCGTCCGCGAGCCGGCGTTGCGGACGCCCGCGAGCCGCCGCTGCCGCTGGGTCTCGCTGAGCGGGGTTTCGATGGCCGTCGTGAGCCAGATTCGCGGGCCACCGATCACCGGCGACGACCAGCCCCGACCCGGCAGGGGAGTCTTCCAGGTGATGTTTTCCGTTTCGCTCCAGTGGACCGGCAGATCACGGGCGGACGGGGCATGGCCGTCGCCTGCCGGGCCCCGCCACTGCGGCCATGCCGGCGGCTCGGCGGCAAACGCGGCGGTGTGTATCAAGCAGGCCGCCATCGCGACCGCCGGCCACACCGCACGGCACAGCCGACTGCCGCCAGGCGGCCGGATGCACGGACACTTCATGGATCAGCACCTCGGGACGCCGCGAATCATCCGCGGCACGCCCAGCATACCAAGGCCGTGCCCGGCCGTGGCTTCCGCCGCCGATGGCTCTGCCTGCGGGCTCGCGATAGAATCAGAGGCGAGTCAAGGTTTTCAATCCAGGCGATGTGGGGCCATCGATGACGCGTATGGATTGCCCGATCTGCCGGCGGAGTGCCGCTCGAGCCTGCCGGCCGGATGCCGCTTCGCGCGGCTTCACCCTCATCGAACTGCTCGTGGTGATCGCCATCATCGGCACGCTCGTGGGGCTGCTTCTGCCGGCGGTGCAGAGCGTTCGGGAAGCCTCGCGGCGGACGCAGTGCGCCAGCCGGCTCAAGCAGATCGGCCTGGCGATTCTGAATTTCGAGTCGACCCGCGGCATCTACCCCACCGGCCGCACCACCCGCGACCCGATGGGCTACGGCTGGACCTTCCGGCTTCTGCCGTTTCTCGAGGAGGAGGCGATTTTCGAGGCCTACGTGCCTGAGGCGACCGTCTTCGACGACCGCAACGCAAAGGCCATGCGGTCGCCGGTGGCAGGCTACTACTGCCCCAGCCGCCGCGGGCCGGCCGCCGATCGCAACTTCGACAACAACGACCGCGCGCCGCCGCTGCTTGCCGCGGCCGCCGGGGGCGATTACGCCGCCAACGCCGGCAGTTGGTATCTCTACTATTCCGAAGATGGCACGCCCGACGGTACCAAGGCCGGTCCGATCTTCACCTACTCGAAGGTCAGGCTTCGGCATGTTCGCGACGGGGCGAGCAAAACCTTCGCCGTCGGCGAGCGGCACATCCCGCCGGCCGATCCCGCCTGGGGCGACATGGCCCACCACAACCAGGGCGACACAGCCTTCTTTGCCGCCGACACGCCGAGCACCCTTTTTCGCGATGTGTTCCGTGGTCTCGCCTCGGCGGCCGACGACCGCAGCAACCGCAAGTTTGGCAGTCGGCATCCCGACGCGGTGCAGTTTGTGTTTCTCGATTCCCATGTCGAGCCGATCGCCGTCGATACCGACCGCGACATGCTGCTTCGCTATGCCTTGATCGGTGATGGGATGGATCCCACGGCGGAGGACGGCGGCGAGGGCGGTACCTGATGGCCGGCTCAGGCGGGAAACGGGACCGCGGGAAAGGCCGGGGCTGGCTGGCAGTGGCGGTCGTTTTTTTCGCGGTGGTCGCGGTGGCCGGCTGGTGGTGGTGGCCCCGCGAGGACAAGCTTGGCGACGTGCTCCAACTGCAGCAGAAGCTGCTGGCCGGCGATGCCCGGCGTGGCGACATCGATCGGGTGATCCGCACGATCGATCGCATGGACCGCGATGATATCCGTGCGGCCTACCGGGCGGCCGGGGCGAGCTGGAAGGCGATCGAGCAGTCGGCGATCGATGCCTACTTCGCGGCCGACGCCGCCGAGCGACCGCAACTGCTCGATGAGCATCTCGATCGTCTCGCGACCTTCCACGAGCTGCTGGTGGCGATGAATCCCCGCAGTCGCCCCGACGGTGCGGCGTATATGCCCGGCCGGCGGCGTCGAGGACGCGGCAGCGGCGGCACTCCAGCCGCGGCGAAGCCGGCCACGCCTGCCGACGATGCGGCCCGCCAGCTGCGGGACCGCTTCACCGCGGCCCTGGCGACTCGCGCCCGCTCACTCGGCCGGCCACTGCCCGAGTTCCGCTAACTGCCACCGGCTGCCCCTCTTTCCCCGCCGCGACACCGGCCTGATTGACCTCCCTCCGCCGATCGCTAACTTGAGGGGTCGTTTCCCGCGGTTCTCCCCGGCTCGGCGGCAGGCTCATGAGCGTCACGAACGACACTCCCCCGCAGCAGCAGTCTGTCCTGCCCCAGGTCGCATCCGGAGTCTCCGATCACATCGACGCGGTGCTGATCGGTGTCGCGGGCGAGGCGGAATTCCCGGCATCGCCCTCGTCGCTGGCAAAGAAGGCTCGCGGTCGCCTCGCCGCGAGCGTCAATCCGGCGGCGACGTTGTCTCCGAAGGCGATCGAGAATCGCTACGAGGAACTCGTCGCGGAATCGAGGCTCTGGCGATACCCCGGCAGGGGCCGCAGCGGCACGCTCTGGGGCCATCCGCCGAGGGAGTATGCCGCGGTCCTCATTCCTCGCCTGGTGGCCCGTGCCTGCCGTCGCGGGAAGCCGCCGAGTGAATCGGAGTTGCTTGCGGCCTTGCGGTCGCCGCTTGCGTCACTTTCTCTGGCCGATCGGCGGGAGGCGATCAACCACGCGGTCGCCACGCGAACGATCCACCTCTGTCCGCCCGGTCGGCGAGGCCGTACCTGCCGCTACGGAGTCGAGCCGCACGACTGGCGAAAGGACCTCGATGACACGCTGGCTCCGTATTTCGCCAAGCTCGACACCGCAGTGGCAAAGCGGGTCAAGATTCTGGCCCAGACCGGTGTTCCCCGGCAGGAGTTGATCGCCGAGGCCCGGCGTCTGGCGGGCCGGTTTGCCTGGGGCGGCGGGCTGCCGGCTCCCACGGCGGAGTCGGGCCGCTCACCGCCGGTGATGAATCTGCAGGAGAGTTTTCAGCGTGTGGCCGCCGCCATGCAAAGGATCGATCCTCGCAGCCGCTCCGGTGCCCCGGTATTCGTGGGCGAGCTACGCGCCGCGGTTGAGGAAGCATTTCGGGAACCTCGCGAATTCGACGAGGTGATCCTCAACCTCGAGCGGGCAGGCCGGCTGACGCTCACGCGATGCGATCCCGCCACCACCAGCCATCAGCCCGGTGACCCGCAGGTGGTGGCCGACGGTGGTCATCTGTTCGTGGCGGTTTCGCTGCGGCACCAGGCTGACGGCCCGGTGGAGGCGGCTGTTCCCCGGGTTCCCAAATAAATCGATACCAACAGCCGGAGCGGATCGATCAGGAGGCTGCCGATGAATCCTTTTTCCACCGCCATCATGCCGGACGCCTGGGCCGAGCCGGTTGCCGACGTGCCGACGATCCACGGCAGGGTCTCGAGGCAGATCGCGGACCTCATCGAGCGGGTGCGGCAGGGCGCGCCGGCCGCCTCGCTGCTGTTCCACGGCGTGGCCGGCAGCGGCAAGACCCATCTGCTCGCCCGGCTGCATCGGGAAATCACCTCCGCCCAGCCCGAGCCGGCGGTGTTTTGCTGTGTCCGCATGGCCACATCGCCCAACATCATTCGGCGGCACCTCCGCCGGGCCCTGGTGCGAGACCTGACGCGGCCCGACACCAACGGCATCACCCAGCTCGACCGCGGCATCATCGCCGCGATGGCCCCCCGTCCCGCGGTCGGTGACGTCGCCGCGCAACTCGCCGAAATCCGCGGCAACCGCGACGCCTGGCGGGAGGCAAGGCAGCGGTGCGGTTCGTTTTTCCGTGATGTCGGTCTTTCCTTCAACGTCACCCGGGCCTGCGGCTGGTGGATGTTCGGTCGCCATCGGGGCCTGGTCGCCGAGTGGCTTGCCGGCGGAGACCTTGGTGAATCGGCCAGCCGTCGGCTCGGCCTGCGGGATGACAGCGTCGCGACCGAAGACGATCCCGAGCGGGCCGCCGCCGATGTGATCGGGCAGTTGATCCGGCTGATTGGCGGCAGCGGGCCGCTGGTCCTGTGTTTTGATCAGGTTGAGGCCCTGCAGGTCGCCCCCGATGACACGACCGGCTATTTCGCCTTCGGCAAGATGGTGGCTGATCTGTTTGACGGTGGCGGTGGGCTGGTGCTCGTGACCGCCGCCCAGAGCCTCGAGATCGAGCGGATTCGTGGGGCGATCGCAGCATCCGACCTGCACCGACTCACCCAGTATGAGGTCGTGCTCGATCCGCTCGACGAGCAGCAGGCCACCGCCCTGATCCAGGCGCGGGTGCGGGCCAGCGGGCTCGCCCCGCCCCCGGATATCGAGCCGACCGATCCGCGGTGGCCGCTCGATGAAGACACGCTGGCAACCTTCATGGCGAATCCCGATCGAACGCCTCGCCAGCTCCTGTTGGTGTGCCGCGAGCAGATCGAGGGCAGTGGCCGTGCGGTGGATCCCGCGATGCATCTTGTCGATCTGCTGGAGGAGCGACTCGAGCGAGCCGCCGAGGGCGTCGATGATGCCCAGGCCACGATCATCCACGGGCTCGAGCAGGTCGTGGCCGCTCGCGGGCGGTTTGCGGTGTCGACGGTGCCCGCCCGCCAGTACATCGATTCGAAGATCACCCGCGGTGAGCGGTGCATCGCCCTGAGTGTTTGCAACCAGCAGGGCAACTCCCTGCCGGCGCGGCTGCGACGGATCCTCCGCGAACCGCTCGAACCCGGCGAGGAGCGGGTCGTGTTGCGATCGGCGGACCTGCCGATCCCGAAGACATCGCGAAAGGCCCGCGAGTATTTCAATGCGATCGAAAACGACGAACGCCGCGACGAGGCCGGCCGCAAGCGACTCCGCACGTTGCGGGTGTCACCCGAGGCCGTGGCCATGCTCGAGGCGGTGCGAACCCTGCTGGGCGACTCGAGGGCCGGCGATCTCACCGCCGATGGCCGGACGATTCCGGTGGCGACCGTGGAGGCCTGGATTCGCGACCAGCTGCTCGAACCGATTGAGGAACTGCTGGCCGGGGTCGAGCACGGGGCGGGCGGGACGGCGGAGGGGCCGACGGTCGCCATCGAGAGCCAGGAACTCCGCGACGCGGTGCTGGAAACGCTGCAGGAGCGGCACCTGTTGCGTCTGGATGAGCTGGCGACGCTGGTCGACGCAGCCGCTGATGCGATCGTGGGAATCGTGCGGAATGAG
>Ga0180429_10004098_pt1 | contig 11721 bp, 8 predicted proteins | sample SS_ome_FD_132428 | JGI IMG/M metagenome (GOLD analysis project Ga0180429, IMG submission 132428) | Hypersaline lake sediment archaeal communities from the Salton Sea, California, USA - SS_1_S_1 metaG | ecosystem: Environmental > Aquatic > Non-marine Saline and Alkaline > Hypersaline > Sediment ... | reverse complement strand
GGGGGCCAGCCTGCTCCTTCTGCCCATGATCGGGACGGAATTCCTTCCCCCCAGCGACGAGGGGGAGGTGCGCGTGACGGGCGAAATGGAGACGGGCATCCGTCTGGACCTGCTGGATCGACAGGTGCGGCGCATGGAAGAGATCGTCTATGCCGCCGTGCCCGAAGCCGTCTCGTCGGTGGCCAGCGCCGGGGCCTCCGGCTGGCGGGCCAATCAGGCATCCCAGGGGGAGATTCGTCTTTCCCTGACTCCGGCGGCCCGAAGAAAGCGGTCCAACACGGAGATCGCCGACGACTTGCGCCGCCGTTTGTCGGGCAAGATTCCGGGCATGGAGATCCGCACCCGGGCGCCTCAGGGCCAGTTCCTTCTGGAACGGCTCCTGGGCGGCGACGAAGGGCTCACCGTCGAGATTCGCGGCTACGACCTGGAAAATCTGGACGCTTTGGCCCGGCAAGTGGCGAGGGCCGTCGAGGACGTGCCGGGCATCGCGGACCTGGACACCAGTCGGGACGCCGGTGTGCCCCAGCGGGAGCTCCGAGTGGATCGGGCCAAAATCGCCGATCTCGGCCTGAGCGTGCGCGACGTGACGGAAGTGCTGGAAACCGCCGTGGCGGGAGCCAAAGCCGGCGAGTACCGCACGGAGGGCAACTCCTACCGCATCTTCGTGCAGCTCGAGGACGCCGAGAAGCGCTCCCTGGACGAGATCCTCGATTTTACTCTGACCACGCCGTCGGGGGATGCCGTGGCTTTGCGAAACCTGGTGGACACGAAAGGGAGCCGCGGTCCCCTTCTCATCGACCGCAAGGACCAGCAGCGCTTGACGACCGTCACGGCCAACATCGCGGGCCGGGACGCGGGCTCCGTGGCCTCGGACGTGCAAGCCCGCTTGAACCGTATCCCCCGCCCCCTGGGCTACGATCTCCTGGTAGCAGGCAGCTACGAGGAGCAGCGGAAGGCTTTTCGCGAGCTGGTGGCTTCTCTGGCTCTAGCCTTGGTTTTCGTGTACATGGTCCTCGCTTGCCAATACGAGTCCCTGCGGGACCCCGTGGTGGTCATGGCCTCGGTGCCCCTGGCGGCGGCAGGGGTTTTGGTCACCCTGTTCGCGACGCGGACGACCCTGAACCTGCAATCCTACATCGGGTGCATCATGCTGGGAGGCATCGTCGTCAACAACGCCATCCTCCTGGTGGACCAAGCCGGCCGCTTGAGCCGCAGGGGGATGGGCGTTCGGGAGGCCGTGGCCGAGGCCGGCAGGCGACGTCTGAGACCCATTCTCATGACCACTCTGACGACGATCCTGGCCCTCGTTCCCTTGGCTCTGGGAATAGGGGAGGGGGCCGACGCCCAGGCCCCCCTGGCGCGGGCCGTCGTGGGGGGGCTCGCGGGGTCCACCGTCATCACGCTGGTGCTCGTCCCGGCGGTCTATTCCCTGTTCCACCCCGAGCCGAAAGGAACCGACCCTTGAAATCGCGCCATCCATCCGGATCTTCTTTTTCGGCAACGACAAAGCTCTCCGCAACGCCTGGAGGGGGAGATCGCTCGGGTGAAGTTCGAAATTCGAAATTCGTTGTGATTTTGGGTTTTTTCTTCGGGGTAGTCCTGCTCCTGGCGGCGTGCGCGCCTCCGGATCGCTGGCGCGTTTTCGAGCCCGACTTGGACGGGATGGTGAAGGAAGAGGCGAAAGCGCCGGATGTGGAGGTCCCCCAAGAGCTGCAGCCCCGATTGGAGGAGGAGCCCGCCTTGGATCTCCCCGACGAAGGACCCCTGAGCCTCTCCGTGGAGCAGACCCTCATGCTCGCCCTCGACAACAATCGGGACCTGCGCGTGCGTCAGCTTGCCCCCGTCGTCGCCGGGACCTTCGAGGACATGGAGCGCGGGACCTACGACCCGGAGCTTTTTTCCGAGCTGACTTATACGGAAGAAGAAGCCAGCGAAACTTCCCGGTCCACCGGCGATCAGTTCGCCGTCCAGGGACGCGAAAGCCTCGCCGTGGCCGGGGCTCGCCAGCGTCTCCCCACGGGGACTCTGGTGGAAGCTTCCGTGGAGCAGGAGCGGAGCATCTCCAACCGCGCCCCCGAGCAGCAAACCGCGCGGGCGGGTCTGAGCGTCACCCAGTCTCTCCTGCGAGGCTTCGGCCCGGCGGTGAATCTGGCGAGCGTGCGCCAGGCCGAGCTGGACACCCTTGCCAGCCTTTACGAGCTGAGAGGGTTCACCGAGGCCCTGGTGGCCGACACGGAGATCGCCTACTGGAATTTGGCCCTGGCGGAAAAGGAAGTGTCCATCCTGGAGCAATCCCTGGCGGTGGCCGAGCGGCAACTGGACGAAGTGGAGCAACGCATCGACATCGGTATCCTGCCCGAAATGGAGGCGGCCGCCGCCCGCGCCGAAGTGGCCCGCCGCGAGCAAGCCCTCGTCGATGCGCGAAGCCGGCTTCAAGAACGTCGCTTGCGGCTCCTGCGACTGACGAATCCCGACCCTGCGGGCTTGCTTGATCGCGAGGTGGAGACCGCCAGCGAGCCCGCCATCGCCGCCGAGCCCGTGACGGACCTGGACGACCGGCTTCGACTTGCCGAAAAGCTGCGGCCGGATGTGAACGAAGCGCGCCTGCGGCTTGAGAAGAACCGGCTGGAGATCGTGGTCACCCGCAACGGGATCCTGCCCCTCCTGGATCTGTTCGTGGTTCTCGGCAAGACGGGCTTCGCCGACACCTTCCCCGATTCCTTCCGGGAGCTGGACGGAAGCACCTACGATTTGGCGGCGGGAGTCCGGTTGAGCCACTTTCTCGGCAACCGGGAGGCCAAGGCGCGTCATGCGGCAGCCAAAGCCTCCAAGAGCCAGTCGGCTCGAGCGGTGGAGAACCTCGTGCAGCTGGCTCGGCTGGACGTTCGCCTGGCCGCCAACGAGGTGGAGCGGGCCCGTCTGCTCATTGGGGCCTCCCGAGTCACCCGCGAGCTGGAAGAAGAAACGCTGCGGGCCGAAAAGGAAAAGTACGACGTGGGATCCAGCACGGCCCTGCTGGTGGCTCAGGCCCAGCGCGACCTCCTGCTCAGCCGGATCGCCGAGGTTCGGTCCGTGGTCAACTACCGCATCGCCCTGGTTCGATTGTACTTGGCCGAGGGCAGTCTTCTGGAGCGCCGGGGCGTGAGCATCGCCGGCGGGGAAGCTCTCTGACGGGCAGACTTGCCCCTTATTGGTTCGTCAACGAAGTCCATCGACATCGGGCGTCGGGCTTTCCCGGGAGCGAGGGCGTCCCGCCCTCGGTCGCAAGATCGCGATCCATCCGCAAGGAGGGCGGGGACGCCTTCCTTCCCGGGGACGATTCGCAATGCCAAGCAACAATGTTGACGGACCATTTGTTCCCGACGCTCCGCGAGAATTCCTCCCACTCCCCTCCGACGATCTCATGGGGGTTTTCGTTTATCGGCCCGTCGACTTTTCTTCTGCGGCTCCGTTCCCATCCGACATTTGCGAGCGTTCCCGCGGTTTTTTCTGGATTCCCCCTTTCAGGGTTCGGGGGGAGCGACGATTCGGCGACAAAGGATTTCCCGGTTGCGGAAAGGAGGCGAATTTGGGTTGACAAGGGAATTCGGGCATGATATCCAAATGCACAGTTGGCATAAAAGGCACATGATCGCGCGCTTCCGGGGCGGGCGTGGGCGCATTTCGCACAAAACGCACATTTTCTTTTCGAGGCTTTCAGAATGGACCCGATGCATGCTATGGAATGTCTGGTGCTGGGGTGCGGCAATCCCCTCCTGGGCGACGACGGGTTCGGGCCCGCCGTCGTGGAATATTTGGAAAGCCACTGCCAGCCGCCCCCCGGGGTGGCCTGCGTGGATGCGGGAACCGCCGTTCGCGATATCCTCTTCGACCTCCTGCTCTCGGAAGCGAAGCCCCGCCGAATCATCGTCGTGGACGCCGCGGACGAGCCGGGCCGCTCCCCCGGCGAAATCTTCGAAATCCACGTGGACCGCATCTCTCCCGCGAAAATCTGCGACTTCTCCCTCCACCAGTTCCCCACCACCAACATGCTCAAGGAAATTCACGAAGGCACGTCCATCGACGTGCGCGTCCTCGTGGCTCAGGTGGCTTCCATCCCTTCGGAAGTGGCGCCCGGTCTCTCCAAGCCGGTGACCGAGGCGATTCCTCTCATGTGCCAACGTATCATGGAGATCGTCAATGAAAGTCGTGGTGGCTGAAATTCGCGTCGTCGAGCTGGCCAAAAAGCTCGGAGTCCATCGAAACACCATCCGCAACTGGATCAAGAAAGGAGTGCTCAAGGCAATCCCCACGGTGGGAAAGAAGTACCTGGTTCGAAAGGAAGACTTTCTGGACTTCCGTCAATCCCAGGGCATCGCCGAAGACATCGATCTTCCATGGGCTCGCAAGGACCTGCGGCTTCCCCCGCCCTCCGAGCCGTCCCGAGTCGATTCCAACACCAAGCCAGTCAACCCCAACCCAGAAAGAGAGGCGCCCATGCAAACGCAACCTGTCGGATCGGTTATGGTCGTCGGCGGCGGCATCGCCGGCATTCAGGCAACATTGGATCTGGCCGAGTCGGGCTACCGGGTTTATCTCGTGGAGAAAAGCCCCGGCATCGGCGGCGTCATGGCTCAACTGGACAAGACTTTTCCCACCAACGACTGCGCCATGTGAATTCTGTCACCCAAGTTGGTCGAGTGCGGTCGGCACTTGAACGTCGAGATTCTCACCCTTTCGGAGGTCCTTGAAGTTTCCGGAGAAGAAGGCGACTTCACGGTCAAGGTCCGGAAGAAGCCGCGTTACATCGACATGGACAAATGCATCGCCTGCGGGCTGTGCACCCAGAAATGTCCTCGAAAAGTCGATGACGAGTTCAACATGGGGATCAGCAAAAGGAAGGCCGCCTTCATCAAGTACGGCCAGACGGTTCCCCTCAAATACGTCATCGACGCCGAAAACTGCCTCTACCTCACGCGAGGCAAATGCAAAGCCTGCGAAAAATTCTGCCCCACCGGGGCGGTGGATTTCGAGGAGAAGGAGGAGATCCTGACCCTCCACGTGGGCTCCCTCATCCTCGCCGCGGGCTACAAGCCCTTCGATCCCTCTCTTTTCGACGTTTACGGGTACGGAAAAATCCGCGACGTGGTCACGGGCCTGGACTACGAAAGGCTCCTTTCCGCCGGCGGCCCGTGCATGGGACACTTGGTGCAGCCTTCCAACGGGCAAGAGCCCGGGAAGATCGCCTGGCTGCAGTGCGTCGGCTCCCGCAACGTCAACGGCTGCGACAACGGATACTGCTCCAGCGTGTGCTGCATGTACGCCGTCAAGCAGGCCTTGGTGACGGCGGAGCACCTCCACGGCGACGGCCTCGAGCAAACCGTTTTCTACATGGACATCAGAAGTCACAACAAGGAGTTCGAACGGTACTACGAAGGGGCCAAAGACAAGGGGGTCCGCTTCGTGAGGTCCCGGCCCCACACCATCGAGGCGGGCAAGAACAACATCGGCGTGGTCATCGGCTACGCCACGGAGGAAGGCGAGCTTCGCAGGGAAGAGTTCGACATGGCGGTGCTGTCCATCGGTCTCGAGCCTTCGGCGGACGCCGCGGATCTGGCCAAGAGGGTGGGATTCGACCTCAACCACAACGGGTTCGCCAAGACGAGCAGCTTCCACCCCGTGACGAGCACCAAGGCCGGCGTTTACGTGACGGGGGCCTTCCAGTCTCCCAAGGCCATCCCGCGGGCCGTCACGGAGGCTTCGGCGGCGGCGGCCGACGCGTCCCGCTCCCTGGTCCGGGCCAAGGGGACTCTGACCCGGAAGAAAACCTATCCCCCCGAGCGGGACGTTTCGGGAGAGGAGCCCCGAGTGGGGGTGCTCGTCTGCTCCTGCGGCATCAACATCGCCAGCGTGGTGGACGTGGGCGAGGTGGTGGAGTACGCCAAAACCCTTCCCCATGTGGTCTATGTGGAAAACAATCTCTTCACGTGCTCCACGGACACGCAGGACGTCATCGCGGAGAACATCAAGAAGCATCACTTGAACCGCATCGTCGTCGCCGCCTGCACCCCGCGGACCCACGAGCCCTTGTTTCAGGACACCCTGAAAGAAGCGGGCTTGAATGCGTATCTCGTTGAAATGGCCAACATCCGCAACCAGAACTCCTGGGTGCATCAGAAGGACCCCGGAAGGGCCACCGAAAAGGCCAAGGACCAAGTGCGCATGGCGGTGGCCAAGGCGATCCTCAACCAACCTCTGGACCGTCTCGCCGTGGACGTCGTTCAAAAGGCCATGGTCGTGGGCGGAGGCGTCTCAGGCATGACGGCGGCCCTGGCTTTGGCGGATCAGGGCTACGAAACCGTGCTTCTGGAAAGAACCGACACCTTGGGCGGCAATGCCTGGAAGCTCAACGAGTCGTGGAAAGGGGAGTCCATCCGGGAGCACCTGCGGGAGCTCGTCGGCCGGGTGGAAAGCCACGAGAGGATCAAGGTCTTCAAAAACGCCCGCATCGAATCCTGCGTGGGCTCCGTGGGCAATTTCGTCAGCAAGGTGCGAGTGGGCGAGGAGACGCGGGCCGTCAAGTACGGGGCCGCCGTCATCGCCACCGGGGCCAAGGAGCTGGTCCCCACCGAGTATCTGTACGGCGAGGACGAGCGGGTGTTGACCCATCTGCAGTTCGACGCGCGGCTGAGAGACCGCGAGACCGAAGTGGCCAAGGCCCGCAACGTCGTCTTCATCCAGTGCGTGGGCTCCCGGGAGCCCGAGCGTCCCTATTGCAGCCGGGTCTGCTGCACCCACACGGTGCAGAGCGCCGTGAAGCTCAAGGAGCTCAACCCCGACATGGGCGTTTACGTGCTCAACCGCGACATTCGGACCTACGGCGAGCGGGAGGACCTCTACACCAAGGCCCGCAAGCTCGGCGTGATCTTCATCCGGTACGAAGTGGAGGACAAGCCCAGGGTTTTCAAGGAAAACGGCTCTCTTTACGCGGAGGCTTTCGACCCCATTCTTCAGCGTCCTTTGAAGCTGCCGGCGGATTATCTCGTGCTCGCTTCGGCCATCGTTCCCCACGAAGGACGGGAGCTGGTGGACCTTTACAAATGCGGCCAGAACGAAGACGGTTTTCTCAACGAGGCCCATCCCAAGCTGAGGCCCGTGGACATGTCCGTGGACGGCCTGTTCCTGGCGGGTCTTTGCAACTATCCCAAGCCCGTGGACGAAAGCATCTCCCAGGCCAAGGCGGCCGCGGCGCGGGCGAGCGTCATTCTTTCCAAGGACACCATGCAGTTGGACGCCATCAAGTCCTACGTGACGGAAAAGTGCGACGGGTGCGCCCTTTGCCTGGACGTGTGCCCCTATCGAGCCATCCGTTTGGAGGAATACGAGCACGAGGGCCGCATGGTGAGACGAATCCAAACGGACAAGGCCCTGTGCAAGGGATGCGGCTTGTGCGAAGCCACGTGTCCCAAGGAAGGGGTCTTCGTCCACGGGTTCACCCTGGACCAGTTGAAAGCCCAAGTGGATGCCGTGCTGGATGGCTTCTAGATTGCCGACCGTGATTATCCGCAATGAAAGGAGACTCAATGATGTCCGACAACTATGAACCGGTGATCGTCGGATTCCTGTGCAACTGGTGCGCCTACGCCGGGGGAGACATGGCCGGCGTCTCGCGTCTTCCGTATCCTCCCAACATGAAGGCCATTCGGGTGATGTGCTCGGGGATGGTGCATCCCGATCTCGTGGTGGACGCCTTGGCCAAAGGGGCCGACGGCGTCATCGTCATGGGGTGACACCTGGGCGAATGTCATTACCTGGATGGTAATCACAAAGCGCTGGCAAGAGTCCAAGTCATCAAAGTCACCCTTGAAAGCTACGGAATCGATCCGGATCGCTTCGATCTCCAATGGGTTTCCTCCGCGGAAGCTCCGAGGTTCGCCAAGGTCGTGACCGACTTTACGAACAAGATCGGGGCCTTGGGCCCCAACCCCTTGCGGCGGGCCAAAGCCGTCAACGCCTGACCCCAACGGGAGGAGGCCCTTGCACGGCCGAGCCGAGCCTTTTCCCGAATTCGGAGGATAGTCATGAAGACTTTTTTCAACCTCGTTCAGGAGGTTCAGAAGCCCGGTCTCTGCCACCATTGCGGGGGGTGCGTCACTTTCTGCACGGCCATCAACTACGGGGCCCTGGAGCTGAGCGCCGATGGAAGGCCGCGGTTCAAGGACATGGAAAAATGCATCGAATGCGGCCTCTGCTACATGATTTGTCCCGAGATCCACGAGCTCGACGAGGAGCAGAAGCGAATCGTTTCGTGGAGCGCCCCCATCGGGCGAATCATCGACACGACCATCGCCCGCTCCACGGACCCGGAAGTGAGGGAAAAGGCCACGGACGGCGGCGTGGTCACGAGCCTGCTGCTGCACCTGCTGGAAACGGGGCGTATCGACGGGGCCATCGTCGCCAAGCAAGCGGGCTTGTTCCAGCGCGTGCCTTGGCTGGCCCACTCCCGCGAGGAGATCGTGGAGGCCGCCGGCTTTCACTTCGACACCAGTCACGGCATGAGCCTTTTCAGCGACAGGTATTCCACCTACGCGCCTTCCATCCACGAGCTTTCGCCTCTGCTCAAGGAAGGGCTCCATCGCGTGGCCTTCGTGGGAACGCCTTGCCAGATCAAGACCATCCGGAAAATGGAGGTCCTGGGCATCGTGCCTGCGGATTCCATCAAGTACTGCCTCGGCCTTTTCTGCTCGGGCAATTTCGTCTTCGGCGAGGAGCAGCGCAAAAAGCTCGAGGAAATGGCGGGATTTCGATGGGAGGACGTTGACGGCATCAACGTCAAGGAAGAACTGATGATCCATCTCAAAAGCGGGGAGAAAAAGACCCTTCCCCTGGAGGATCTCGATTTCATCCGGCGGTACGCGTGCCGCTATTGCGACGATTACTCCGCCGAATACGCCGACCTTTCCTTCGGCGGCATCGGGGCCGAGCAGGGGTGGACGACGGTGGTCGTCCGCACGCCCTTGGGAAGGGCCGTTTTGGCCGACGCCAAGGGAGAGGTCCTTGAGCAATACCGGAGCGCGGATCAACCGGGCTTTGTCGAAGAGACCCTGAAAAAGGTCCTGGAATGGTCGGACCGGAAGAAGAAGACGGCCGCGAAAAATCGCGAGGAGCTCGTGCGGAAGCCCGTGAACGTCAAGAAATAGCGAGGTGAGCGACCATGTCGGTCAAAGTAGCGGAAGAATGGTTGAATGCGTGCTCGGGCTGCGAGATCGCCATCGTGGATCTGGGGGAGCGGTTGCTGGACGTGCTCCAGCTGGTGGATTTCGTTCACATGCCCGTGATCATGGACCACAAGTATCTGGGGCAGAAGGGGGACGGCGAGCACATGAGCATCCCCGAGGCGGATGTCGGCATTCTCAGCGGCGGCATTCGCAACGAGGAGCACCTGGAAGTGGCTTTGGAGATGCGAAAAAAATGCAAAATCATCGTCGCCCTGGGCACCTGCGCCACCCACGGGGGGATTCCGGCCCTGTCCAATTCCTACAGCTCCCAGGAAGTCTTGGAGCGGTACTATTCCACGGAAAGCACGGACAAGCCCCATGCTTGGCCCGACCAGGGGGTGCCCCCTCTCCTGGACGCTTGTTACGCCTTGGACGAAAAAGTGAAGGTGGATCTCTACGTACCGGGATGCCCCCCTCACCCCGACCATGTTTTTTCGGTCCTGACGGCTTTGGTGGAGAATCGCCCTCCGGCTTTGCCGGGCAAGAGCGTTTGCGACCAGTGTCCCACCGTCCGCCAAGGGAAGGGGGAACTGAAACGGCTCAGGCGCTTTCTGCAGGCCCCCCGTTACCAAGGGGCCGGGGAGCCTCTGAACAAGATGCGGTGCCTCCTGGAGCAGGGAATCCTGTGCATGGGGCCCGTGACCCGAGGCGGGTGCGGGGGGAACGGCGCCACGCCCCGTTGCATTTCAGCAAGAGTGCCCTGCCGGGGCTGCTACGGACCGGTGCGGCACAACGGCAACCAGATGCTGGACATGCTCAACGCATTGGCGTCCAACGGCATCGAGGTCCAATCCCTTCCGGAATACACTTCCCTTCTGAGGTTTTCCGGGGCGCACCATTTGCTCCATCCCAAAAGGTCAGCGAAGGAGGCTTAAGACCATGTCCCAAGTCATCAACATAGCCCCCATCACCCGCATCGAGGGGCACGCATCCATCGCCATCCACCTGGACGATGCGGGAAACGTCCGGGACAGCAAAGTGCATATCATGTCTTTGCGCGGCTTCGAAAAGTTCGTGGAAGGCAAGCCCGCCGAGGAGCTTCCCCGAATCGTCAACCGCATCTGCGGCATTTGCCCCTGGCAGCATCATCTGGCTTCCAACAAGGCGGTGGACGGCTGCTTCGGCGTGTCCGTCCCCCCGGCGGGCCGCAAGCTGAGAGAGCTCATGCAGGTGGTCTCCCACGCCGAAGACAAGCTCCTCCATTTTTTCTTTCTCGCGGCGGGGGATTTCGTCATCGGCCCGGACAGCGATTACGCCGTGCGCAACGTCATCGGCATCGCCAAGGCCAACCCCGATCTGGCTCGAAAAGTCGTCCGCATGCGCCAAATGGCCAAGATGATTCTCGAGAAATTCGCCGGCAAGGCCATCCATCCCGTTGCGGGCGTCCCCGGAGGGTTCTCCAAGCCCCTCCTGGAGGAAGAGCGGGTGGAGATTTTGAAGCAGGTGCGCGAGCTTCTCGATTTCGCTCTGTTCACCATGGACTTCGCCAAGACCAAGGTGTTTCCTCCCTATCTCGACATGGTCCAGTCCGTGGGGGTGATCCACACGGGCTTCATCGGGACGGTGGACGACGACGGGGCGTTGAACCTCTACGACGGCAGGATTCGCCTCATGAAGGGCGACGGCTCCCGGGTGGATTTCGACTCCCTGGAATACACGGATTACATCGGGGAGCATGTGGAGCCCTATTCCTACAGCAAGTTTCCCTACGCCCGCTGCTGGAACGAGGGCTTTTCCCTGGATTTGAGCGATCCCAAGGGCATCTACCGGTCCAACTGTCTGGCGCGCCTCAACGTGGCCGACAAGATGGCCACGCCCCGAGCCCATGAGGAGCTGGAGGAGTTTCGCGAAAAGTTCGGAAGGCCGGCCCAGGCGACGCTGCTCTATCACTGGGCCCGCCTCGTCGAGGAGGTGTACGCCTGCGAGCGGGCCATCCAGCTTCTGGAGGATCCCGAGATCACCGACGACAACATCCGCGCGGCGGTGGAGCCCAAAGCCGGCCGGGGAGTCGGTTGCCTGGAGGCGCCTCGGGGGACTTTGATCCACGATTACTCCACCGACGAGAACGGGCTGATCACCCGGGCCAACATGATCGTGGGCACCACCCACAACATCGGCCCCATCAACATGAGCGTCAACCAGGCGGCCCGCACCCTCATCAAGAACGGGGAAGTGGACGAGGCCACCCTGAACAAGATCGAGATGGCCGTTCGCGCCTACGACCCGTGAATTTCCTGCGCCACCCATCGCCTGGACGGCGATCACGGCATTTCCATCCGAATCCTGGACGCGCAAGGGCGCGCGATGGAAGCCCGGCCTCGAAACCGTTAACGGTTAATCTTTCGCAAGACGACCTTTTCAGGTATGTTGCAGGTCGAGTCGCCCTTTGCGGAAGGGAGGCTCGGAAAACATGAAATGTTGGTACAAGCCAAGTGGATCGTCAACGAAGCTTGTCTGCGTTTCG
>Ga0180429_10004097_pt1 | contig 11721 bp, 13 predicted proteins | sample SS_ome_FD_132428 | JGI IMG/M metagenome (GOLD analysis project Ga0180429, IMG submission 132428) | Hypersaline lake sediment archaeal communities from the Salton Sea, California, USA - SS_1_S_1 metaG | ecosystem: Environmental > Aquatic > Non-marine Saline and Alkaline > Hypersaline > Sediment ... | reverse complement strand
CGGGCTCATAGCGTGCCGGGTTCGCCTCCGCCAGTCGCCGGTAGATCTCCACCGCCTCGCGGATTCCGTCCAGTGCCCCGGGCCGGTCACCGGCTTCAGCTAGATGGATCGATAGGTTGTTCAGGCTCATGGCAAGATCGGGCTCATAGCGTGCCGGGTTCGCCTCCGCCAGTCGCCGGTAGATCTCCACCGCCTCGCGGGATGCCTCCAGTGCCCCGGGTCGGTCACCGGCTGCAGCTAGATCGGCCGAAAGGTTGTTCAATAGGGGTGCCCTCTCGGACTCATCCACTTCTGAGGAGAGAAGGGTTCGCCAGACCGACGCCGCAGCGGGAATCAACCCAAGTGGAAGACGAGTCTCTGAGACGATTGGGCGCAACGCCTTCGCGCGTTCGGTGTTCCCGTCAACCGAGATGGCCAGCCAAGAACTGACACGGTGCTCTCGGATACCCAAGACGAGTTCAGCGTCATACGAGATCCTGCAGAACGCCTCAACAGAGCGCTCAAGGCCTAACTCGATACCCAGCCAGACCAGTTCCGGGGCGTTGGCGGCATCCTTGGCAAGCGCGCGGGTGGCAAGTGCAGCAGCGACGATGTCTGGTGTCGGAGCTCTGATGTGCGTCTCATACAAGATCCCCAGGTCCCGAAGGCGCTCCTGCAGACTCGGGCCCGCGTGGCACTTGCCTCCAAGCACTCCGGCCTCTGCCAGTCTCGGCAGCTGATGGACCGAGATTCCTCCGCTGATCGCTGAGACCGCGAGTAGCCTTGCAAGCGCGTTCCTGTCGGTGAAAGCTGACCTCTCAGCACATGTATGGAGACGTGAGATCTCCCGTTGCGCGAGAGCATCGATGACAGCCGCGCCCGAAAACGTTACCTCTGGGTCATCAGGGTTCATTGCCCCGTAGACCGCGAGGGCCACGACGAAGAGTGCGCGACGATGCTCGGGCAGAGACTGGAACCAGTCGCGGAAGGCATCTGGCACGACCCCAAAAGGGGTCGTGTGCCGCTTCTCACTCGCCCGTGAAAGCACGGAGAGGTACAGCCTATGAGAGTCTTCCCAACACAGCGGGCCCAGATTGACGGGAGCACCATCGAGAAGAACCTCGGCACCTGTGTCGTTCACGACCTCGATCCACTGATCCATGGGACGCCTTGAGAGGAACAGAACTCGCATCCGCGGAGGGTCTCCGAGTGCTGCCAGATCGCGGAGAAGCTCCCTCACTTCTTTCGGATACTGCTCTGGATAATCAATGACAAGCAGTGTTCCTGCCCTGCTGAGAGGAAACCGGGCTGGCCTCCGGAGATCCACGAACCCTGCGGACCACTTCGTTTGCATCAGTCTCGTGGCGAACGTGGCCGCTAGACGGCTCTTTCCGATTCCCCCTGCACCGGCAAGGAACTTGATGGACACTGGGATGTCGCTGTGGGCCCAGCGGTCGAGTTCAGAAAGCTCCTCACGTCGACCGACGAAGTCCGAAGCCCGTCCGTGCCAGCTGAGAAGCGCGAGGGGAGAAGGCATGTCGTGGAGTTCCTGCCACGGAACTGCGAGAGGACTCAGAGCTGGGGTTGCTTCGGGGTCCGTGCCAATCCCGACAAGGGATGCCGTTCCAACAACAGAAGGTCCAAGTCCCAGATCAACACTCACTAGACTCAGGTTCAGCAACGCAGTCCACCTTTGTATGCAGGAGGTCTACGGCGATCATAGGTCGCCTCGGAGTCCGCATCAACACCGCTGACGCTGTCGTGCAGGCCTCAGTTCGAAGAAGGTGGCAAGGAATCGGCCTCAGGGTCCCGGAGGCTTGCACACGGCACTTGGCAGCTTGAGACGCTTCTGATGAACCAGAGGAGCTTGTCTGGCTCTCTACAGCAGGTAGAGAGCGGAAGCCTAGTGGACTCGTATCCTCCTCTTGGCGCGATGCTTTCAGCGCTCAGTCCCGAGTAGAGGAGTGCTCGCGTGCTTGGGAAGGTGCAGCATTCGAGGACTTCCGTCGCGAGTTCGGTTCGTGTCCGCTCTGGCTGGGACTGGCGGACAGGCTCAGAACCTCCCTGGAAAGCCAGCAAGATGAAGACTCGTGCCGGCCAGAAGCCAAACGAGCTAGGCATCTGGTCCGCCGTCCGAGCGTCCCGCAATGGACTCCGAGAGAGCCCTGCGAGCTGCAAACCGCCTCTCATAGGCCTCACTGCTCCCTGCATCGCCATTCTCGGCCATTGCGTAGCGGATATCCTCGGCGAGCTCATCGTCTTCCCTAAGGAGGCTGGCAATCTCCAGTCTCAGCTTCCCCCGGCCAATCCGGGAGAGCCACCAGAGGAAGGCTAGCGCTCCTGAGCGCAAGCCGACTCCTTCAAACCATAGCCATTCCCTGAGTTTCTCTGCGATCGAAGTCTGGGACGCCTGCCAGTCTATCTGTGAGTACAATCTCGCGAACTGAAGTGAGTCAGCCATCATTCTTCCGTAGTCCTCAGCGAGGTCAGGATAGCTCTCGAATGCATCTTCGTAGCACACGCGCAGTTCGGCAAGCTCGGACAGGCACCTTCGGACGGTCCAAGCTTCGGCTTCTGCAGCGCCGAGTACTGACTGCGGATCCGTCCAGTCGATCTGCTCGGTGTGGTACGAGTCCACATTCCAGATAAGCTGATCCACAACGCCCCAATCGTCTACATCGAAGCCTACAAGGGACTCAATCTGCTTCGGATCTACATAGCGCTCCATAGGAGCGCTACGCAGGAGCTTGCTGGCAATCCAGCAGAGCAAGTACTCTGAAGGGGATCCGCACTCATCTGCTTGGGGAACTCGGTACTCAATCCTGCTAGCTGCAAGAACTTGGCTGGCGAACGTAGGAGCCTCGTCAAGAAGGTCCTCTCCGTGAAGCACGCAATGGAGAATGTGACCCAGACCGAAGAAGTCCGATCGTTCATCGTATTGGCCATCAAAGAGGTATTCCGGCGGCGCATATCGGATTGTGCCGAGGAACTCCCCGGACTCTGTGATCTGACGCGCGCACGCCGGCCGGGCAACGCCGAAGTCACAGATTCTCACCACCCCATCGCCGACAAGAACGTTCTGAGGCTTCATGTCGCGGTGAAGGACCCCTCTTCGGTGCAAGTAGGTGAGTCCTCGCAGGGTCTGGAGGACGATCTCCCTGATGCTCGCGGCGTCTGGAGCATGAGTTGCACGCCAGTCATCGAGGGCGCAGGCTCGGTAGTACTCCGACACATAGAACTGGGGGTCGGAGTCCAGACTGAAAGCCACGTAGCGGACTATGTTTGGGTGTTCCAGCGCAGCCAGCAGCTCGACCTCACGATCAGCCCTCGCACGTCTGCGAGGCGGGATCAGGAAGCCAGGACGGAACACCTTGATAGCGTAATCCTGCGCTTGCGAGATGTGGCCGATCGTTCGCCTCGGACTCCCCCTATAGACTCTGGCTGTCGCTCCCTGCCCGAGCAACTCGTGTATGCGGAAGTCTCCTAGATTCATGCGGCCATCCTAACGAGTTCTCTCAGTCTCCATGGAGGGGATCCGAGCTTGCCCTCAGTCCCCATTCCGGCCCACAAGCTGGACCAAGCCCCAAGCGGCTACTCCGAGCCCCGCGAGGAACCAGACGATGAATAGGTCAGTCTCGAAAGCCGTGAACGCAGCGAGGAGAGCGACACAGAGGCCGAGTGAGATCAGGCAACCAGGATTCGAGCTAGCGGTCGTACCCAGCTTGCTGGGCCCGCGCGAATCGGCTGTCGCAGGGGGCCTCACTCCGTGTTGGCGCAGCAGCTTCGACAGAGCGCGACCATCGACCAGTTCTACCCCCAGTCCCTTCGCCTCTGCTCTGGCCGTGTGAGTGAAGGTGGAAGTGGTCACCACAACGACTCGATCGATGCCATCCCTTAGCAGCAGGCTTGCATACTCGCGAAGCTCGCGCACCCCCACCGGAGTTCTCTTGTAGTGCTTTGCTTGGATCGCAAGGGTCTTGCCCGACTTGCGGGCGAAAACATCAAACCACCATCCCTAGAAGGCTTGGTTGCACTTGTTGAGTAGCCCATCTCTCGCCAGAGGCTAGCAAGTAGTGACTCAAAGGCGCTCGGCGAAAGGTCTGCCACGCCCCCGTCTGTAGCTCCAGATCTCCTAGCCGGTCCGATCACACGCACCGTCTCTCCTCGTCCAGTACACGAGGATTGGGTGCGCGGTTCGGGAGGAGTGGCACCCGAACGCCAGAAGAATCCACTCCCTCGGTTCTCCCAGCCAAGTCTGACAAGCTCCTCGTAAAGGAGAGGGCGCAGTTGCCTCCTGAACTGATCGAGGGACAGCTCAGCCGACAGGCGATCAGGGAGCATGGCCCTGCCGATCATGACCCGGATCCGATTAGTGTCAGTCCATGCCACGAAGAAAGGACCTCTCCCGTGATCAATCTCTTGAGCGATTTCCGTGGCGTAGGTGCGGACTGTGCCGCCTTCAGCATCCACCCTGCGTCTCCCATCTCGCTGGCATCGCACGCTTCGCTGATTCTGTACCGAGCCAGAGACTAGTGGATCCAGCTGACCCAATACCAATGGCGAGGTTTCTGGCAGAGGTCCTACGTGTGACGTCATCACGCATGGGCGTTTGGCGCATGGACCCGGGTAGCAAGCTAGACAGACGCGGCTACTCGATCCGGTACCACAAGGTCTGTAGTGTGGGCGCTACGAGAAGCACCGAGCGAAGGCACCTGTGGCGGGAGTGTGAACTCTGCACGAAAGCCGAACGAACTCGCGGAACGCGCCAACCGCACAGCAGAAGTCCCGTGTGCCGTCTCTGTGTTAGAATATCCGAGTAGAGATGAGACTGCGAACACGGAACGGGGGTGTCAAGTGTCTGTTTTCAGGCGGCGAAGCAGGGAGTCCATCCCGCTGAGGACCTTTCTCTTCCTGAACCGTACAGCTGTGAACGACTTCCTCGGTCAGATTGAAGGTGGTCTCCTTCAAGGCCATGTTGACACGAGACGGAAGAGAACGCTCGGGCTGAGCCTTCTGCTAGGCCGCGGAGAAGCTGGTGCGGGTGGCGAGGCGAGAGGATCAACGGAGACAGGCGAGAGCCGGGCAATCACTGATGCCGCGAGGTTCGAGAGGCTGTACCGCTCGATGAAGGGAGCGCGAATCATCCAGGATGCCCGAGACTTCGTGAGGAGTGACTGGCTCGATCTCACGAGTGACTCCTGGATTCAGGTTCCTGCTCGAATCAGACGCCCCACCCCTCTACTGCTGCTCGACAAGCTAGGCGCAGCAGACGAGTACGAGAGGCTGGGCAAGGCCCTCGGGAGGAGTGATGCCACGTTCGATGACGGGACGAAAGCCCAAATCAAGGGACTCCAAGACGCCGCAGCGAAGCTGGAGGAGGAACCGCTGCCGCTTGTTGCCGTTGCGATTGCGGGTGACCATTTCACATTGGTTTGCCGGTTGGAGAGGAGTTGCCTCAGGGCTGCACCCTCTGCATTCACAGGGGATGCAATCCTGCTTGGCAAGGTGATCGCAAGAGTGAAGAGCGGTGCCAAGGAGGAGGTCTGCAGCATTGCTCCGAAGATGACGAAGCTGCTTTCAGAGATGAACCGTGAGGAGCGACGTCGCCGGAGTGTCAAAGAACCGCCTCCTGAAGCAGTTGAGTATGTTCACGGACCCGCAGCAGTCCTCCACACACTGGCGATCTGGCGATAGTCTCGTTTCTGCTTGCGACGCAACCCGATCCAAATGGCGGGGAAGCCCGTTCTCTGATCTGGATGAGCGGACAATCGAGATGAGTGCCGCTGACCTCAAGAGCCTCGTCAGAGAGACTGGGGGAACTGCTGAGAGATCATTGCCGCAACGCGATACAGCGTGGACGACCATCTAGCGTTCCTTCGGCTCGGCTTCATCGAAGGACGAGGTCCCCGCAACCGCCTCAGCCGAACCGTCGCGGTGCCGGTACCCGCCGAGGCTCCACGGAGGAAGCGCATGCGGAAGCACCTTTGTGGCCGTCTTGGACTCGCATTGGGCATCGTGAGGGCTATCGCAGTCATCCCGGCTGCTGTTGCGAGACTTGCGCCACATGAACGCGAGGACCCACTCAGCGCTGAGTGGGGAATGGATCGAGTCTCACACGAGTCCACAGGCTGGGGGCTGTTGCTCGAAAGCGCTAGCCTAGGGAAGGCTTGTGAAGTCGAAGCGGGGCGGTCCCAGGAAGCGAATGAGGCGATTGACCAACTCGCCAGCATCCTTGGTTTCGCACTCCCACACCACAACTGCCTCCCATCCCAGGTCTGAGAGCGCTCGGAGGTTGCGGGCATCGCGCTTCCTGTTTCGACGGAGCTTCTCCTCCCAGTAGGTCTTGTTCGATGCTGGGGTGCGCTCGCCTCGACTACAGCCCGGATGCTGATGCCAGAAGCAGCCATGGACCTGAACAACCTTCTTGCGCCTCCTGAACACTATGTCTGGCTTCCCTGGCAGGTCCAGTGCATGCAGCCGGTAGCGATACCCAAGAGAGTGAAGAAGGCGACGGACCGCCATTTCCGGAGCGGTTGAATGGCTCCGCACGCGTCTCATGATCTCACTTCGCATCCGCGGATCGAATGAGTCCATACGCCTAGCGTGCACGACGCAGGGTGGTCCATCTCGACGAGGCAACTGCGTAACCACCCCTGACTAGTGTCGTCTTCCTTTGGACGTCTGCGTCTTGCATCCTCGCCTCTATCGAGATGCTAGTCAGGTCTTCAGAGGTGCATCCGAATGCCCTCGCCAAGGCCGACATGAAGGACAAGTCGGCAAGGGTCCAGACTGGCGGTGCCGGGTTGTTTCTTGCATCCGGTATGCTGCGGGGAAACAGAAAGAGACATGGTGGCGGAACCTGCTTGGAGCCGATGTTGGTTGTCCGCTCGTGTGCATTCTCCGTCTTCGGGCAGAGCCGACCTGCGGTGCCACAAACCATGTCCCAGATGATGACCCCGTCAACGCGCGTCTGCGCGGCAATCACCTCCGAGCTTAGGCGAGTGTGAATCCCAGACCACGCGTTGTGTCTGGGATCAGCGCCCGCGTTCTGACACAATGACCAAATGTAGAACTCGTCAGCGTTGTGCGGCCTAGTGAAGATGGTCGTGTTGTTGCCGTCCAAGCAGCCCTTTGCCTCGAAGACAACACAGCGGCCGTCGTCGGCTTCAAGCTCGTAGTCGTGGCGTTCGCCGCTCCCAGAGAACTCCCATGCGCGAATCCACTGGCCCTCAAGCATGAAGTCTAGGACCTGCCTGAGGAACTCTCGCTTGACGACCATGGAGGCTGCCTGTTGGCCACGAAGACGCTCGATGGCGCCCCTGAGGATTCCTGAGTCCGAAAGCTCCTGGGCGGAGAGGTGAACTCCAGGGAGCTCGTGCGCTGACTCCTCTATCGCCTGCGCAGTCTCGACGATCTTCTGCCGGACATCGGGCAGCAACTCGCAGGGCAGAACAGCGTCCACAGGTCTAGCTCGCTCAGCCATGCGCACCAACAGACTCCGCCCTCACGTGCGCTGAGGCCAATAGCGGCGCTACGAGCTTCGACTCCAGCCAACTGACAACTGGAACAACGAGCCCGTCCCCCATCAGGTGATACGCCTCATTGTAGCTCTCCGGCAGTATGTAGGTCTCTGGAACGCCCATCAATCTGGCTGCCTCTCGCGGCGAGAGCAGTCTGGAGCGGATGTTCTCGCCTTCCACAAACAGGATGGTCTGTCGGCTGCTTCCGCCAACAGGGGTTCGCAAGCAGCCAGAGACTCCGTCGAACCGCACTTCCGCTCGCTGCACCCTTTGGCCGTCTTCGTGGCGAGTGCGCCGGTAGACACATCCGATCTTGACTCCGCCATCTCTCTTAGCCGATTGCACTTTCCGAAGGTTGACCGGTGACATCATCTCAAGCAGCCGGCCGGTGTACTCCGGTGAGTGCCAATCAACGCCAGATGGGGTCTCCTCAAGGATGTCAGCGACTCTGCTCCTTCTGTGAGATGGCACTGGGAGCTTCCACCAGACCCAGCGTTGCCTGTGTTGCTCTGGCAGTCTGTCGAACGCTCTTCTCACAAGCGTTCCGCCGCGCGTCTCCTCAGGGTCCAGATTCGCTCCTCCGGCTAGATGTGAGGGTGGCTCAACTCTGGATGCCACCACGAACAATCGGGGACGAGACTGGGGGACGAACTGGACAGCGTCAATCACGAGGGCTCCGTACCAGTACCCTCCAGAGGCCACTGCGCTGATGATGGCCTCGAAGTCCTTGCCCGCGTGCGACGAGAGTGCGCCCACGACGTTCTCAAGAACCACAACGGTCGGGGCCCTCCCGTCAATCGCTAACTCCTCCATCAAACGCCAGAATGGCCAGAATGTTCCGCTTCGCCTGCCATTGAGTCCGTCACCGTTGCCCGCAAGCGACAGGTCCTGACACGGGAAAGACGCCCAGACAAGATCCGCGCATCCAGGAATCATGTCCGGGCGCAGATCCCGCACATCATCGCTGCTGAGCGTATCATCCTCGCCGAAGTTGGCCAGGTAGCTGCGTACCTTCTTGGGGGAGTTGTCGTTCGCAAACAGGCAGCGCCAGCCCTCGCCTAGACCTAGCCGGGCCATCCCTCCGCCAGCGAAGAACTCGTAGTATGCGTATGCCATGGCTCGCAAGGCTTCTGCCTTCGCCTGAAGTCCCCCTCCCTACTCCGCTTCGCGTATCCACACAGAGTAGCAGACACGTCACGGCTGCGCCAAGAGGTTTCGCTCTACCGCCTGCAGCTCGCAACCCGGGTTCGGACGGAAGATGCACTGGTGGCAGGAAGAGGCGCTCTCCCTCGCGCATCCGCGAGACTCACAGCGAACCTGCACGGCGGGAGTTCGACTTCTAGCCTTGCCGGAGGCGGCAGTGCTTGCCGGGGGGGGGCTCCTTCACACCCCGGTCGGCCATCGACCAGCAAGGCTGGCCAGCCGGTAGTCGGAAGATCCGGCTTGCCCAAGCCGGATCAGGTTGACTAGAGCAGCTCCATTAGAAGTTCTAGCGTGTCATTCCTCGGGATCTTGGACAACCCCATCAGGCGAACGAGAACCGCACCGATTGCCTGCGTCTGCATTCTCCTCGGCACGATGTGCGGGATCGAAAGCAGCGCCGTGCCCGAGCAGTTAAGGAGTCCCTTCGAGTACAGCTCGAAGATCTCGCCAAGGAGCGCAAGGCGACTCGTACTGAAGGTGGTTTCCTTCCGGTAGTCGGTGTCCCTGGTCTGCTCTCTCCATTCGCCCGCGAAGAGCGTTAGGAGACACAACTGCCGATACGATAGCTCCTCCGCCAGCCGGATAAGCAGGTTCGCCTGTGCCCGGTCAACACTCGCGTCCAGAGCGATGTTGGCCAGTAGCGCCCCGTAGAAGCGCAGTTTCCTCTCCTGCGGGTCGCGTTGCGCAGCTAGTAGGACGCCTTCGATGATCTCTTCCGCAGCCGGTCTGTCAGGTCCTTGCTCGTTCCCTGAGTCCCCGAAGAAGTTGTCCTCTCGGACCTTTGCCCCTTCGTTCAGTCTTGCCTCGATGTGGTTCGCCGCGCAAACCATGGCCGCTCCGATTCGAGCAACTTCTCTTGGACCTAGGAATCGCTCCTTGATCTCAGTGGCGACTGTCTTCACACCTGATGCGAACGCAGTTCCCACGGCGGCACCGATTACACCACCCTCCAACCCACCTATCAGTGCAGCAAGCGTGGCACCAGACGCTCCGCCCACGATTGCCGATCCTGCTTCAATGAACTCGTCAAGGTTTCGGTGAGATGCCTCGCTTCGTGTCATCTCTCCTCCCTTCTAGAACTACGCTGGTCCCGCTCGGGCCCTGGTTCCTGGCGGATCCCGAGAGCGGGGACCGGCGTGCTACCCATGCGCCCGGCTTCTCAGGCGATGGGTCCAGCCACTCGACAGGCCGAGATGGACTGTATGCAACCTCTTCGTGGGATCCGGTTCATGTCACCTGTCGAACCCGCTTCTGGGGTCGCAGCCAAATGGAGCAGGTCTCAGCCCTCATGAAGTGCGCAATGCTGCAAGTGCTGTTTCGTACGGCATGGTCCGGCTTGTGGCAGCAAAGCCATCGGCTCCCACTAGTCCTCGACTTCCTGCCAGAAGTGCCTGTGGGCAAGTTCCTCAAGAGAGTCAAGACGTTCCAATGCGTCTCCGATGTCGTCTGCAAGCCGTGGGATCTCACGCCAGGTGTCCACCCATGAGTTGAAGGTAGAGGCGTCCTTCGCCCGAATGGACTCAACAGAGGAGATTCGCTCCGACAACGTCGAAACGTCCTTGCGAAGCTGCGCCACCTCAGATGCCGCCTTGCTTCCTGAGATGCGCTGGCTTTCGACTGTAGAGCGAAGATCGTTCAGTTGCCTCTCGAATGTCGCGATGGCCGAGTGGGGCTCGGACAACAGCTCCACGAGGGCGTCCTGCAGCGTTACCCCGGCGGCCTCAGCCTGCGCTTTGAGGCGCGCATACAGCCCGTCTGAGATCTTGATCGGTCTGCTCATTCGGTCTCACGGTCCTTCCGGCAGCGTTTCGGTAACCGCAGTAACCCGCTAGTACCGCCATCGTAACTGGCCGTTACCGCCAGCCCCGACATCTTGGGCACACGTGCTTCGACCTTGTACAACAATCAAACGCATTTGTCAAACGGACGAATCCGTTCGGGCTTGTTGAGGCGTTAATCGCTTTCACGCAACACTTTTGCGAAAGTGTTGCGTGAGCGACGGGAGTATAATGGGCTTGACAAGTTGGAGGCTGGCGGATAGCATCGCAGTGCGATAGGAGGGGGCATGGGTCCGGAACGTGAAGGCCAGAGCTACCAGTTCTCAGTACCTGAAGCCGCCAATGTGCTTGGCTTGACGCGCCAAGCTGTCTACGCAGCGATCAACAGCGGGCAACTCAGAGCCAAGAAGACTGCGGCCGGTTTCCGGGTTGACGCCCAGGAGCTCCTCGGCTACGGAGTTCGAACTGGCAAGGATCCCCAGCTCCTGATCAACCGTGCCCAGGAGGAGACAGGAGCCAACCTGGAAGACGTTCTCCGCCTGGCGCTGATTGGCCTAGGCCTCTATCTCCTGGTCAAGACGTTCTTCGGAGGGGACTAGTCGTGGCAGCGCGTGCGATGAACGGACGTGGCGAAGGAAGCGAGAACGAGCGGAAGCGCCGCAACCAGCTTGAGTCTCTCTCCACGGAAGAGTGGGAAGAGGCCACTCGCAACTTCTGGCGCTGGTTCGAGAAGGTGAAGTCGTGGGAGGAAGCGAGAGGACCGAGCGAGAATCGCCCCTCCCGCAATTGACCACTCGAGCAACAAGGAGGTAGGCTGAACCGTGGCCATCAAGGTCGTCGCCTACATCCGCGTATCCACTGAGGAACAGGCCGAACACGGCTATTCGATCGATGTCCAGAAGCAGGTTCTCGACGACTACGCTAGTGGCCACGAGTTGACGGTTGTCGAGACCATCGTCGAGTCCCAGTCTGCGTATCATCCTGGTCGCTCGGAGTTCGCACGGATGGTGGAGCTGCTCAAGAGGGACAAGTCGATTCGAGCTGTTCTCGTCTACAGGATCGACCGCATCTCAAGGAACCTCCAGGACTACGCACTGCTTGTGGAGGAGATGGGCGTCGAGATCATCTCCGCTACCGAACAGCTCCCCAGCAACGCCACCGGCAGACTGATGGGAGACATGCAAGCTGCCTTCTCGCGTTACTTCAGTGCCCAGCTCAGCGATCGTGTGACCGAAGCGATG
>Ga0180429_10004094_pt1 | contig 11724 bp, 8 predicted proteins | sample SS_ome_FD_132428 | JGI IMG/M metagenome (GOLD analysis project Ga0180429, IMG submission 132428) | Hypersaline lake sediment archaeal communities from the Salton Sea, California, USA - SS_1_S_1 metaG | ecosystem: Environmental > Aquatic > Non-marine Saline and Alkaline > Hypersaline > Sediment ... | reverse complement strand
AACGGGGAAACGGGGAAGGAATACACCTATGCACCGATTCGCCGTTTCTCACTTGCACCGTTTCGGCTCCGAAGGAGCCCGCTGGGGAGACGGGGAGACGGGGAAACGGGGAAACGGGGAAACGGGGAAGGAATACACCTATGCACCGATTCGCCGTTTCTCACTTGCACCGTTTCGGCTCCGAAGGAGCCGGGCTGCGAGGCAGCCTACCGGCTCCTGCTGGCTTCGAGGACGCCGGGGATGCGGCGGATCTGGGTGAGGACCGACTGCAGGTGGCTGCGGTCGCGGATGGCCACGATGAGGCGGATGACGCCCTCGCCCCGGTGGAGGTTCGCCTGGATGGAGCGCACGTCGGAGCGGGCGTCGGAGATGGTGCGGGTCAGGTCTGGGACGATGCCGTCCCGGCCCTCGGTGTGGACGACGATGCGGGCCTCCTGCGTTGCCTGCACCTGTCCCGAGGAGCCCCACTCCACCTCCATGATCCGGTGCGGGTCGATGTCGCGGCGGGCGATGTTCCGGCAGTCGCGGCGGTGGACGACGAGCCCCTTGCCCCTCGAGATGAACCCCACCACGTCGTCTCCGACGATGGGCTTGCAGCACTTGGCGAGGCTGGTGAGGAGGTCGGAGGCGCCCCGCACGATGATGGGCGGCCCCCTCGTGGCCTCCACCTCCGGCTTGGGGTGGGTCTCACGCTCGGCCGCGGGGGACGGGGGCACCAGCTTCTTGGCGAAGATGCGGGCCGAGACCTTTCCGTAGCCGATCTCCGAATAGAGGGAATCCAGGTCGGGGAGGGAGACCCGGCGCAGGGCTTCCTCCAGGGTGCCCGATTCCTCGGCGATCCGGTAGGTCACGCGCAGCCGTTTCATCTCCCGGTCCAGGGCCGATTTGCCCAGTTCGACGGCGCGCTTCTTCTCCTGGGCGTTCAGCCAGGCGCGGATCTTCCGCTGGGCCCGGCCGGTGATGGCCAGTGTGAGCCAATCCCTCGAGGGATTGGCGTTGGATGAGGTCATGATCTCCACCCGGTCGCCGCTGTGGAGGGCCGTGCGGAGGGGAACGAGCTTGCCGTTGATCTTGGCTCCGGCGCAGTGCCGGCCGACGTCGGAATGGATTGCGTAGGCGAAGTCGAGGGGGGTGGATCCCCGCGGAAAGGACTTCACCTCGCCTTGGGGGGTGAAGACGTAGACCTCCTCCGGATACAGGTCCAGCTTGAGGTTCTGGACGAACTCGGTGGAGGTGCCGGCGTCCTGGCTCCAGTCCAGGAGCTGGCGCAGCCATTCCATGGTGGCCGACTCGTCCTCTTCCCGGAGGCGGCCCTCCTTGTAGCGCCAGTGGGCGGCCACGCCGTTTTCCGCCTCGCGGTGCATCTCGCGGGTTCGGATCTGGATCTCGAAGGCGTGTCCCTTGGGTCCCACTACGGATGTATGGAGGGACCGATAGTGGTTTTCCTTGGGGATGGCGATGAAGTCCTTGAAGCGCCCGGGAATGGGCTTCCAGAGGCCGTGGATGCCGCCGAGCACCTCGTAGCACTCCTTCACGTCGCCCACGACGACGCGGAACGCCAGGTAGTCGTAGACCTGTTCGATGTCGATGCCCTGCCGCACGAGCTTGTTGAAGATGCTGTAATAGTGCTTGATGCGGCCCTGGACCGTGCCGGCGATCTTCTGCGACTTGAGGAGGACCTGCAGCTCGTCCCTCAACTCATCCAGGAATCCGTCGCTCACGGAGCGCTTGTCGCGGATGGCCTTGTCGATCTTCTCGTACTCTTCCGGATGAGAGTGCTTGAAGCCCAGGTCCTCCAGCTCGATCTTCATCCTTCCGAGGCCGAGGCGGTTGGCGATGGGCGCGTAGACCTCGAGGGTCTCCCGCGCCTTGGGACCCCGCTTCTCCTCGGGCATGAACTCCAGGGTGCGCAGGTTGTGCAGGCGGTCGGCCAGTTTCACGAGGATGACGCGGATGTCGTCCACCATGGCGAGAACGAGTTTCCTGAGGTTGTCCCAGCTCTGCTCCTCCCGGGAAGTGTGGGCCATGCGGGTGTCGATCTTGGTGAGGCCCTCGACGATGGAGGAGACGTCTTCGCCGAAGCGGGCCTTGACGTCCTCGATGGGGACGGCCCAGTTGTCTTCCACCACGTCGTGGAGGAGCCCCGCCACCAGGCAGATGTCGTCGGCCTTGAGGTCGGTGAGGATGTCGGTCACCGAGAGTGGATGGATGAGGTAGGGCTCCCCGGAGTGGCGCGTCTGCCCCTCGTGGGCGAAGGCCGAGAAGAGGTAGGCCCGCTGCAGGAGCTGCTCGTCGGTGCCGGGGTTGTAGTCCCGCACCTTGTCGATGATGACGTCGATCCGCGGAAGCATGCACCCTCCCGAATGGTCCAAACGATAGTCTTTTTAGGGCATATTTTCAAGGCTATCGGACCGGATCCTTCAACGATGATAGGCTGCAAAACCGTATTGCGAGCCGTCTGCTTCGACATGCTCCTTCGTCTCTCCTGGAAGTAACCTCCGGCTACGTCGTCGTCGGACTCACTCGCCTTTCCCGCATTCGCCTCACACTAGGGCTTTTCACTGCGATCCCCGTTTCAGGAGTCGGTCTCCGACGCCTCACCTCCCGCGTAATCTCACCCCATCGCGGCGGGATGCCCTCGGCCGGGGTCGTCAGCCCGCACTTCGTGCTCCAACCCTGCTTCGCAGGGCGCTGACTCAGCCTTCGCTCAGCCTTGCTAAACGATCCCGGGAAGGGAGAGGGAGAAGGGAGGAAGGTGGTCGCGCTCGGCTCCGCCGAGATTATGTTCGGCTCATGAACGGCGTCTGGATTGGTGCAACTGCCGTGCCTTCTTGATCGCTACCGGAAGTGTCTATTGCCAACTAGTGGGGTCAGGCATTCAAAACCCTTGCGGGTTTTAAAATCCTTACCCCCGAATCGTGGCCGTAGTGTCATGGAATACGTTGCCGGTTCTTCCGGTTGGTCGGGGAGACGGGGAGGAAGGCGGCATGCCGGGTGGGTGGAAGTCGACCTCGGGCTGCCGCCTCCCCGTCTTGAGACGCCGTCCCGGCGGTATCGGGCCGAATATCTTGCCGGGGCGTCGCCGGCCGTGTTCCCGTCGGGAGGAAGCGCATGCCCCAAAACGCCCTGGCGAACGAATCGAGCCCGTATCTGCTCCAGCACGCGGCGAATCCCGTGGACTGGCAACCGTGGGGGGAGGAGGCCATCGCGGCGGCGCGGGAGTTGGACAAACCCATCTTCCTCTCCGTCGGGTACTCAGCCTGCCACTGGTGCCACGTGATGGCCCACGAGAGCTTCGAGGACGAGGAGACGGCGGCGCTGCTCAACGAGCGCTTCGTCTCCATCAAGCTCGACCGGGAGGAGCGCCCCGACCTCGACGCTCTCTACATGCGCGCGGTCATGCTCATGACCGGGAGCGGGGGCTGGCCCCTCAGCGTGTTTCTCACCCCCGACCTCAGGCCCTTCTACGGGGGCACCTATTTCCCGAAGGAGCCCCGATACGGCATGCCCTCCTTCCGGCAGGTCCTGGAGGGCGTTTCGGAGACCTACGCCGACCGGCGCGACGAGCTGGAGCGGTCCGCGGCGCGGACCTTCGCGGCGGTGGAGCGGTCCTTCCGCCCCTCCACAGGGGGCCCGCCGCCGGGCCCCGTGCCCGCGGAACGGGCCGAATCGAGGCTTGCCTCCCGGATCGACCCGATCCACGGCGGGTTCGGCGGCAGCCCCAAGTTCCCCCAGCCGGCGCTGCTCGATTTCCTGCTGGCCCGCGCCGCGGCCGCGCCGGGCGGCGCCGAGGCGAGCCCCGTCATCGAGACGCTGTTCGCGATGGAGTCGGGGGGCATTCGGGACCAGGTCGGCGGCGGATTCCACCGGTACTCCGTGGACGAAGAATGGCTCGTTCCCCACTTCGAGAAGATGCTCTACGACAACGCGCAGTTGGCCGCCCTCTATTTCCGCGCCTACGGGTGGACCGGCCTGGAGCGCCTGCGCGAGGTGGGGGAGGAGGTCCTCGCCGATATGGAGAGGTCCATGGCCGCGCCGGGCGGAGGCTTCGTGGCGGCCCTGGACGCCGATTCGGAGGGGCGGGAGGGGGCCTTCTACGTCTGGAGCCTCGCAGAGTGGAACGAGGTCCTCGGCGGGGACGGCCCCTGGATGGCGGGGCTCTACGGCGTGACGGAGGCGGGGAACTTCGAGGGGAAGAGCATCCCCAGCCGCCGGGACGCCTTCGAGACGGCGGAGGCGGCGGCGGGCCTCGCGGGGGAAGACCTCAGGCGCCGCATCGACGCAAACATCGCCCGGCTGCGCCAAGCGCGGGAGGCGCGCGTCCACCCGGGCGTGGATACGAAGGTGCTGACGGACTGGAACGCTCTGATGGCTTCGGCCTGCGCGGAGGCGTGCCTCTCCGCCGGGGAGGAGCGCCACCTCGAGCGGGCCGAGGAGGTGCTCGAAGGCATCTGGCAGCGCTGCCGGAAGGACGGGATTCTCTACCACGTGTGGGACGGGAAGACGGCCAAGGTGCCCGGGTTCCTCGATGATTACGCATTCCTTGCCCGCGCCGAGTGGGATGCCTTCTGCGCCTGCGGGAAGGAGATTCATCTGGAGCGTCTGGAGATCCTGGTGAAGGACATCGTGCACCGGTTCTGGGACGCCGATGCCGGGACGCTCTACGAGACGGCGTCCGAGGCGGTCGGCAGGACCGCCTCCCCCATGCGCGTTCGAAACGCCGAGGACGGCGTGCTGCCTTCGGGCCTTTCGGCGGCCGCCCGCGTCCTGCTCGGTTGGGAATCACTCACCGCGGACGCCGCGATCCGGGCAGTGCTGGACGGTATCCTGAAAGGGGAGGCCGCCGCCTTGGCGGACCATCCCGAGGCCGTTCCGCTCCTGGCGGCCGTGGCAGCGCAGCGCAGCCGGCCGCCGGTGAATATCGTCATTTCGGGACGCTCCGACGACGGCGCCGCCCTCTCGCTGCTGCAGGATGCCCGCCGATGGGCCCTGCCCACCGAGACCGTGCTGCCCCTCTTCGCCGATCGGGTGAGCGAGGCCGGGGCCGAGGCACTGCCGCTTCTCGCGGGCAGGCGCTCGGAGCAGGACGGGCCCATGGCCTACGTCTGCGTTGGCGGTGCCTGCCGACTGCCCGTTGCGACGGCCGGGGAGTTGGTGAAGCTCCTCGAAGAGGCGAGGGAGGCTGCTAACAAAGACTGACGGTGGATTCGGTGCGGTCGCCTTGCCGTTTTAATGGCTACCTGCGGAAACGGTTGCTACCGGTTGGGGTCAGACATGCAAAACCCTTCAGGTTTTACGATATCTGACCCCTGAATCCAGAGGGAATGGTTGGAGATTGGTACCTGTCCCCATTTAAATGCATTTCCATTGCGGGTCTCAAGCCCCCTGCCCCGGAATCTAGAACGGTCACTCCGGAGACAACTGACAACTGACAACTGAAGACTGAAAACTGAACGCTGCCTGCAGGATGGGAAGCAGCCTGTCAGGCGCCGCCGCCGAAGACGCCGGGGAAGGAAGACGGCTTGGAGCCGCCGCCCGGCTTGTGGGCGGCGGTGACCTCCCGGATCCAGCGCGCCATCTCCTTCTCGTCGGCCCGCTCGAACCGCACCGCGTAGAAGTGCAGCCGGGGGTTGCCGCTTTCGTTTTCCTCCTCGCGCAGGATCTTGGCGAGGAGGAGGGGGATCTTGATCCGGTGGTACCCCATCACCTTGCTCCGGTAGGTGCGCCCCACCTGGAGAGCGTTGAAGCTCTCGATGAGCATGCCGGTCTTGGAGACGTTCACCGTGTGGGCGACGACCTGGTCCGAGAGGTGCTCCATGGAGAGCATGAGCCGGATGGGATGGCGCGTGCCGCTCCGGAGCGGCAGCCGCAGGACGTTGAGGATGGTGTCGTCGAAGATCCGGATCTCGAAGTCGAAGGGGAACTGCGCCTGGACGACGGGGGGGTAGGTGACGGTCCGACTGCGGTTCTGCAGCACGATGGTGGGGCAGCGCCGGCACCGCGGATCCTCGCTCAGGCCGCTCAGGAAGTCGATGTCTGCGTCGGTGCCTTTGTCTTCGTAGATGAAGAGGTCGGGCTGGTCGCGCTCCAGGATCCGGATCGCCCTCTCGGCGTCGGAACAGGGCAGGTTCACCAGCTCCTTCCGCGCGAGCACCGTGCGGAACAGCTTGCGCTCCGATTCCACGGACACCATCCAGATGATTCGCTTCATCAGCGGCCTCGACCCCGTTTCTTGAATATCAGTATAGGCGATCCGGCGGGGCGAAGCAACGCGACGGGGGGCGGCCCGGACCCCGAAGCAACGGCCCGAGATCGGCTTGGCCGCCGAAGGGTGGCTACCAGGGTTTCTGGCCCGGCGCGGGGGCGTCCTGGGGCGGCCGGACCTGCTCCTGCAGTTCCTTCGGGGGCGGCTGTGGCAGTTTCTCGAGGATGTTGGGCGGCGGCGGCCGGGGCGACTGCCCCTCCGGGGGGGGCTCGTCGGGCGGCGGCTCCTCCACGGGCGGCGCCGACCGCAGCAGCCACTCGTAGAGGAGTTTGGCCTCCCGGTGGGAGGGGCGGAGCAGCATGCACTGCCTGAGCGCCTTCATGGCGTTCTCGACGTCTCCCAGCCCCTCGAAGGCGTGGCCGAGGTTATAGAGGGCGTTGGGGTGCACCGCTTCGGCCTGGATGCCCAGGCAGAGGATCAGCTCGTCCCTTGCCTCGCCGAAACGCCCGAGCGCGATCAGGCAGGTGCCGATGTCGTAGTGGAGGATGGCGCGGTGCTCGTCCCGGGCGGCGCCCTCGCTCAGGGTCCGGCGGTAGAGGGCGAGGGCCTGTTCCGCTTCCCCGGCCTCGAAGGCCTCGTAAGCCTTGGACGCCGTATCCGCGGGAGAGGCGGCGCGCATCGCGGGCGGGACGCAGAGGAGCAGCAGCAGGGTCGCGAAGAGCCGGAGTCCCTTCATCATGGCGCACCCACCTTCCTTCCCGGCAGCGCGAGGTGGAGAAGCAGCAGGATCACCGCGGGAATGAGGAAGAAGGCGTACTGGTCCTGGCGGGTCGTCTTGGCCCGGGAGGCGTACTCGCGGCGCTTCAGCCGGCCCATCTCCTCCAGGATCTCCGGCACCACCGATCCCGATCCCTCCAGGATCCAGAACCGTCCGTCGGTTTCCTCTGCGAGCCGCTTCAGGCCGGAGGGGTCCATCCTCGAATGGGCCTCTCCCCCCGTCTCGGGATCGGTCATGGGGGCGCCGTCGGGGCCCGGTACGACGCCGCCTTCCTCGCTGCCCGTGCCGACGATGAAGAGCCTGGCCCCGCCCTGTGCGGCGTCCCTGGCGGCGTTGAACGCAGTGGCCCCGTGGTCCTCCCCGTCGGTGAAGCAGATGATGACCTTGTCGGCTTCTCCGCCCGGGGGGAGGAGGTTCACGCATTCCGCGACGGCCTGGCCCAGGTCCGTTCCCGGCGCCGGGATGAGGTCCTCGTCCGCGATGTCCAGCAGCATGGAGACGGCCGCCCCGTCCCGGGTGAGCGGCGACAGGGTGACGGGAACGCCCGCGAAGGCCACGAGGCCGAAGCGGTCCTCCTGGTCGGCCTCGAGGATGGAGCGAAGTTCCAGGCGCGCCCGCTCCAGACGGTTGGGAAGACTGTCTTCCACGAGCATGCTCCGGCTCGTGTCCACGGCGAGGATGACGTCGAGTCCCACCCGGCGGATGTTGGAAACCACCTCGCCCCACTGGGGCCGGGCGAAGGCCAGGAGCACCAGGAGCAGAGCCCCCCAGAGCGCGAGGTTCCTGGGCACCTCGAGTTCCGGGGCAGGCAGGACGGCGAGCCGCGAGATCCGTTCCGCGCCGCCCCAGCGCTCCCGCCGCTTGTTCTGAAGGATCCGCGCCGCGAAGAAGACGGCGAGGAGCAGCGGGAAGACGAGGAGAAGCCAGACTCCGGCGGGGTTGGCAAACTGGATCACGGCAGCGACCTCCCCGGACCGGCCCGCCACAGGAGGAGCAGGATCAGGCATGCGGCGCCGAATCCCAGCGGGAAGAGAAAGAGTTCGACGCGCTTCACGTACCCCGAACTCACGACCTTGCTCCGCTCGAGGCGGTCGATGGCGTCGAAGACCTTCTCCAGGCCGGCGGCGTCGGTGGCGTTGTAGTAGACGCCGTCGGTGGCGCCGGCGATCTCCTTGAGCGCGTCTTCGTCGAAGCCGATGTTCACGAACTGGTAGGAGACGCGGCCCTGGGGGCCGGGTATGGGGTAGGGGACCTGCCCGTGGCTTCCGATGCCCACCACGTCCACCCGGATGCCCTGGCCGGCGAGGAGCCGGGCGGCCTGCATGGGATCGATCTGGCCGCGGTTGTTGTCCCCGTCGGTGACGAGGATCACCACCCGGCTCGACTCGGTGGCGTCCAGGAGGCGTTTCCCCGCGCTCACGAGGGCGTCCCCGATGGCCGTTCCGTCGATTTCCGAGCGCTGCACCGTCTCGAGGTCCCGAACGAGGGAGAGCAGCGTGTCATGGTCGGTGGTGAGGGGGCACCGCAGGAAGGGGAGGGCCGCGAAAGTGACGAGGCCGAGACGGTCCTCGGTGCGCCGCCGGATGAAGTCCGCCACCACCGTGCGCGCGACGTCCATGCGGTTGCTGGGCTGGAAGTCCTCGGCCCGCATGGAGCCGGAGATGTCCATGCAGACGAGGATGGCCACGCCCTCGGTGGTGACCTCCGTGCGGCCCAGCGTGCGGTAGGGCCGTGCCAGGGCGAGAATCACCGCCGCCGCTGCGGCGAGGGCGAGGCCCGCCGGAATCCAGGGGAACCACTTTCCGGAGCCGCTGTACCCCGCCACCACCTCGGTGAGCGGGTAGGGCTGGGAGCGCCGGCCCCGCTTCAGCAGCCACCACCGCCAGGCGACCAGTAGGGGAATCGCGATGAGACCCCACAGCCAGAAGGGGTGGGAGAAGGCGAGGGCGGTCATGACGCCTCCTCCGTGTTCTCGCTGCGCAACATATCGTCGAGGAAGCGCAACACCTTCTCGCGGGTCGCATCGCGCTCCGTGGGCGTGGGCTGGTGGCGGGCGAAGCTCACCTGGTCGCAGAAGGAGAGGGAGTCGCCGAGGAGCGCGATGGCACCGTCCTCGAAGAGGGAGAGGCGGCGCGATTTCGTGCGGATCTCGGCGGTGGTCCAGTCGGGGAAGGGGTGGGACGTCTTGGTCCTCAGGTACTCGCGGAGCCTGCGGGAGAGGAGCCCGTAGAGCTTGTATGCGCCTGCCTCTCCCAAGAAGAGCCGGTCCACTTCCTCGCGGATCCAGCGGTCCGGATCCACTTCCTGGATCCGTTCGGGCAGCGGGCCGGGGCCGGCCGCCATGCTGCGTCGGTATAGGAGGGCCATGAACGCGGCGGCGGCGGCCAGGAAGAGCGCCGCGAGGACCCAGACCTTCCAGGGCGTTCCCGAAGGCAGGGGCAGGAGCGGCGCGGGGGGCGGCGGGGCCTCGGCGTCTTCGGGAAGCAGCGGCGTGAGGGCCAATGGCGGCGGGCTCAGGCTGTAGACCGTCTCGCCGGAATCGGTATCGACGCCCAGGGGGAAAGGGGGCAACGCCACCTCTCCCGTGTCGAAGACCTGGAGTGTGAAGACCAGGCGCAGCGCGCCCGGAAAGGACTCGGGCGGGGTCTGCCGCACCCGTACCACCGTGCCGGTGCCCCAGGCCGCCCCTGCGGGGGGAAGCCCCTTGATGTAGAAGGGATCCCGGTCTACGGGCACCTCCACCGTCAGCGTGACCGGATCGCCCAGGTGGACCGTCTCGCTCTCCCAGGCGCCCTCCAGGGGAGCGGGCCCCTGCGCCGCGGCGGAGATGCAAGGCAGGAGGCAGGCGAGGACCGCCGCAACAGGGGCGCTGCGTACGAAGCGCCTCACGAGGCCTTCCTCGCCGCCCGCTCGCGGAAGTACCGGACGAGGGGCATGATGATGTCCTCCGCCGAGGACACCCGGATGAGGTCGGCGCCGGACGTGCGCAGGGTCTTCAGGACCTTGCTCCGCTGGCCGTCCCGCGCGGCCGCGAAGCGCCTGCGGGTGGCCCGCGCCGATAGGTTGGCCCAGATGGTGCTCCGCGTCTCGGGGTCCTGCAGTTCCATCCACCCCGTGTCCGGCAGGCGTCTTTCGGCGGGATCCTCGACCCAGAGGGCGGTGAGGTCGTGGCGCCGAGAGAAGACGCCCAGGCCCGAGCCGGGCAGGGACAGGAAGTCCGAGCAGAGGAAGACCGTGGCCCTCCTGGGCAGCAGGCCGGAGAGGGCCGACAGGGACTCCTGGACGTCGGTTCCGCGCCCCGACGGCTGAAAATAGAGGATGTCCCGGATGATGCGAAGCACGTGCTCCTTGCCCTTCTTAGGCGGAATGAACAGTTCGGGCCCGTCGGAGAAGAGGTAGAGCCCCACGCGGTCCTGGTTGCGGATGGCCGAGAAGGCCAGCAGGGCGCAGACCTCGGCGGCTACCTCGCTCTTGAGTTTGCCCAGGGTGCCGAACCGCATGGAGGGGCTCACGTCCGCCGCGAACACGATGGTCATCTCCCGCTCTTCCTTGAACTGCTTCACGTGGACCTCGCCGGTGCGTGAGGTCACGTTCCAGTCGATGGAGCGGTAGTCGTCGCCCGGCTGGTAGAGGCGGACGTCGCTGAACTCCATGCCGGTGCCCTTGAAGGCGGAGTTGTAGCGGCCCGCGAAGATCTCGTTCACCATTTTCCGGGTGTACAGCTCGATGAGCCGGACCTTGCGAAGGATCTCTTGAATGTCCACCGCGCCCGGAGCGTCGTCCTCACGGTCTCTCAAGGGCACCTCGCTCGGTCATTCGAATCCTCTCATCACGGTCACTGCGAGGCCGCGCAGCCGAAGCCGCGAGCGCAGTGTGGCGGGCCCGCGGCAGTCTGGCCGGTCTTGCAGGCACGATGCATCGAGATCGCTTCGTTTGAGGCCCTTTGGGCGAATGCCTCGCGATGACAACGTACTGCATGGCGGGATCAGGCAATGCACGGAGCCTCTTTCATAGCAATGAGATGCATTGCGGCCGCCGGGGAAAGGCGGGATGCGGAAGGCCGGAAAGATCACCGCGTCCGCCCGCATCAGGGCACTTCGACCGACTCGAAGATCCGGGTCAGGATGTCCGAGGCGGTGAGCGATTCGGCTTCGGCCTCGTAGGAGAGGATGATCCGGTGCTGCAGTACCTCCATGCCCACGGCCTTGATGTCCTCCGGCGTCACGTAGGCATTGCCGCGGAGGAACGCGTGGGCCTTGGCGGCCCGGACGAGGAAGAGCGTCGCCCGCGGCGAAGCCCCGAACCGGATGTGGCCCTTGGAGGCGGCCCCCACCTCCTCCGGCTCCCGGGTGGCCCGGACGAGGCGCACCGAGTAGTCCTTGATGCGGTCGTCCACGTAGAGCCGATCCACCACCTCGCGGGCCGTGAGGATCTCCTTGGTGGTCACCACCGGCTGGATCTCGGGCGGCGGGCCGGCGCTCATCCGGTCCACCATGAGTTTCTCCTCCTCGGCCATGGGGTAGGTGAGGGTGATCTTCATGAGGAACCGGTCCACCTGGGCCTCGGGGAGGGGATAGGTGCCCTCCTGCTCGACGGGGTTCTGCGTGGCCAGCACGAAGAAGGGGGGGTCGAGCTTGAAGGTCTTACCGACCACGGTCACCTTGTGCTCCTGCATCGCCTCGAGCATCGCGGCCTGGGTCTTGGGCGGGGCCCGGTTGATCTCGTCGGCCAGGACGATGTT
>Ga0180429_10004091_pt1 | contig 11730 bp, 10 predicted proteins | sample SS_ome_FD_132428 | JGI IMG/M metagenome (GOLD analysis project Ga0180429, IMG submission 132428) | Hypersaline lake sediment archaeal communities from the Salton Sea, California, USA - SS_1_S_1 metaG | ecosystem: Environmental > Aquatic > Non-marine Saline and Alkaline > Hypersaline > Sediment ... | reverse complement strand
GGCCACCCAGCCACCGGTCCGCTGGCGGGCGCTGATGTACATCACCTTCATTCGTGCGGGCAGGCTACCCCAAATTGCCACAGCATGTTGATTGTCGGACATCTTGTCCAGTAATGTTGCGCCCATTAGGCCGTCCTTAAGGGGGGGTGCCCGAGGATAACCTCCAGTCGGCAGTTACGTTAGCGAAACTCGGTTGCCGAGTCAATGCAGAAGCAGGCTCCCCATGGTACGGGCCCCCGATAACTGGCACAATGAAGCCAGGCCTCGTGCCTTCTGTGCGCCGTGTGCGGATGTTGTGCAGTTGCATATTCAGTCGTTCGTTCGGCCGCCGGCCGTGGTGGCCGGTTGTGTAAGTGTTTTGACTTCTGCGGAAAGGTCCCGGATTATCCCCGATGAGTAGAATCGCATATTTGGACTGTGCCAGCGGTATTAGCGGTGACATGATGCTCGGCGCGCTGGTCGACGCCGGCGTGGATCTGGCCGAGTTGAACAGCGCGGTGGGCTCGCTGGGCCTGGGCGGCTGCCGGCTCGTGGCCGAAGACGTGAAGAAGCACGCGTTTCGTGCGGTGCAAGTCAGGGTCGAGTACGAGCCGGAACATGTCCATCGCCACCTGCACCATATAGTAAAGATGATCGACGGCAGCCGACTTTCCGGAAAGCAGAAGGCGACTGCCCGAAGCATTTTCTCGCGACTGGCCGAGGCCGAGGCCAAGGTCCATGGCGTCAGCGTCGAGAAAGTCCACTTTCACGAAGTCGGAGCAGCGGATTCGATTGCCGACATTGTGGGTGCGGCGGTCGGCTGCGACCTGCTGGAAATCGACCGGCTCTTCGCCTCGGCGGTTCCGGTCGGATGCGGCAGGATCAAGATTGCCCACGGCGAGTGTAGCGTTCCCGCTCCGGCGACCGCCGAGTTGCTGCGAGGCATACCCTTGGCCGAGTCCTCGGTGTGTGCGGAACTGACCACGCCTACCGGGGCGGCGATTCTCGGCACGCTGGCCGAGGGGTTCGGACCGATGCCGGCAATGACCGTCGAACAGATCGGCTGCGGCGCCGGAACAAGGGACCTCGATCAGCAGGCCAACGTCCTCCGCCTCATGGTAGGCGAACAGGCAGACGCCGGGAATGACTCTGCCGCCGGGGAAGTATGCATGCTGGAAACCAACCTCGATGACATCAGCGGCGAAACGATCGGCTATTGCACCACGCTTCTTTGGGAGGCCGGCGCGCTGGATGTATTCACTACCGCCATCGGCATGAAGAAGGGACGACCGGGTATCAAGCTCTCGGTGCTTTGCCGGCCGGCCGATGTGGAACAGATCGAGGCCATTCTGTTTGCCGAGACCACCACACTGGGCGTGCGACGCTGCACCCTGCGACGCAACGTGCTGTCGCGAGAGCAGCATTCCGTCGAAACGTGCTGGGGAGCGGTCGAAGGCAAAGTGGGCTGGCTCCGCGGCGATTCGCCGCGATTTGCGCCTGAGTTCGAGGCCTGCAAACGCATCGCCCTGAAACACAACGTGCCTCTGCGTACCGTCTATCAGACCGCACAGCGGGCGTTCGATCCCGAACGATTGGACGACGGGTAAATACTGCTGATGTCTCTGTTTGCCCAATTCGATCTCTCCGACGCGCTGCTCGCCGCCGCGCTTGCCGTGATCATCCTGCCGTTGTTGATCCGATCTTATCGCTACTTCTCCCGTCGCAGCGGGGATAATGGGGCAATCGTCCGCACCGTGCGGCCGCCACGCAATTCGCCGCAGCAATACCACGACCAGCCTGCGGAGGCCGCCCAATGGCAAGTCGCCATGCACGAGACCGCAAGGCAACTCTCCGCGCAGCTCGATAGCAAGATGGGCGCGCTGCAGGAGTTGATTGCAGAGGCCGACCGGGCTGCAGCCCGACTGGAGGCGGCCGCAAAGCCGTCTACGCCAATCGGGCAAGCCGAAACCATCGAGCCCGCAATTGACACGGCGGAAAGCAGCACGATGGAGGGATCGCCGCTGCAAGATCGCTGCGAGCAGGTTTATCTCTTGTCCGACTATGGCTATGATCCGGCCGAGATCGCCCGGAGAGTCGGCGCCGCCGTCGGCCAGGTCGAGTTGGTTCTCAGTCTGCGCGGCCCGTGATGGCAGTGCTCCGAGCGCCCAGCGGTGCTGCCCCGCTCCCAGATGGTTTCACATTTAGCCCCGGGTGAATACACCCGGGGCTGAAGCTGAAAACTGCCGGCGATGCCCGCCCGCCGTGTATTCACGGCGGGCTAAATGCGGTTTGTCCGCTACGCTGCGCGCCGGGGCGACCTTCGGGACACCTTCTCACCTCCGAGCAGTTCGCCGCGCCGGTGAAATCTCTGTCCGCACCTGTGGCACCTGACGCACACGACGAACAGAGACACCGGGAAGATGAGCTTCTTGCTCCCGCGACGGCTGTGGAATACCTGCGTCGACTGGCAAGAAGGGCACTTCATCATCGATCTCCAATATGCTTGTCGGCGGATCAGCGTGGGGCAACTCTCTGCAATTGCTTACTAAGGACCGAGCAAGAAATAACTGTCCGGTTTGGGAAGGGGACAGTCCCATTTTCCCTGCGGGAAAATCGGGACAGTCCCCCAGTTATTCCTGGATTGATACTAACCACCCCGGACGACCCTCAGCCGCGCCGATTGTAGTGGTTTCAGACCCCGCCGCGCCGGCAACGCGCTCGGTCTTTCGTAGCTGCGTTCGCCAGAACGGGGACGCCCCCCACGTTCTGGCGAAGGTGGCTACGGGTAGGTTGTTCCTTGCAAGTTTGCCTTAGGCGCCGGGCAGAAATAACTTCACGGTTTCCGAGGGGGACAGTCCCCAATTTGTTTTTCCCTTGCCCCTTACGGGCCGACTGAGGCGGGCGGAATTTCTGCTCACAGCGTGGGTGAGCCACATTGGCGCGTGTGAGTATGCGGTTGTTCGGCGTGATACGCTGGGCCAAGTTCGCTTCTAGTGGGGTAAAGCCCCAAATTGCCATCGTCTGCTCTTTATGCCAGCCACCCGACGCGTTATAATTCCACACAATTGCCGACAATTGCCCAGTGATATCCGTGGCGAGAAGGGGCAGATGGAGATTGATATGGGTCCCAGTGTCGGAACGCCACACGTGGCTGGGCAAATCGAAGCTGCATTCTCCCAGCAGAGCCGGCTGGCCACCGCAATACTACAGAACATGCCCGTCGTCGGATTTCTGCTCGATGAAGAAGGGGTATTCGTCGAATCGGTTGCCGATCAGCCGATCGATCATCGAGGCCCGCGGCGGGCGGACTTGGGGTAAGCAAAACGCGGACCGGGAAGCCACCATCACTTTTTCCATTCGCATACCCGGAAAGGATCAATAAGATGCCGTCTGACCCGACCGTCTTTATCGTAGACGACGATCCGGCCGTCACCCGCGCACTGGGCGGGTTGATCGAGTCGATCGATTTGAAGGCGGTGGCATACCAATCGGCCGACGAATTCCTCAATGCCTACCGGCCGACCGGACCCGGATGCCTCGTCCTCGATGTGCGAATGCCCGGCATGAGCGGACTTGAACTTCAGCAGAAGTTGCTTGCGGCCGGGGTTTCGCTGCCGATCATCATGATTACCGGACACGGAGATATCCGCATGGCAGTGGAGGCGATGAGTGCGGGCGCCTTCAACTTTCTCGAAAAACCGTTTCGAACGCAGGAGTTGTGCGACAACATCCAGAAAGCGATTCGGCTGGACCAGGACAGGTGGCGTCACCGCCAGCGACAGACAAGGAGCGAACAGCGGCTGGCAAAACTCACCCCCGCTGAATGTGAGGTCCTGGAGTTGGTCGTTGCCGGCAAGACCAACAAGATGATGGCCGAAGAACTGGGTTTGAGTGTACGGGCTATCGAAGACCGCCGTGCAAGGATGATGAGGAATCTGGGCGTGAAAACGCGTGCCGAATTGGTCGAATTGGCTTCGGCGGCCGGCAGTGTGGCAAGTCGTTCACTATAGCGATCGTATCCGTGATGCCCTTCCTGTGAAGTGCCTGCGGTCGGCGCCGGCAGCGTATCGCGTGATCTCGTCTGTGTATTGCCGTGGGTTACCCGGGCCTCGCGCCGTGCAATGCCCATAATGGCGAAGGACCGCTGCTTTGTGGAGATCCTGTTCCTGGCCGCTCCTTTGCACGAGATCGGCAAGATCGGCATTCCAGACAGAATTCTCTTGCGTCGCGGGCCGCTGAGTCTCGGACCGCGCGGGAAGATACAGGAGCATTGCGCAATTGGGGTAAGGATTCTGCGGGAGGATTGAAGGATTCGACTCGCCTGCGATGCCGCGGCCGCCGTGTCGCCGGACATCGTCCTGCTCGATGTCGGCATGCCGGAGATGGACGGCATCGAGGTCTGCCGGCGATTGAAGGCGGACAAGCGACCGAGTACCGTTCCCGTCATTCTCGTCACCGGCAAGGAGCGAGACGCGGACGTGATGGTCGGGCTGGCCGCCGGTGCGGACGACTACGTGATTCGATTACTCTATTGTGATCGAGAAGCACGGCGGCGCAAGCAGCTTCGAGACCGAGCCGGGGCGCGGAACCACCTTCAGCATTCGGCTGCCGATTGCCGAACAGCCGGCCGAAGAATTCGATGTTCTTGTCCCCGTGGCCGAAACTCAAGCCGTTTAGCCCCGGCGGCCACGCCGGGGGTGGCGTGCGAGGGGAAGCGGGCATTGATTAAACACCGCGGCGGCAGTACAATGTGGCAAGATGTGCAGGTATCAACCAAGGTGGTCTTTTCGCACCACTTCAGGAGAGGTTCATGTCATGTCCTCCCGTGCCATGCTTGCCGCGTGTTTGTTTTGGGTAGTCCCGGCTGCGGTGTATGCCCAGCAATTCAATCCCCGCGCCCGCAATCAACCCAAGCAGCCGGCCATGGAGCGATTTGCGGCCGACGGCACAATCGAGATGGTTGCTCCGGGCAGGATACTGATGCTGTCCGCCTCGAACCAGAAATGGATGATTTGGCTTCACCGGGAGGCAGAGATCAGCGTGACCGGAACCGCCGAGGTGGACTTTCTCAAGGCGGGTCACTTCATCGAGTTTTCGGCAACGCTGGACAAGCGCGGTAATGTCAAGGAGGAAATCGCCGAGTTGACGATCACCACCCCTTCGCAGACCCATCCTTTGGGCGTTTGGCCCGGCGCTATCCCAGGCGGAGCCGGCGGGCTTGCTCCCGGAGGCGACGATCGCTTCGGCGCCGGGAATGCACCGGGGATGGGAGGCGGGCGTGCGCCCGGCGCGGGCGGCGCGGCACCGGCCCCAACGACAAACATCTACACGATCCATGGCCGGGTTGCCAGGTGCCGCAAGGGCAAGCTTACCGTGGTCACGCCGCGGGGCACGTTCAAGATCGAGTTGCAGGACGAACCGAACATCCAGGTGAAATTCGCCGATTACTCCTGCGCCCGCAAGGGAGACAAAATCTCGGTGACAAAGGGTTTGATGCCGCCGATGAATCCGGGTATGCCGCAGGCCACCCTGGGCCAGGCGCAGGCGTTGGCGTTGACGATCGAGCTATCTGAGCCGTTGACCGGGCAGCGCAAGCCGAGCAAGCCTACAAGGCCCGTTGCCCCGCCACCCGAGCCAAAGGACCCCGGCGGCGATCGGGCCCCCTTTGAGATTTCCGAGTGAGCGGATGTCCCCGCTTAGTATCAATCCAGGAATAGGTGGGAGACTGTCCCGATTTTCCCGCAGGGAAAATGGGACTGTCCCCTTCCCAAATCGGACAGCTATTTTTTGCTCGGTCCTTAGTGAAATAGACCAGCACGAGGCGGTGAGCGTCGAGCGGGTTTGAACTGCGGTGTTTGAACCTCGGGTGGAATCGCAGCAGCGCCGGCGAGAGTTCGAGACACGGCTCCGTCTTCGAGACTCGGAAACCGTATCGCTCCATTTCTCGAGTCATCTTCTGCCAACAGCCGCTGATCGGGCCGCCGTACGGCGAGTGATAGACCCAGACGACCCTTTCGGCCCGCCGCAACATGGCCCCGCACGCCCGCCACTCGTCGATCTCCGTGGGCACCCAAATTGCCTTGGGTAGGTCGCGGTTGTTGCCTGTGCCGGCGCAACAGCGCTCTTTGCCGTAGGCGGCCTGGGCGTAGAAGAAGACGGGCTTAGAAGCAGCGATGATCAACGGCTGTGGCGACTGGCTGCTGATGCTCGCGACGATCTCTCGGCAGGGGTCCAGCCAACGGTAGGCAGCCCAGTCTTCCCGGCGGATCATCTGGATCAGCGATCCCGCCACGACGAGCATGGTCGCGGCGACCGCACCTGTCCGAACCGTCCGTAACCGGCGAGCACCCGCCGCCGGGGTAGCCAGGGCAATGCCGATCGTCATTGCCAGAAACGGCGAGATGACCAGCAACCGCTTGGGGCCGATCGCGCCGGTGGCAAGCAGCGCCGCGGTGCCGGTCGCCACCACGAGCATCGGCACCCAGCAACGGCGAAACTCTGCGGCGGCGATAATCAGCAGCAGCACTGCGGCGGCCGCAACCGGCGCGGCGATCCAGTAGTTCAGCGGCGTCGAGAATTCACCCGCCAGCAGCACGTACAGCGAAATGCCCGTGTAGCTTACCGTCAGCGGTCGTGTCGAGGCGCCTATTTGCCGCAGAAAAGTGGCAAGCCAGGGCGCGAAAAGCAGGGTAACGGCTGCCCAGCAGAGCGCCAGATCGATCAGCATCCGCCGGCGGTCCTTCGCCCGAACCATGGCCACCACGAACTGGGTAAAGAACAGCACGGGCGCCGAATAGTTCGTGTACCACAGACACGCGCCGGTGAGCACGTAGGGCACCGCCCGCACAAAACGAGGCGAGTAGTCCATCATCCGCAGGAAGAAGAAGAAGTTCCAAACGGCCAGGCAGGCGTAGAGCGAGTACCAGCGGATGGCCATCGGCAGCAGCCAATGGTAGGGCATCAGGCAGACTGCCACTGTGGCTAAGCACGCCGCTCGCGGATCGGCCAGTCGCCGCACGACCAGGTACAGCCCCGGAATCATCGCCACCCAAAACAGAATCGGCAACGTACGCAGCAGGCCGGGATTGTAGCCGGCCAGCCGAGACCACGGGTGGAGCAGAGTATCCCATAACGGTGCGTCTTCGCTAACGTTACCCCGCAGAAGGTGAACCGTATTGGCCAGCGAACCGCTGCACAGGAACAATCCCCCCGCTTCGTCATCAAAAATGCTCGTCGTCCGCGCGTTGACGCTCAGCACGATCACCGACAAGAGGACGATCGCCACCGTGAGAATCGTCAGCCGCCGCGAAGGCGGCCGCTGTTGCTCCGGGCGAGAAAGCTCGTCTGTCATGGTCGATACGCCCAGCCGTGCCGAATACTGACCAATGAATACTGACTACTGATTGCTGAAAACTGAAAACTGAAAACTGAAAACCGACACCGAACTACGCTGCGCGATACTGCGGGGCCGTAAGTGTTTTCTTCAACCCGCGGAAGTTGCCCAGCACACGCAAGACTACTGCGGGGATTTTCTCTGCCGGCAATCCGCGCGAGGCGCCGGCCCTGGGCAAATACGCAACCGGGACCTCCTTGACCTCGAACCCGCTGTAGATCGCCCGCAACGCCAGCTCCGAAGTGATCAATTCGCGGTTGATCCACGGCTCGCCGGCGATTTTCCGTATCACTTGCGCCTGGTAGATTCGGAACCCCGCATCGGCGTCGCGGAGCCGGACGCGGAAGTACTTTCTCAGCATGAAATTGTATGCCCAGGTCAGCAGCCTTCGATATCGTTGATCTCTCCGGCCCCTGCGCAGTCCGCTCACCACGCCGTAACGGTGGCAGTGCTCGTAGAGTTTCCAGAAGTCGCGGAAGTCCTGTTTTCCGCCGGTATCGCTGAAGAAAACATAGGGATTCGCGGCCATCGCCACCGCGTCGCGCAATGCCTTGGCGTAGCCCTTTCTCTCTTCGCTGGTGCAGTGGATGATGCCGAGTTCGCCGCCGAGCCGGCGGAGGATTTCCTTGGTGCCGTCGGTACTGCCGTCTTCGGCAACGATCACTTCGGAGCCGGGCAACTCGGCGACGATCTCGGTATGGATCGCGCGGAGTTCCCTTTCAATGGTGTCGGCTTCGTTGTAAACGTTGACGATCACCGAAACGGGCGTGTTGTTGTTCATGCATTGCCTCCCGGGCGGGGAGAACAGAGGTTTCTTACGTCAAATCGCAAACGACTCGGGGGTCCCCGTCGGGCTTGTCCCGGTAAAGCCGGAATCTTCGGCCGGGATCGGCGGCAGCCTGTGGCCGGGGTCGCGAATTTCGTTTTCTTCGTAGTAGATAACTTGGGTCCCAAAGGAATCGAAGGCGAAGTCCAGTTCTCTCAACTCGCCCAGCGCGCGGCGGAGCTTGTCTTGATGCTGCTTTTGGCAATACAGGAGCAGGAACCCGCCCCCGCCGGCGCCGAGCAGTTTTCCGCCGGTCGCCCCGTTCTGTTTCGCCTTGGCGTAGTAGTGGTCGATGCGGTCCTCGGTGATGCGGCGGGAAAGGCTCTTTTTCCTCTGCCATCCTTCATCGAGGATCAGGCCCACGTCGTCGATGTTGCCGCAGACCAGGCTGTTGCGCAGGTACTTGGCCAATTCGGTCATGGTGACCATGGTGTGGAACTTCTGCGGATCTTGGCGGATGGCCTGCTGCTGGTCGCGGAGGATTTCTCCCGCCGCCCGGCTGCCGCCAAGGTAGAACATCAGCAGATTCTCCGCCAAGCGGATGCGTTTCTCGTGGAGCATGACGACCGGTTCCACCTGGACCGATCCGTCGCCATGGAAGGTGATGAAGTTCAGCCTCCCGAACGCCGCCGCGTACTGGTCTTGCTTGCCGATCGGCTCGCCGAGCAGGTCGATTTCGATTTGGCAGGCCTCGCGGGCGAGCTTCTCCTTCGACGCAAACCGGTTCGTATAGGCGTAAAGCGCGTGCAGCAACCCGACCGTGAACGAGCAGGACGAACCCAGCCCCGTACCCGCCGGTATGTCCGCGATGGAATTCACGTCCACACCCGAAATGCCGAACTTCTGCAGCGCGGTGCGGACGATCGGGTGCCGGATTTGCGAGACGTCGTCGACCAACTCGGTGCGGGAGTACTTGACCTGCGTTTTCTGGTCGAAGAACGGGTGGATGAGGATATACATGTACTTGTTGATCGCGGCGCTGAGCACGCAGCCGGGATGCCGCGAGTAGAAGCTGGGCAAATCGCTGCCGCCGCCGGCAAAACTGATTCGAAACGGTGTTCGGGTTCCGATCATTTCGTCTTCCAGTGTGCAAAAATCCCTTACCCGGCCGACGCCCCCAACAACCGCTCGTACCCGCCGAGCACAAAGTCAACGGCCTGCGGCAGGTCGTCGAACACGAAGTCGGGCAGGCACACGTATTTGGAGTTCGTTGCGCCGTAGCCGGTGCGCAAGAGAATTGTCTTTACCGACGCGCTGCTTCCGGCGAGCATATCGGTGGCCTGGTCTCCGATCATGAACGACGCGGCCAAATCAATGTTCAACTCCGCCGCGCCGCGAAGCAGCATACCCGGCGCAGGTTTGCGGCAAGTGCAGGCGATCTTGTACTCCGGCCGCTCGCCGGGAAATCCGCGCTCGGGATGGTGCGGGCAGTAGTAGATCCTGTCGAGGTAGGCGCCCTCGGCGCCCAGCAGCGTATCGAGCCGGGCATGAATCCGCTCCAACTGACGCTCGCTGATAAGCCCCTTGGCAATCGCCGACTGATTGCTGACCACCACGGCAAGATACTCGGAGCGGTTAATTTGGCGAACGGCCCGGGCGGCGCCGGGGAAGAGCTGCAGTTGTTCGGGCGCGGTAACGTGCCCGCGCTCGACGTTCAGCACGCCGTCGCGATCGAGGAACACGGCCTTTCGGGCGTTGCGGCGGTTGAAGCGGGCGACCTTGCCCGAAGTCACGTCCGCCTCCACTTCCCGGAGCCGCTCTTCGGTACCCACGTCGCGGAGGTACTCCGGCGTGTTGTAAGCGGAGATCAGCCCACCCGACCGCACGACCGCCGGAAAGACGTCTCGCCCCAGATCGCACGCTGCGGCCGCCCGAATGTGGCGGAGGAGTTCGGGTGAGAGGACGTACAGTGCGGCATTGGCTAGATTGCGGTGACAGCAGTGCGGCGGCCGCCGCGCGGTGTGAAAGGCCGTCACCCGGCCTTCGGCGTCGGTCTCCACCAGGTCGCTGTCTTGCGGGTGGTTGTTCGGATGTACGACCAGCGTGGCCAGTGGCTTGCGTTGTGCATGGTAGGCGGCCAGCGCGTGCAGGTCGAGGTCCATCAGCACGTCGCCGTAGAAGACCATGAAATCGCCGCGAATGCGCTGCTCTACGGCCTTGATCGCCCCACCGGTCCCCAAGGGCTTTTCTTCCCGGTGGTAGCCGATCTGCACGTCCCAGGGCCGGCCGTCGCCGAAGTAGTCTTCGATCGCCTCGCCGCGGTATCCGGTGAGCATGAGGATATCGGTGTATCCGTAGCGTCGGGCCAGCTCGATCTGATGCTCGAGGATCGGTTTTCCGGCCAGGCGGATCATTGGTTTCGGACACCGCCGGGTGCGGTTACCCATTCGCGTTCCCCTGCCGCCGGCAAGAATTATGACTTGCATAGCGCCCCCAAGTAATTGTCTACCGTTTTGCGCAGTCCTTCTTCGAGACTGTGTGTTGGCCGCCACCCCAATGCGGCCAGCTTGCCGATGTCGGCGTATTCCACTGCGCACTCGTCCTTGCGAAATCGCGAACGATCCACCGCGATGCCGATCTGCTGCCCGGTGATCCGGCCGATTGTGCCAACCACGTCGGCGGCGCTGTGGGCCGCTGCGCTGCCGACGTTGAAGATTTCGATTTGCTTTTCCAGCCTCCGCCCCAAGACGAAGGCTATCGCATCGGCCACGTCCTCGACGTAGACGTAGTCGCGCCTGTCTTGGATGTTGCCCAACGTGACCGTGGACTTGCCCCGGGCCAGTTGGGTAAGGATCGTCGGCACGAGGAAGTAGTCTCGCTGCCCCGGCCCGTATACGTTGAAAATCCGCAGGATTGCCGCGCGGCAGGGACCGTCGAGACAGTAGAAGTCGATCAGCTTCTCGGCGACAATCTTGGTCTTGCCCAGGATGTTCAACGGAGCGGTGGGGTGGGCCTCGCTGATGGGGAGCTTCTCGATACGGCCGTAGACCTTGCCGGTGGACGCGTAAACGAACGTACCGACGCCTGAAGCCTTGCACGCCTCGAGCAGATTGATCGTGCCCTGCATGTTGGTTTTCAGAGTACGGGTTTTCCGGTTGACGATCTCTTCGTGGGTGGTCGGCGCGGCCAGGTGGACCACCGCGTCGAAATCTCGGCCGGCGACAAAGGCCGCCAACCGCCGGGCGTCGAGTACGTCGATCTGCTCCACCTCGTAGCGATCGTGCGAACGAGCAGAAACCGCGCGGTCGATGCCCCGGACCGACCAGCCCGCCCGCAGCAGGCGCCCGGCAAGGTGACGACCCAAAAAACCTTCGCTCCCGGTGATCAACACGGATTTCATCGTCAGTACATCTCGCGGTCTATGAACTCGCGCCAGTAGTCGAGGATATCGTTCAAGATGTCCTCAAACGGTATCTCCGGCCGCCAGCCGGTCAGGCTACAGAACTTCGAGCAGTCGCCGACCAGGTATCTCAGTTCGGTCGGCCGGACCCGCTCGGCGGCAATTTCGTACTCGATTCCCCCGGTCGTCGAT
>Ga0180429_10004090_pt1 | contig 11730 bp, 10 predicted proteins | sample SS_ome_FD_132428 | JGI IMG/M metagenome (GOLD analysis project Ga0180429, IMG submission 132428) | Hypersaline lake sediment archaeal communities from the Salton Sea, California, USA - SS_1_S_1 metaG | ecosystem: Environmental > Aquatic > Non-marine Saline and Alkaline > Hypersaline > Sediment ... | reverse complement strand
GACTTCTACGCCTTCTCCGGCCACAAGCTCTACGGGCCTTCGGGGATCGGCGTGCTCTACGGCCGCCGCGAGCTGCTCGAGAAGATGCCGCCCTGGCAGGGCGGCGGAGACATGATCCGCAGCGTCACGCTGGAGGAGACGAGCTACAACGATCCGCCCTGGAAATTCGAGGCGGGCACGCCGGCCATCGCCGAGGTCATCGGTCTCGGTGCGGCGATCGACTATCTGGATAAGATCGGCATGGAGGCCGTCCACGCCTACGGGCGCGAGATCATGGACTACGCCCAGGAACGGCTGTCCGCCCAGCCCGGCCTGCGCACCCTGGCCGAAGCGTCCGAGCGCATCGGCGCCGTCTCATTCCTGATGGACGAGGCGCACCCCCACGACATCGCCACCATTCTCGACCGCGAGGGCGTGGCCGTCAGGGCCGGACACCACTGCGCACAACCGGTGATGGACGGCCTGGGCATAAGCGGAAGCACGCGCGCGTCCTTTTCCTTCTACAACACGCGCGAGGACGTCGATGCCCTGATCGCCGGCCTCGACAAGGTGAGGGAGTTGTTCGGAGAATGAGCGAACTTCGCGACCTCTACCAGGAAGTCATCCTCGACCACGGGCGCCGCCCGCGAAACTTCCGCGCCATCGAGGACGCCGACCTGAAGGCGGAGGGGCACAATCCTCTCTGCGGCGACAAGCTGACCCTCTACATCAAGCTGGACGGCGATCGCGTGGCGGACCTGTCCTTCGAGGGAAGCGGCTGCGCCATCTCCACGGCCTCGGCTTCGATGCTCACGGGAATCCTCGTCGGCAAGACCGAGACGGAGGCCCGCGAGATCCTCGCCGCCTTCGTCGAGATGGCCACCGCTCCCGTGGACTCCAAGTCCGATGAAGGCAGGCTCGGCAAGCTCGCGGTCTTCGCGGGGGTGCGCGAATTTCCCATGCGCGTCAAGTGCGCGACGCTCAGCTGGCATACCCTCGAATCCGCCCTGGACCGCTCGAAGGAAGCGGCCCGCACCGAATAGGATCCCGTCATGACAGAGACCGGAAACGTTTTCGAGAGCACGAACGAGCCCGCGGCGGTGCGCGATCGCGTGGTACAGGTGCTCAAGACCGTCTATGACCCGGAGATTCCCGTCGATATCTGGGAGCTGGGACTGATCTACCGCGTGGACGTCGCCGAGGGCGGCGCGGTGGAAATCGACATGACGCTGACCTCCCCCGCCTGCCCCGTGGCGGGGACGCTTCCCGGCGAAGTCGAGGAGAAGGCGCGGAACGTGGCGGGAGTCTCCGACGTGAAGCTGGCTCTGGTCTGGGAGCCCGCCTGGGAGCCTTCCAAGATGAGCGAGGCCGCGCGCCTGACCCTGGGCTTCTTCTAGCCCTCCTCCAGGAAGCGCCAGCCCAGTCGCCGCGCGAGAGCGGCCAGTCCGCCGGCGGCGAAGACGAGCAGGATTCCGTCCAGGGGAAGCCGGAAGCGGAACTTGGACAGGATCACCGCGTGCAGCGCCGTGTAGGCCAGAAACCAGAGCAGCGCCAGCCGCGCCGCCGGCCACCTTCGCAATTTTATCCCCAGAAAGACGAGCGCGAAGGGCAGCGCCAGCCCGTAGCTGAGAATGCTGATGATCTTCTCCGCGTTCAGCCCGGGACGATCCTCGGTCATCGGCCGCGGATAGAGGCGCCACAAGTTCACCGCCTTGGTCAGGCTCAGCGCCAGAAAATGCCCCGGATCTTCGCGGATGTACCCCAGCGCCTTCTCCCTCAGGGCCCGATCCAGTTCGGCCTCGCCGGGATGCTCGATGGAAAGCGCGTGATACTCCGCCTCCATCTCCGGCGTCCACCTGTTGCCCGTGGTGGCCTTCACTCCCGGATAGTTCCCCAGCCAGAAATTGTATCCGCCGTTCAGCGAGACGGGGATGACGCGATCGAAATGACGATGGTTGCGCAGGCTCCAGCTTCCCACGAGCAAGAGGATCGGCAGCAGGAACAGGAGCGCGCTCGCCGGACCTCGACGGCTTCCCGACCTTCGCACTTCCAGCCAGATCCAGGGCAGGGTCAGCAGCATCGCGGGGAGGGCCGAGGCGCTGGTCAGCACGGCCGCCGCGCCCGCGAGTCCGGCCAGCAGGAAGAGCGCGGCCGACTCCCTTCGCAGGGCCCAGCAAAGCGAGGCGAAACTGAGCGTCACGAGGAAGGCCAGCCAGACCACCGGCATGATCGAGCCCGCCGAGTAGATGTAGAGCGGATAGACGGCGCAGAGCGCCGCGGCGAGGATCGCCGTCCGGGTTCCCAGCCGATCGCGCGCGATGCCGAAGACCAGAAGCGCGGTCAGGGCGCCGAGCAGGGCCTGCACCAGTCGCAGGGCGACGGCGTCGCCGCCGAGCGCCGCCATGAGGACCGGATAGCAGGGCGGCCAGAAGGCGGTCGGCGATCCGTCCGGCGCCAGGTAGGCGCCCGTATCGAGGATCCCCCTGGCCAGGCGCTGATACTCCTGACCGTCGTACCAGAAGATCTTCGGTTCCAGGGTGGACACGTAGGCGACCCTGACCAGCATGGCCAGAAGGACGACCAGGAAGAGTAGAAAGCCGGCTGATCTGAACCTGCTCGGAATCATAATTCACCTCCCGAGTTCTTGGGAAGACGACGGCTCTCGTAGAGTCGCACCTCGATGCCCTCGAACTCGATGCGGTCGCGCTCGTCCCAAGCGGCGGCGAAGGCCTGCTTCGTCAGACCCTGCGGATCGGCGTACCATCCGCGGTAGTCCACGAGCCAGACCCTGTCGAAGCGGGCCTCGAAGTCGCGCATGTATTCCCCGAAGATCTCGTGCGTCGGATTGGCCCAGTTCAGTCCGCGCACTTCCGCCTCGCCCTCGTAGTAGTATCGGAAGGGCTCCTCGATGGAATAGACGAGGATGAGATCCGCGGGCCCCGCGCGCTCGGCGAGCACCGCCGCGGCCTCGCGGGCGTCCGGCTTCCAGTAGCGCGGATTGCCGAAGTGGCCCCAGAGAGACGCGCCTGTGAGAATCAGGACCAGCGCGATCGAAACGAGCCGCCATCGAGCCCTGAAACTCTCGATGCCCGCGGCGATGAGGATGAGGAAGGCGGGAAATCCCACCGACACGTAGCGCACGTTGTAGGCCTTGACGTTCAGTGCCGCCAGCAGCGCGGTGATCAGCATGGGCGCGAGCAGCCAGAGCAGGAAGAAGGTCATCCCCTCTTCTCGTCCGCGCCGGGCGATGAGTCCCCGCAGGAAGAGAAAGGCGAAGAGCGCGCCCGCCAGCGCGAAATAGGGCAGCCAGGGCAGGAACAGGTCCATGGAGAGCCCGCGATTCATCTCGTCGCGGCTCGGTCCCACGGTGTCGCCGACGGCGTAAACCGAGAAGGTGAAGGCGAAGGCCAGGGGATGGAAGTTGATGTTCCTGACGGCGCCCTCCTTGCCCACGAGATCCGGGCGCCAGCCGATGTCGAAGTTGCGGATCCAGGGCAACAGCAGCACCAAAATGATCACCAGGACCAGCGCGATGCGGGCCGCCAGCTTCGGCCGCCGCATCAGCAGATAGATGCCCTGCGCCGCGATGAGGAAGGCTCCGGCCAGGTTGCTGAGGATGACCGCCGCCGAGGTGAGGAAGAACAGCGCCCAGTTCCACAGGCCGCCGCGATCGAGGATGCGAAGCAGGAGGATCATCGAGAGGATCGACAGGGTGATCAGCTGCGCGTAGTTGCGCACCTCCTGCGAGTACCAGACGTGGAAGGGCGAAACGGCCATCAGCAGCGCGGCGATCTGCGCCACGCGCTCGCCGGCGAGGCGGCGGGCGAGCAGATAGAGAAGCCAGATGCCGACCAGCCCGGTGATCACCGAGAGGCTGCGCGCCCAGAGCTCGCCGTAGCCGCCGATCCGCCCCCAGATGCCCAGCAAGAGGAAGTGGAGCGGGCCGTGGAAGGTGTGCAGGAGATTGTCCAGAACGGGGCCGTGCAGCCCGTCCACCTTCCAGATGGACGTGACCTCGTCGGCCCAGTAGCTCTGCTGGCCGAGGCGGAAGAATCGAAGCAGTGCGGCCAGCAGCAGGATGCCGGCCAGGGGCGGGGAAAATGCCGGGCCGCCCGCCTTCGGTCTTGATGCGCCTTGTTCCATGCCGCTCCTTCCGCCTCCAAGGGCTGTCAGGACAAGAATCGAACCGTCATGCGCCGCGCAGGATCTTCTCCCTGAGAAGCCGATGGTCGCGGCTGAAGAGCCTGCGCGCCGTGAGCAGGCTCATGAGCATCGCCCCCAGCGAGGTCGCCGCGGCGATCATGAACATGATGAGAATCTGGTACTTCACCGCCAGCATCGGATCGGCGCCGGCGAGGATCTGCCCGGTCATCATGCCGGGAAGCGAGACGATGCCCACCACCATCATCGTGTTGAGGATGGGGATCATCCCGCGCCGGAGCGCCTCGCGAAGCGGGCGGCGCGCCGCCTCCCAGGCGCTCGCCCCGAGGGAGAGCTCCAGCTCCACCTGGTCGGCCCGTTCGCTGAGTCGCTCGAGCAGGGCGTCCAGGGAAAGCGAGATGCCGTTCATGCTGTTGCCCAGGACCATGCCCATCAGCGGGATGAGGTAGCGCGGCTCGTACCAGGGCTCGACTCCGATGACCAGCGAGGTCACCGAGAAGGTGGTCAGGGTTGCCGAGGCCGCCAGGCTGAGGAAGGCCAGCCATCCGGCCCCGCGCACCCGTCGCGAGGGACGACCCAGCGCCACGCGCGAGGCCACGATGACCATCAGGCCGAGAAGCGCCAGCACGGCCAGAGGGCTTTGCAGATTGAAGATGAACTTGAGCAGCCAGCCCACGAGCAGCAGTTGCACGACGGTGCGGGCCGCGCCCAGCGCCAGGCGCTTCTCAAGCTCCAGACGCAGGAGGAAGCTGATCAGGCCCGAGGCCAGGATCAGGACCAGGGCCAGCAGCAGGTCGAGGAAGCCGACGTCCAGTGTCGCGTTCATGGGGCGGGCTTCCGGTGGCGATGGTCCTTCAGCGACAGGGTTCGCGCCCCCAAGCGCCTCGCCTGCTCGCGGTCGTGGGCCACGAGGATGAAGGCCAGGTTCCGCCTCTCCCGCTCTTCCCTAATCAATGACTCCACGAAACCCGCGGACTCGGGATCCAGGGCGCTGGTGGGCTCATCGAGAAGCAGCATTTCCGGCTCGATGAGAAGTGAACGGGCCAGACAGACCCGCTGCTGCTCGCCTACCGAGAAGGTGCGGGGATCGGCGTCCTGCGACTTGTCCGCGAGGCCCAGCCTGCCCAGCAGCTCGGCGGCGCGTTCTTCGGGGAAGGACCTCTCGCAGCAGGAATAGCCGAAGGCCAGGGCGAGATTCTCGCGCAGGCTCATCTCGAAGAGCAGCGGCTTCTGGAAGAGCAGGTTCACGCGGCGGCGGTAGCGGACGATGCCATGGTCGGCGGGGCTCGATCCATGCAGTTCAATTCGGCCGGATACGATCGGATCGAGGGCTGCCAGCACGCGCAGGAGGCTGCTCTTGCCGATGCCCGAAGGTCCCGAGAGGGCCAGACCCTCGCCCCGTGAAATCCTGAAGTCGAGGTCTGAAAGCAGGCAGCGGCCGCCCGCCTCGACGGCGAGCGACCGGACCTCAAAGAGCGAACTTTCGGCGGGCGGGTTCATCCCGCGGAGATTGCATCGAATGGCCGCGGAGGCCAATAAAAAAAACGCCCGCCGAAGCGGGCGTCTTGCGACTCGGGTAGGGATACTCTAGCTCTTGATGCCCTCGATCTCGATGGTGATGTCCACCTCGTCGCCCACCACCAGGCCTCCGGCTTCCATCACCTTGTTCCAGGTGAGGTCGAAATCCTTGCGGTTGATGCTCGTCGTGGCGGTGAAGCCCGCGCGCTCATTGCCCCAGGGATCGGTGACGGTGCCCAGCAGCTCCACGTCGAGTACGACGGGCCGGGTCACGCCATGCAGGCTGAGCTCGCCCTCCAGCTTGAATCCGTCCTCGTCGATGTCGCGAATCTTCGATCCCGAGAAGCTCATCTCGGGAAATTTCTCCACGTCGAAGAAGTCGGGACTCCTCAGGTGGGCGTCGCGATCCTCGTTGTCGGTATCGATGCTGGCCAGCTGGATCATGGCGCTCGCGCTGGATGCCCCGGGTTTGTCGGCATCGTAGTGGAAGCCGCCTTCGAATTCGGCGAAGCGTCCATAGACCTTGCTGATGCCCATGTGGCGAATCTTGAAGCTGACCTCGCTGTGCGCGGTGTCGATCGCGTACTCGGCGGCCAGGAGCGCCGTGGGCATGGAGACGGCCGCGAAGGCCAACAGGAGTAGAACCTTGAATTTGCTCATCACATCCCTCCGGATTCGGTTTGTTCGTTCCCTTGAATGGATGCCTCAAATTGCTCAGAGGTTCCCGATTTCGCCTCGAAACGCCGTTATTATCGATGACGGGAAAAGAGGATGGGAATGTCCTGAAGAGATAAGAAAAACGGGCGACCCGTAGTGGCCGCCCGCCGTGGGTGCTTGAATCTCGCCCCGGCAAAATAGAATCACTTCACCATGAGCATCTTCCGTGTCCGCTCCACACCATCGACCGAAAGCTTGTAGAAATAGAGGCCCGAGCCCGCAGGACGACCTTTTTCATCCCGCCCGTCCCAGACGGCCTCATGCTTGCCGGCGTCCATCGAAGCTTCACGCAGGATCCTCACCTTCCTTCCGGCCACATCGAAAACCGTCAGGGTCACATGGCATCTAAAGGGCAGCGTGAAGGCGATCGTCGTCTTCGGATTGAAGGGGTTGGGAAAGTTGGGCGAGAGGCTCGGCGTCTTGGGCGGATCCGGGACTTCCGTCACGGTGCAGTCTGCGCCGAAGGCGCCCATCAGCACGCCGCAGTCGTTGTAGTCGGGCAGGCAGGGAGAGTCGGCGTGCAGGCCGTAGGAGTAGGGTTCGGGGGGATAATAGACGCCGCAGAAGTTAGGGTTCTCGGAGATGTTGCCGCCTAGGCCGGTCTGCTCGCCGAGGGCGCCGCCGTAGAGACTGTTCTCATTTCCGTATGCATCGTTGCAAATGAACTGGGGCTCTAGGCCTTCGCCATCCCAATGGAATGCATCGTATCCGTAGCCGTGAGCGAAGATATTTCGCTCGACCACAACGGTGTCGGGGCTATCGAAGTAGATGCCTGAGGCGAGACTGTCGGAGATATTGAAGGCGAAGGTGTTGCTGCGGATTTCGGCGGAGGCGTCGTTGAGATACAGGCCCGCGCCCGATGCATCCTGCCATGTTCCCTGAATGCTTCTGTTGTAGGAAATCCGGTTCCATTCCAGAGTCGCATGGCCGTCATGCAGAAAGATCCCGGCGCCTAGCGCAGCTTCGTTGTCTTCGATGTGCAGGCCGGAGATTAGGATCGCATTCGTGGGCGACAAATAGAGGGCACCTCCGGACCCGGCCCTGTTTCCGAGGAATGTGAGATTCGTCAGACTGTCGAGCTTGCATTCTTCACAGTAGAGGCCTCCACCAATAGAGGCTTCGTTGTATTCAAAGGAAACGTCGATAAAAGTGGGATGTGAATCGCCTGCGATATAGACACCTCCTCCTCTTTCCGCAGCACTACAGCGAATGAAGAGAACATTTGTAAGGATTGGGGATGAGTCGCGACAAAAGAGACCTCCGCCATATCCAGATCCCCAATGATCAGCGAGGCCTGAATCCACGACCAAGTCAGAGAGAAGAGGCCTCGATCCGTTATCGACGACAATTGCACCCATATCACTATGATTCCCATTGACTATCGTGAAGCCGGATACAACGCAGGTTTCGGTTTCACCACTTCGAAATCTCAACCCGTTCATAAGCCAATCACCAAGTAAGGTCGTACTTTCGGAGCCCCCCTCCGAAAGAAGAACTATATTCTTCCCCTCGAAATCCAAGCCTACATTCTCGTATCCCGAATATATGCCTGCTGCCACCATCACTGTGTCACCTTCTGAGCTCGCATCCATGGCGCTCCGGATCGTGGAGAATTCTGAGGGAACGCGCAGAATGGTGGGGGCCGAGGGGACAATGGAAACGAGCAGTAGAATAGCCACGATTCGCACTGTGAAACATCTCATCTCTTCCACCCCCTATCATCGACAATACAATTCTAGCTCATGCAGGCATCATGCAAAAGGCTTCTAGCGGCATTTCCAATAAATGCGCGGAGCGCCCTATGCCGGCGCCAAAAAAGGAGCCCGCACCCTTCGAAAAGGCGCGGGCTCAAGAATTCATTGGCGACTGCCGAGCGCTTGGCGTCACTTCAGAAGAACCAGCTTCGTGCTCTCGACCTGATTCCCCGCGCGGACCGTCGCGAAGTAGAGCCCGCTGGGCATGGCCCGCCCCCGATCGTCGCGCCCGTCCCAGACGTAGCTGTGCTCTCCCGCATCGAGAACCTCGCCCGCGAGCGCGCGAATCCGCCGGCCGCTCACATCGTGGACGAGAAGATCCACGCGCGTGCCCACATCGAGGCTGAAGGCTATCCTCGTTGCCGGATTGAAGGGATTCGGCCAGGCGCCATGCAGACGGAAGGCCGAACTCAGCGGGCCTTCTTCCACCGCGACCGGCGTTCCGTTGGGTGCGCCGGGAGTGGTGTCGGCGAAAAAGTGCCAGTAGGGCTGGCCATCGGCATGGCGCCCCTCGGTGATATCGGGCTGCTGCGGTCCCATGTCGTAGAAGTCCAGGCCCGTCAGGGCATCGCCCGCCGTGAGCATCACGGCCTCATCGCCGGTCGAGGACATCGCGAAGCCCAGCACGTCCTCATAGACGACGATGTACTCGTCCGGCTGGAGAACCGTTCCGGGAGGGAAGGCCCACTTCGCGGGCGAGAGCACGTCGTCGGAGAGGAAGAAGCCGGAGATGTCCACCGCCGCTGCGCCGCGGTTATAGACCTCGATCCAGTCGTCGATGCCGCCCGCCTGGCTGGTACACTGGAATTCGTTGATGCAGACGGCCGAGAACAGCTCGGAAGCGGAATTGTCAGACCCCGGTGTCGGCGTGGCCAGGTACTCCGGCCAGTCGGCGTCCAGGGGAATCAGCCCGAGGGAAATATCCGCGGTCTGCAGCCCGTAGGTGAAGCCGTGGATGAGAACGTTGCCGTGGTCTTCGGTGTCGAAGAGCGCGGCGGCCTCGCCCCCCGCCGAAAGCTTGAAGCTGGCGTGCAGGGCGCCTTGCTCGGGCTCGCCGTCGGCCCAGATGATGAGATACTCACCGGGTTCGAGCGTGTAGGCCGGTAGCTCGAACTTGTGGGTGGCCTCGAGGTTGTCGCTGAGGAAGAGGCCTTCCAGTTCCGCCGCCGCGTCCCCGGCATTGTAGATCTCGATCCAGTCGTCGTACTGCCCGAAGGGGTCGGTGATGCCGGTGTTGTTGGAGGCCAGCATCTCCGTGACGAGCAGTGAGGGCGGCGTATGGTCCACCGTGTAGGCGCGATACTCCGCGGGCGCCTCGTCGGGGAAGGTGTTGAACTGGCTCACGTCGTCGGTGGCCACGACGTAGTACCTCACGAGCGTGCCGCCGGCCTGGGGCGGAATGGTCGCGCCCCAGATGGAATCGCCCGCGGCCCCGTCGCCGTGCAGCCCGTCGTCCGCCATGAGCTGCGACTGGTAGCCCGCGCCCGTGTCCACGAAGAGTTCGACTGAGGCCAGCGCCTCGTTATCCCAGGCTTCAACGAAGATGTTCACCGAGTCGCCGCTCGTCGGCAGGTCGATATCCCGCCCTCCCGCGCGGCAGATGGGAATCTGGTTTTCCTGGTAGGTGCTGTTGATCACGCCCGGCGTGCCGCCCAGCGGAATGCTCGGGTCCCAGCTCGTAGGCAGGGTGTTGTCGAAGTTCGGATTGATCAGCTCGAGGGACGGGCCTTCGCCGTCGGGGCTGCTGGGCCAGTCGTCGCCGTCGTAGTAGGTGACCCAGTCCATGAGCGTTCCCGAGGGATCGAAGATCTGAACCGTGTCGCTCGTGTTGCCGAGTCCGAAGCCCGCACCACCCGGATCGAAGTCGTTCGGGTTCAGATTGGTCACGTCGGGATAGATGAGTTGGAAGAAGGTCAGGTCTCCGGCGATGACGAGATACTCGCCCGGATCCATCACGCCGTGCAGATAGCAGCGCGGATGCGTGAGGTCGTCGTCGAGCATGTACCAGCCCGTGACGTCGATGGCCACATCGCCCGAATTGACGATCTCCACGAATTCCACGTCCGTGCCCGGGTTGTTGTACATGATCTCGTTGACGACGATCTCGGCGCCAGCGACAGCGCTATAAAGAAGGACGAGCGCCATCAGGATGACGCCCCGAAGAGTGTTGCGGGACATGGGGACTCCTTTTCTTGCGGATAATTATAACATAGGAGCCGGGCGCGGGTCAGCGCCCCGATGAATAAATCAGCGGAGCCAGAGGTCCTGAAAGAGGCCGTGGCGGAGGGCCCGGTCGCTGAGGGTCAGGACGGGACAGCCGAGCCTTCGCATGACGGCCCGGATGATGGCGGCGCCGGCGAGGATGAGCGGGGCCCGGTCCGGATGAAGTCCGATGATGGCGCGTCGCTCCTCGAGCTTTCTCGAGCGGTAGAGCTCCACCTGGCGATCGATCTCGGAGGCCTCGATCCTGAGCCCGCGAATCCGCGCCGCGTCGAAGGGCTCGAGCCGGAGCATGACGGAGCCGAGGGTCGTGGCCGTCCCCCCGATGCCCACGAGGGTGTCCGCCTTCCCTTCGATTTCCGAGAGTTCCCCGTCGAGAGCCGAGACGAGGCGGTCCAGTTCTTCCGGCGATGAAGGATCCGAAGGCAAGAAACTGTCGGTGAAGCGGATGCAGCCCACCGGCAGGCTGATCCTGCGACCGATCCGGCCCTCAGAGCCGAAGCTGAACTCCGTGCTGCCGCCGCCCACGTCGAAGGCGACAAGATCGCCCTCGGGAAATTCAAGACAGGAGAGGGCGGCGAGAAAGGAGAGTCGCGCCTCCTCTTCGCCGGGGATCACTCCGAGTTCGAGGCCGGTCTTCCTCCGCAAGCGCTCGATGAAGTCCTCTCCGTTGGACGCGCGCCTGAGCGCCTCGGTGCCGATCGCGGCGACTTCATCCACACCGAACCCGGCCGCCAGCGCCGCCAATTCGGCCAGTGCGGCCAGGACCCGCGACATGGCGGCCTCGCTCAGGGATCCGCGCTCGTGCAGTCCTTCGCCCAGGGCGCAGATGCGAACCTCGTCGGCGAGGATCTCCATGCCGCCCTCGCCAGGCACGGCCACGAGCATCTTCACGGAATTCGTGCCCACGTCGAAGACGGCCTTCGGCTTCACGAAGGCTCTCCCGAATCGCTCTCGGGTTCCTGTTCGTCCTCGCCGTAAACCTCAAGGAGGGCCCGCGCGACATTGGTGGAGTAGCTGTCGATCTTGTGGAGCGCGTCCATGATGTCCAGATGATACTCGTTGCTCTGCACCGACTCGGCGACGGCCTGCCGGATGCGATGATAGTGGGCCATGCGGTAGTCCGACTCGATATGTTGGTAGCGACGATGCTTCTTCTCGACATGCAGCGCCGCCTGGAGGCTGCTGTCGCGGAAAGCCTCGAGGCTGCGCGAGATCTGTTTGAGCATCTTCAGGTGGAAGGCCTTCACTTCCTTGATTCCGGACTCCGAGAACTCGACATGCTCGGCGGCCATCTTGCGGGCGAGCGGTCGCAGGTTCTTGTCGATGATGTCGGCGATATGCTCGTACTGCTTCGTCACGTGCATCATCATGTAAACTT
>Ga0180429_10004089_pt1 | contig 11733 bp, 12 predicted proteins | sample SS_ome_FD_132428 | JGI IMG/M metagenome (GOLD analysis project Ga0180429, IMG submission 132428) | Hypersaline lake sediment archaeal communities from the Salton Sea, California, USA - SS_1_S_1 metaG | ecosystem: Environmental > Aquatic > Non-marine Saline and Alkaline > Hypersaline > Sediment ... | reverse complement strand
TCCTCGCCGGTGCTCCGGTCCTCCTCCACCGTCTCCAAACGGGCCTCCCAATACCCCCCCTCCTGCTTGCGGGGCTCGCTCAACCTCACTTTATCCCTGGCCCGCACCAGAATCTGATACCCTCCATCGGGCTGCTTCATGAGCTTCATGACGTGGGCCACCGTCCCCGTGTCGAAGCAATCGTCGTAGGCGGGCTCTTCCGCCTTGGCGTCCTTCTGGGCCACCACCGCCATGAGCTGGTGGTCCGTCAGCAAGACCTCGTCCACCAGCTTCCGGGCGAAAGGTCTGGCCACGCGCAAAGGGAGAACCAGATCCGGATAGAGGACCATATTTCTCAAAGGCAATACCGGCAGGCGCTCGGGAACCTTCTCCCGACCTTCTCCGGTTTCGGAATGGTCGCGATGCATCAGCATCTCTCCTTTTTTCAAGGCTGTCTTATCGGTCGCATTTCAACGGGATCTGTACGGAGGGAGATCCCGGGGCCTTGGGCAAAACGATCTCCAGCAATCCTTCCCGATAGATGGATTCGGCTTCATCGGCATTCAAGCCGTCGGGAAACTGGAATACCCTTCGGAAGGTCCCGAAATCGATCTCCAATTGATGAATGCGGTCGCAGGAATCCACGCGCGGTCGCCTGCGCTCTCCGCTCAGGTACAGGAGGTTGTCTTCAACCACCAGATCGATGGTCGAGGGGTCGATCCCTGCCAGATCCACGAAAATGTGGTAAGCTTCGGGGGTTTCATGGACGTCGGCGGCCGGTATCCAGCAAAGCCGGCCGGAAAAGCACCGGAACATGCGGAACCTGGAAGAGTATTCCAGCCATTTGCGCATGATCCTTCTCATTTCGTCCACTTCTTTCAAAAGCTCGTCGTAAGGAAGCATATCGATCTCCAAAGATTTCATCGAGCCGCACCGCGGGATTCTCGGGAGCCCCCTCGTTTCTTTCAAGGGCCTCTCGAATCGCGAGCGACGGCAACCGCCAAATGTCATTGAAGTTAAGGATTGAAAGGGAAAAGCACCAGGGGGAAGGGGGGAAAAGCGGGAAATTCCGAGAAAATCCAGTGGCGAAAGGCGCAAAAAAGCCGGCGGAGGGAACCCGTCGGCTTCAACTTGCTGAGTGCTGAAAAGAAGGGGAAAGCTACTTTCTCATGTGCTTCATGAAAATGCTTTCCACCTTGTTGGCCATGGCTTCGGCCCGGTCGGCGGCGGCCTCGGCCCGGCTGGCGGCGGCTTCGGCGGCGTCGGCCCCGGCTTGGCATTCCTGCTGAGCCGCCTGAGCCTGCTGAAGGGCCATGCTGGTTTCCTGCTGGAGGCGCTGAATCTCCTGAGTGCTCACGCAACCGGACACCATGGTGAACATCAGAGCCAAAACGAAGCAACCGGCCAAAATCCTTTTCATTTGATCACTCCTCCATAGCCTTGAAAAGTTGTGGTGCTTTGGATTTCGCTGGGAGGTGCTCCAACGCACGACTTCTCTTGTCACCCCCTCCCGAGCTTCCGCCAACACTCCATGTCGCCAAGGTCCCGTAAAATCCTCATCGACTCGAAAATGCTACTGCACCACTTATGCGAAATCAAGAAGAAATTCATGGCTCTTTCTGCACCACCATTCCCTCGAGCTGCTCTCGGCGCAGGAAGCGGTCGGCGAAAGCCTCGGCCTCCTCGCGGGAATGAAAGCTCCCCACGAGAACGCGATACCATTCGCCTCCATCCCCGATGTCGGCCACTTCCAAACGGGAAGGATAACCCTTGCCCTGAAGAATCTCCACCAATCGACGAGCGTTCTCCCGACTTCGCAGCGAAGCGGCCTGCAGGGTGAAAGCCTCGCCCGAAAGTCCCGAAGGGTCCCGGGAGGAAGCGCTCGCGGAGGAGCGGAAGGAGGACGAGGGCCGTTGCACCAGCTCCCCCGGCGGCCCCACTCGGGTGATGTTGGTGGGCACCCCGTTGCGCAACCGCACGGCGATCTCGAAACGCTCTATATCCACCTGATCCATCAGACCCTGTTGCCGGAGACGATCCATGGCGTAGGCTTCGAAATCGGAGATCTTGTCGTACACGTCCGGATGGATCTCCGTGAAAATCTGATCTTCTTTGCGGCCGAACTTGACCGGCTCGTAGAGCACCTCCAGTCGCGTCCCGATGGCCACTTGAGGAAAAAGGAGACGGATGTGCTCGGGATAGCAGCGGATGCAGCCGTGGCTGACCAGACGCCCCACCCCCCACGGCATGTGGGTGCCGTGGATGCCGTAGGAGCCGGCGGAAAACTTCATGAAGTATTCCCCCAGAGGATTCTCGGGCCCCGGAGGCATGACGGTCATGCCGTATTCCTCCTGAAGGGAGGCGGGAATGTACCAACTGGGATTGGGCCGCTTCTCCGTGATGCGAAAGGTCCCCAGGGGCGTCTCCCAGCCTTCCACCCCGATGCCCAGAGGATAGGTTTGAACCGTTCCCTTCGTGGACTCGAAGAAATAGAGACGCAGCTCGGGAACGTTGATCACCAGCTGCTCGTGCTCCGTGGGAGGCAGGACCCAAAAAGTAGGAACGGCCAAACGCTTGTCGGGAAGAATCCAGGGGTCCAGTCGCGGATACAGAAGCTCCAATTCGTTGTAGCCCAAGCCGTGGTCGCGGGCGAGATCCAGCAAGGATTCCTTGGGTCGGGGCTGGTGCCACACCGGCTCTCCGATGACGGTGGAAGCTTCCAGTCGGTAGGGATACCTTACGATTTCGGATGCTTGCTCGTCCTCGGGCCAAGCGGGCTCGCGGAGCAGCCCCCCCACACCCCACAGAAGAACCAGCAAGAGCAATGGAACCCTCATGGATGACCGACCTCACTGACGGCAGCCGCTGCTTTTCAAAGCGAGTGGAAGCCGCTTCTACTTTCCGAATTGCCTCGCAACGCCTGAAATTCCGGGATCTCCATCGGCCGCGGAGGCCGATGGAGCATTATTGAAGAAACGCTTCCGAGGTTTCACAAGATCATGCCTGAATCGTATTCTTCCCCGTACGCTCCGTTTTGTCAACCCAAAGCGCCAAGGGCGGCGGGTGGCGAGCGCTGCGCGAGACGGCATGGATGGCATGGATCGCCCCGTCAGGGATTTCTCTCTTTCCAAAGATGGAACAAGGCGTCGTTGCGCCGAATTTGCTTGCGCGAAAGATTCTCCCACGCCACTCTCCCCCCTCCCGGGGTTTCTCGCGAGGTCTCCAAGCTTGCGGAGGGGGTGACGATCCAACGGGCCCCTACGTCCGTACCATCGCAAGGCACGGAAGGCACGATCTGATCTTCTTCCACCAAAACGACGACGAGGGTGAAGGGCCGAACCGCCCCCAAGGTCATCAGGGCCGCCCACTGAAGGTCCAGATGCCCTTCACCGTCTCCCAGGAGATTCCCTTGGAGATCCACCGCCAAAGCCCCCGCGACGACGACATCCAAAAGGGTGGACGAGAGGGACTCGTAAGGCAGGCGGTCCCCGTAGGCGAGGCACCGGTCGGGCCTCACGGCCAAGGGCCGCTTGGTCACGGGAATCCTGCGGGGATCCAGGAGGACGAACCCTTTGTTGAGTCGGGGGGTGGGAAGGACCAGCTCCTTTCCGTGAGCCAGAACATTGACGCGAGCCTGCCGAAGGAAAGGATCCAGGGAGACCAGGACCCGCCGGGCCTTTTTGTAGGGAGCCAGAAGGCTCAGCCTTTGAGCCGCCTTGCCCCCTCCACCCTTGGGAGATTCGCGGAGAACATGCTCCTCGGCCCCGAGCCGCTCCCGCCTCAATCGCTCCTTTTGCTCGGAAACGGTGCCGGTCCATCCTTCGCCGTTGCTTTTGTCTCTTGAACTTCCCACCATGATTGCCTACTATTTCCCGTGTTTCCGGTGGAGCTCCTTTTCGGAAGCGGAGAGGCTCTCGAGGGTGAGCTCGCCACCTTCGCCTTTGGATTTCGAAAGCCCGTAAGGATAGCCAAAGCAACCATGGAAAGCAACCGGATTCCCGGCGAGAAAAGCAGTTGCAGGAAGCCGGCGCGGAACCATCGCTTCGGGAAGCCGCCGGAGGGAGGAGAGCAGCCTTGCGGCATCGTCCAACGTTTCAGACAAGGCCTTCAAAGGCCGGGAGGTGAAATTCTATGAGCGCTCCAGTCGATTGTCGTCCCCAAAACGTAAGGGACCGTTTTCCGGACAGCCTTGCGCCCCTGGTCAACGGCAAGGCGTTGCTCAAAGCCGCCAGAGCCCACAAGGCCATGATCATGGCCACCAACATCCGGTGCCGCCTTCCCGTGGAAGGCATCGTCCTGGCTTCCATGGCGTCCCGTGCTCCCGTCATGTACGAGATCGCCAAATCGGAGCTCACCTACACGGAATTCACCCCCGCCAGCTTCGTGGAATTCATCGTCATGGAAAACGAGCGCTTGGGAAACACGGAAGTTCCCTTCGCCATCCACGGCGACCACATCACCGTCAAGGACCCGAGCCAAGGACAGGTGGAAGGGAGCCGGGAGCTCATCGCCAAGGAAATGGCGGCGGGCTACACCTCCTTCGCCATCGACGCCTCCCACATGGAGAACGAAAAGAACCTCGAAGTCACCGTGGACCTCGCTCAGCCCATCATCGAGGCGGGCCTGAGCCTGGAGGTTGAGCTGGGTGAGATCGGGGCCAAAAGCGGCAGCGCCGAAGGATTCACCCAGCCCGACGAAGCCGAGTGGTTCATCCGGAACCTAGTGGAGCGGGGAGTCCAGCCCGATCTTCTGGCCATCAACAACGGCTCCATCCACGGCACCTATTTCGGAACCTCCAGGGAAGGGATTCAACTGGAGCTGACCCGGGAGATCTGGGAAGCCATTCAGCCCTGGTCCGTGGACATCGCCCAGCACGGCATCACGGGAACCTCCCTGGAGAAGATCTCTTCGTTCATCGAATACGGCATCCGCAAGGGAAACGTGGGCACCTTCTGGCAGAACATCTCCTTCGGCCTCGCCATGGACCCCAACGGCAACGCCATCACCCACGACTACGAATACGTCAAACGGCCCTATCGAGGAGTCCCCGACGAATTGTGGGACGAAATGAAGGCGTGGGCGGTGGAAACGGGAAACACCAAAGGCAACATCAAGAAGGCCAACAAGGCTTTCACCTCCAAGCTCAACGCCATTCCCCCGTTCTGCAAGGAGCGCATTTCCCGTCACGCTTGCGAGGAAGCCATTCGCCTTTTCGAAGCCACCCGGTCGGCCGGCCTCGCCGACGCCGCGTGGGAACAGTTGAGAAGCGTCTGAGTGAAACGGCTCCAAAGGAAATTTTCTAAAAACGGGGAATCTTCGCCCGAGGGCGTCCCAAGCATATGGCGGGGCGCCCGCCCCACCCTTCTCTTCCTTGTCGCCTGGATGTTTCTCAACGTCTTCATGAATCTCGACTACCCCGCTCCCTCACCTTCCCTGCCAGGATTGCTGAAGCCCTCCCCCGAAACGACGGCCCTCCTGGGCCTGATCTGCCTGACGGCCTGGGCGGGCATGTTCCCGACCCCCGCTCTCCTGGTCCTGTTCACCGGCGCGGTGGTTTTTCTGCGCCTTTTTCGCATGGGCGAGACCCTCATGCCCATGTATTTCAACCGGATCTTCAATCTTTATTTGGATTCCCGCTATCTTCCCGACCTCGCCCATCTTCTGTACCACACGGTCCACCCCCTCCTTTTTTGGGGAGCTCTCGCCGGGGGCTTGGTTTTCTGCGCAATGCTCGTAAGGGCCATCGCCAAAGCCCTGAAAACCGCCGGGGAGTATTTCGCCGCTTCCCGGCACAGACGACTCTTCGCCGTCCTGGTCGCGGGGCTGACGGCCATAGCGGTGGCGAAGCCTCCCGACCGCTCGTGGAGCCCCTTCACGCCGAGCTTTTTCCACCGGGTCGTGGAGGAAGCGAACTTCATCCTTCACGTTCACGGCTATCGAGACCGGAGCCATGGCATCCTAAAGAGGGCGGAAGCCAGGGCGTCCCGCTTGCCCGCCTCCCTGGACAAGCTCGGAGGAGCCGACGTCTATCTTCTGTTCGTGGAATCCTACGGCCACACGGTCTTGGCCGATCCCCGCCATTTTTCCCAATTGGCGCCCGTTTACCAAGATTTCGAAAAGGGACTGCGGGACCGCGGCTATTTCGTCTATTCCCATTTCATGGAATCGCCCACCTACGGGGGGGCTTCCTGGCTGGCTCACGGCACGGTGGCCTCCGGAGTGAAGCTCAACAACCAGATGCGATTCAATCTGCTGGTCACGTCTTCCGTCAAGCCTCTGGCGGAATATTTCAACGATGCCGGATACCGTACCGTAAGCGCCATGCCCGGCGTCACAAGCCCGTGGCCCGAAGGGCGGTATTTCGGTTATCGCGTGGAGCTTCACGGCGGGGACTTTCCCTACCGAGGACCCGCCTTCGGTTGGTCGCCCATGCCCGACCAGTACGTGCTGCACCACCTTCATCAACGCGAAATCCGCCATCGACGGAAGCCCTTGTTCATGGAAGTGGTGCTGGTGAGCAGCCACGCGCCCTTTCACTGCCAGCCGCCCTACCTCGCCGACTGGTCCGCGGTGGGCGACGGGAGCGCCTACCACGACATGGAGCCCGTCACCTATCCCGTCGTGTGGCCCGACTTGACCAACGCCACCGAGGCCTACGTGCGTTCCATCTCCTACGAGATTCGCGTCCTGGGGGATTTCCTGAAACGGCTCGTCCGCAACGACGCCCTCGTTGTCGTCATGGGAGACCACCAGCCCAACGTTCAGATCACCGGAGAAGGGTGTCCGTGGTCGGTCCCCGTTCATGCGATCAGCCGCAACGAAGACCTGCTGAAGCCTTTCGCCGCCCGGGGATTCACGGAGGGAGCCGTCCCCGAGCAGGCCCCGCCTCACCCCGGCATGGAGAATTTCCTCCCTTGGCTCCTGGAAGATTTCAGCACCGATACCCATCGGTCCCTTCTTGGCCCCTCGACCACTCCCCCTTTTCCCGTAGGAGCACAGGAGCCTTCATGAAGATCTTCTTTCTATCCGACGTACACGGCGCTCTCGAGCGCCTGGAGCGATGCCTCGAGGCCTTCGAAAGGGAAAGAGCCCGTCATCTGGTCTTTCTGGGCGACGCCCTCTACCACGGCCCCCGCAATCCCGTCCCGCCGGATTACGATCCCGCCGGGACGGCGCGACTGCTCAACGGCTACGCCCGAAGCATCGTCGCCGTAAGAGGCAACTGCGACAGCGAAGTGGACCAGATGATGCTCGACTATCCCATGAGCCAGGCTCATGCCATGTTGCTCGTGGAAGGGCGCCGATTCTTCCTCACCCACGGGCACCTTCACCACCCCGGGAGCCCGCCTCCCCTGGCCCCGGAAGACGTTCTGGTCTTCGGACACACCCACGTCCCCCTGGCCCGCCAAGAGGAAGCCTTCCACGTCTTCAATCCCGGATCGCCGACCTTTCCCAAGGAAAGCCATCCCCCCACCTACGGGGTTTACGAAGACGGGAGAATGCGAATCAAAAAGCTGGACGGGGAGACGATTCGGGAGCACGCGCTCTAGCAAGCCGTCTCGAAAACCGGTCCGGGCGCCATCCGGGCGAAAGCCCATGGCATGAATGTCAACGCTCTTTTTCACTCGCGGAGCATACCTTGAAGCCACTGTCGAGGATCAGCGCAACGTTCACCGAATCGGTCATCCGGGAGATGACCCGCGTCTGCCACCAAAAAGGAGGCGTCAATCTGGCCCAGGGCTTTCCGGATTTCGACACGGTGCCGGAGATCAAGGAAGCGGCCGTGCAGGCCATCCGGGACGGGCACAACCAGTACGCCGTCACCTTCGGACAACCTCGGCTGAGAGAGGCCCTTGCCGCCAAGGTCCTGAGCTACAACGGCATCCGCTGCGACCCGGCAACGGAGATCACCGTCACCTGCGGGGCCACCGAAGCCATGATCGCAGCCCTCAAGGCCATGGTGAACCCCGGCGAGGAAATCGTGATCTTCGAGCCCTTTTACGAAAACTACGGCCCCGACTCCATCCTGTCCGGCGCGACGCCGCGCTACGTCTCCTTGCGGCCTCCCGCCATGAGCTACGATCCGGAAGAGCTGCGAGGGGCCTTCAACGAAAAGACCAAGGCCGTCATCGTCAACACGCCCAACAATCCCACGGGACGGGTATTCACCCGCCGGGAGCTGGGGGAGATCGCCGAGCTGTGCCTGCAATGGGATTGCTACGCCGTCACCGACGAGATCTACGAGCACATCGTGTACGACGGCCTAGCCCACGTCTCCCTGGCCACTCTGCCGGGCATGGCGGAGCGCACGGTGACCATCGGGTCCCTCTCCAAAACCTACTCGGCCACGGGCTGGAGGGTGGGCTGGGCCATCGCCTCGCAGGCTCTCACCGGCCGCATCCGGAAGGTTCACGACTTTCTCACCGTGGGGGCCCCCGCCCCTCTCCAGGAAGCCGCGGTAGTGGCCCTGACCCTTCCCGACTCCTATTACCGCAGCCTTCGGGAGCGCTATCAACGGGCGAGAGACATGCTTTACGAAGCTCTTGAGGAAGCGGGATTCCAGGTGAGCCTTCCCGAAGGCTCCTATTACATGCTCGCCGGGGCCGGGGAGCCGATGAAGAAATTCGGAAGCCCCGACGACCGGGCTTTCAGTCTGGACCTCATCGACCGCGCGGGAGTCGCCACCGTTCCCGGCAGCGCCTTTTTCACCGACGAGAGCGGAGGCGGACGCGATCAGGTGCGATTTTGCTTTTGCAAGCGGGAATCGACCCTCGAGGAAGTGCGCCGACGCCTGCGAGCTCTGTGGCGATAAAGACCGCGGACAACAAGAGCTCATCCCGCCAGAGGACCCAGAGCCGTCCAGGGAAGATCGTTGGAGCGCACGATCAACGGGGCCCCCGCGTCCAAAGCTTCCGTTTCGGAATCCAGGATCGCGTAGGCGAAATGGTCGCGCAGCACAGAGAAGGAAAAGGAGCGCTCCCGGGGCTGGGGAATGAACCGAAAGCCCCGGCCGCCCTTTTCCAGACGCCCTCGAACCGCTTGGTACCTTCCTTTGCGCTTGCGCAGGGGCTCGGCGAGCACGGCGGGGATTTCCAAAGGGGACAACCGCCCGGCGCCCTGCCACCGCCAGAGCAAGGGAGCCAGGATTTCCTGGAAAACCACTTGAGCCGCCCAGGGATTGCCCGACAGGGCGGCGAAAACCACGGAACGATCCTTCCCGTCGCGGGCGACGCCCAAGCGGGAGCCCTTGCCCGGCGAAAGGTTCAACGAGGAAAAAAGGACCTCCACTCCCAAGGAATTCCACACTTCTTCCATGAAGTCCCGATCCCCCCTGCCCGTGCTTCCCGTGGTGATCGCGAGGTCGGCCCCCACGCCCCGGAGCCGCTCTTCCAGGACGGCGGGGTCGTCCGGGGCGATTCCCAAAGAAAAGGGGGCCCCTCCGTTCCAGCGCACCAGCCAGGAAAGCAGATGGCGGTTGTTGCACACGGACAGAGGGCCGTCTCCGGCGCATCCCGCCTCCCGCAGCTCGTCTCCCGTGGCCAGCAGGGCCACTCGAGGGCGGCGATGCACGGGAAGATGAGTGGCCCCCGTTGCGGCGGCCAGGGCCGTTCGAGTGGGAGTGAGCAAGTCCCCGGCCCTCAGCACCTCCTCGCCCTTCCGGACCTCCTCGCCGGCTTGGCTCACCCATTGACCGGGATCAAGCTTTTCCACTACGAGGACCCGATCCCCGGAACGCTCCACCCGCTCCTGCGGGGCCACCGCATCGGCCCCGGGAGGCAAGGGGGCCCCGGTGAAGATCCGGCGGCACTCCCCCGCAGCGAGAGGCCCCCGGGAATCGGCCCCGGCGGCCGAGCTTCCCGGCAAAAGTCGAAGGCTTCGGGGCTGGAGGACGGACGCCTCGGCCGCGTCGAGGCTTCGCAGGGCGTAGCCGTCCATGCGGGAACGGTTTTGGGCGGGCAGGTCGGCGGGGGAAACGAGGGAACGGGCCAGCACCCTGCCGGGGGACTGTTCCAGCACGACCCATTCCACATCCAGAGGAACGGCCCGCCCCAAGGCCAGTGCTTTGGCTTCCATCAAATCCATGGCAACCGCTCCCAGTCTTCGGGAGAGTTCACGTTCCAGAAGCTTCGGCCTTGGGGGTCCGCGACTCTCCATTCTTCCTCGGGGATGGCCGCCACGCGCACGGCAGAGTAGAAAGCCGTCACTTTCCTGCGCTCTTGGGCCAGAACGTCGGCGACGGCGGCGAGACAACGACGGTGGTAGAGGGCCATCAAGGGTTGATACCCCCCTTCGGTGAGGCAGGTCACCACATCGGCCCGGCTCGCGTGACGAGTCATGAGCTCCACCAATTCCGGCACCAGGAAAGGCATGTCCGTGGCCTTGACGAACACCCAGTCCCGAGGACTGAAGAGCAGGGCGGTGTAAAGCCCTCCCAGAGGCCCCTGATGCAGGACCACGTCCTGAAGCAGAACGGCGTCCAGATCCAAATAAGGGGTCAAATCGTTGGCCACCAGGAACACCGGCTCGCACAAAGCCCGAACCCCTCCGAGGCTTCGCTCGACAAGCCGCTCGCCCCGGAAAACCTCCAAAGCCTTGTTGCGTCCGTAGCGGGTGCTCGCGCCTCCCGCCAGGACGGCCCCGGCCATGATCAACTATTCGTCCTCCAAGCGAATATGGACGTGAACGTCCCGAGGCTTCTCCCATCCCCGCAGGGTGGACAACATGCCGACGATGCCGCCTCTGACGAAGTCCTGGACGAAATCCTTGACGGGGAGGCGTTTGCCGTCCAAAACGACTTCGATGGCGTGGCGCTTCCGCCCCTTGAGATAACGATCTTCGATGAAACCGGCCACCTGCTCCACCTGCCGGAAGCCGAACACCGGCACCTCCGTTTCCACAGGGTCGTCGGTGACCATAGCCACGAGGTGATCATGGACGGTACAAATGGGAAGGGGCTCAACGGCCGAGCGAAACACCTCGATCTTGGGAAATGGAGACCGTTTGAAACCTTCGGCAAGCACCACGTCCTCCTGCCAGAAGTAGCGCGTCACCAACTCCTTGAGATCCATCTCTTCGGGCACGTTGCGGATGGTGGCCACCTGAACGGGCGAGGAAATGGCAATGACGCGAGCCCCGGCCTTGCGATGCCGCCAGGTGTCCTTTCCCTCCCGATCCATTTCGAACCCGTGGACGTCGTGCTTGACCGTCCCCACGGCGTATCCGCGCCCCGAGAGGGCGGGAATGAGCTTTTCCATGAAGGTGGTCTTGCCCCCGTCGGAAGCCCCCACCAGGCAGACAATGGGAATCATGAACGATTTCCTCCTCCGATGCCGGAAAGTCTATTTCAAAAGGTCCAGGGCCTTTTGAAAACTGCGATTCTGCTCCTCCGTCTGTCCGACGACCTCCTCCAGCATCGCGCCCACTTCCGGATGCCCCATTTCTCTTGCGCGCCGGGCCCAATCCTGATAGGAGCCTGCATGGTCTTCGTTGTGGCGCATCCAGTGCTCGATGATGCGAATCAGCCGGTCGCGGTCCCCAAGGACCTCTCCGGAAGGGGAATCTTGACGGTGATGATGGCTATGCCCGTGCTCGTGCTCGTGATGATGGTGGTGCTCGTGCTGGCTCATGGTTGGACTCCTTCCGCTGTCCGATTGACGCTTCCCGCCCGTCGTGTTAGCTTTGCGGCGACAGAGGCGCTTATACGATGATTCCCTACCCAGACATCGATCCCGATCTTTTGACCCTCGGCCCCCT
>Ga0180429_10004088_pt1 | contig 11733 bp, 15 predicted proteins | sample SS_ome_FD_132428 | JGI IMG/M metagenome (GOLD analysis project Ga0180429, IMG submission 132428) | Hypersaline lake sediment archaeal communities from the Salton Sea, California, USA - SS_1_S_1 metaG | ecosystem: Environmental > Aquatic > Non-marine Saline and Alkaline > Hypersaline > Sediment ... | reverse complement strand
GCTTTCGGTAGCCCGTGGACTGAGAATGATTTGCACACCATCTTTGCCATAATCACGCGCGTGTTTGTTAAACCAGAGTTCAGAACAAATTATGAAGCCGATCTTTCCTTTAGGTGTTTGAAATGATCGAAACTCATTTGGCCCGCGGCTGTACCAGGTAGCCTCCCAGAAACCGGGTTCTTCCGGCAGGTAACGTTTAGCGTGGATATCAACAATCCCGCCTTCTCCTGTCCATATGAAACCTACATTGAATCGTTTATTTTCGATCAAAACCGGACGCGAACTGGCGACGATTCCTGTCCCTAATTCCGGCAAACGTTCAAACCATCGGGCGTGCGCCTCGATAGCCGCATTCCACTTTGCGTCACTCTCATCCTGCGTGGCAGCCAGCCAGGTGTCAAACGGCATTTCCGGTAACAGAACAAATTCACTTTTTTCTTCTTTACAATGTTTACATAATCCCGCCCATGCAGTCTCAAAATTCTCTTGGTCACTGGGTAATTCACAAACTGTAATTTTCATGATTTTCTCATTTTTATATTGGTGAATTAAACCATATGATTAGAGGTAATCGCTTCGACACGAAGTTTTAAATTACATTTTCTTTCTAATACCAGGATATTTATTCGTCCCGGAAAACTGATTATTAAATGAAAAGAGCGGGCAGCGGGGCTCGCACCTGCAACCGAAGTGGCTTTGATTTCTCTTGTAGAGATATCAAAGTTCTATTCTTAAAAGAATCCTACTGATTAAGAGTTAGTAGGTTCAGTCTTTTTTCTAAGGATTGGCTTTTGACCTTTCAAAATAGCTTAGAAATTATCTATATAAAAAAAGAGCGGGCAGCGGGACTCGAACCCGCGAATATCAGCTTGGAAGGCTGATGCCTTACCACTTGGCGATGCCCGCGTGTGTCCTATTCTACCATCATCACCTCGCTTGTGAAGAGGATCGCCCTGAATCTCATCCCACGGCATCCCCTGCTGTTTCAATCGCATTTTCCTGTATTGTATCTTCATCTCCTCGGTCGTATAATCACACATATCGATCCCGAGAGCTTATTAATGCATCTACACAAACCTGCCGCCCATGGCAAACCTTTCCCCAGCCCGCTTCTTACCGGAAAGTTAACACTCGCCGGTATATTTTTCATTTTCCTCATCGCTGCCTGTGCCCAGCAAGCGCCTTCCGCCCCCACCCCCGATACGGGCGCGCTCGCCACCCAGATGTGGGTTGAGATTTCCGTTAATAACACACTCGAAGCATCCATCGCAACCGCTACCTTGGAGCCCACTCCCACCGCTAAACCAACCCCGGTTCCATTGTGGATAACCACCCCCATGCCCGCGCCTGTATCCTTTCCCGATTACCCGCCGGTCTATAACCCCGTCAGCAACGCAGAAATAGTATTTGTCCCAGCTGGTGAGTTCCTCATGGGCTCAGCCCCATCAGACTCCAATCGTGACCCGGTCACCGAAGAGCCGCAGCACCAGGTCTATCTCGATGCCTTCTGGGTCTCGAAAACGCAGATCACGAACACTATGTTCAATGCTTGCGTGGCAGCACAGGCTTGTAAATACAGCGCGAGCATGGCGACCAACCCGCATTACCAGGATCCCTTATATGCCAACCATCCGGTAGTGTATGTGTCATGGAGTGCAGCCCAAACATTCTGCCAGTGGACTGGTGGCCGCCTCCCTACCGAAGCCGAATGGGAAAAAGCCAACCGTGGTCCCGATGGCCAGCGTTTTCCCTGGGGTGATGATTTAGCGCGCATCAAGTTTACCAATGCCGGGGACGAGGTCGGCAATACCACGCCTGCAGGGGCTTTCCCATATGGTACTAGCTATTACGGCGCTCTCGATATGGGCGGTAATGTGCGCGAATGGGTCGCGGATTGGTATGACCCCGCCTATTTCAAATACTCTCCAGCAATCAACCCTCTTGGGCCTGAATCCGGAGAGAAGAAAGTGCTCAAAGGAGCAAGTTATAAAGATCCCTGGGTATATTGCCGCGCTGCCAACCGCCTCTCCCACGAACCCGGATCCCCCGGCGCGGTGCGTGGTTTCCGCTGCGTTTATCCCTGACCGGTTCCTATCAACGGTTTGACACGCATCCAGCCGCTATCCCCCATCCCATCCCCCGCATCCCCCATTTTTCACCCCAATTGCTTTCAAAACTGTCCGATTCTGTCGCATTTTGTCCGCTTTATCCCCCATCATTCCCCACCTACCCAACGCTTGAGGGACAGTGTTTGCAGATCCCTCCGGACCCTTCATCATCTTCCCACGCCCTCACGGGCATTTCTGTGACCGCTGTCCCTCAATGCCCATTGTACAGGATATGCAGCGCTTTCAACAAGAGCAGCAGCCTGTGACCTTTAGCACCCCATCCCGCGCCGCATGACACTACCCCGAAATCCGCATCCGTCTGTATAATCAGCGCGAATTGCTATGCTGAAGAAACTCGCGGATAACCGCACTGCTATCGGGGATTATCTCTTCATCATCCTGGGTGCCCTCGTCCAGGCCGTTGCCATGCGTCTCTTCCTCATCCCTGGCCTCATGGTCAGCGGTGGTATCTCCGGCGCCGCTCAGATCATCCAGTTTTTCACTGGCTGGCCGATCGGCGTAATGGTCATCCTCGGCAACCTGCCCCTCTTCATCCTCGGTTGGCGCTACCTGGGCGGCACCCGTTTTGCCCTGCGCACCACCATTTCCGTGCTTCTTTTCTCAGTATTCACGGATACTCTCATCTATATCCTACCCAGTGAAGGCATCACAGGCGATATCGTCCTGCAGGCGCTCTATGGTGGTGTTCTCCTGGGTGCGGGTTTGGGTCTGGTGTATCGTGGGCGCGGCACCAGCGGCGGGTCCGATATCCTCGGCCGCATCCTCAGCCGCCATAAAGGCGTTGCCATCTCACAGGCTTATCTCATCACCGACGGGCTGGTGGTGCTTGCCTCCGGGTTTGCTTTCGGCTGGGAACGGGCGCTCTACGGTCTTATCGTCATTTATGTCAGCGGACTCACAGCCGAGTTGGTCTCAGAGGGCAACAACATCCTCCGCACCGCATTCATCGTTACCAGCCAGCCCGATGCCGTCTCCAATCGTATCTGCACCATCCTCGAGCGCGGCGTTACCATCCTGCCCGGCACCGGCGCCTACACCGATCAGTCCCGCCCGGTCCTGTACTGTGTCCTCACCCGTGCGGAGATCAACATTCTTAAAAGCATCGTCCACGAAGCAGATCCAGCCGCCTTCATGGTCATCGGCCAGGCTAACGAAGCCCTCGGCGAGGGGTTCAAACCACTCAAAAAAGATTAGGAAAAATTGGAAAACAGGACCACGCCGGCGCTCAATGCCAGTTGTCCCAGGTGGTAGGTGATGCGCACCATCAGCCGAGCCTCCCGCACCGGGCGCACAAAACGATCATAGGCCAGCAGCAGATCTGAGAAATAGAACAGCAGCGCCCCGCACGCCGCCAACAGCGCCCCATCAATCGGCCAATCCGCGCGGAACAGGGTCCACAAAGCAAACAGGAACATCAGACTGATCGCTGCCGCGTATAGGATGATGGGTATTCCCATCCGCCGGTGACGCGGGTTCTTATTGGCGGAATCTGTCAGCACACGGATCACCATCGCTGCCCAGACGCCTACCACCGCTGCCAGCCCCCAGAAACCGACCGGCAGAGTCTCAATCCCGATCATGAACCCCGCCAGATAACACAGATGCGCAGCCAGAAACGCGATCAAACCATGCATGAAATATCCATGCGGCAGCAGTAGGAACGCGTCTCCCACCAGCGAGAAGAACAAGCCCAGCAGGAAACAGAATGTCACCCATCCCGGCTGCGTGGCAGACCACAGCCACACCACCATCAGCAACAGCGTCAATGGTTTCGTCAGGAAATTGACCTGCGTACGCTTTAGCCATAACGCCGCCCAGTCCGCCGCCATCGCGCCCAGCCCCAGGAGCAGCCACAGGTTGATCATCTACCCCTCATCCGGTGAATAACCCATACGCTGCAGGAAAGCCGGATCGCTGCGCCAGTTCTTTTTGACTTTCACCCGCAGGTCCAGGTACACCTTTCGTCCCGACATCTCCTCGATTGCTTCCCTTGCAGTGGTCCCGATCTGCTTGATCATACTGCCGCCTTTTCCAACCACAATCCCCTTCTGTGATTCACGTTCCACAAACAGCGTCGCCGTCACCAGCGCGCCGATGTCGTCACGTTCCTCGTAACCGTCGATCCGGATCGCGATCGCGTGCGGAACCTCATCGTGCAGGTGTATCAGGGCCGCCTCCCTGATCAGGTCTGCCGCGATATCACGTTCATAGATATCTGTTACCTGATCTTCTGGGTAATACGGCAATCCAGCCGGCAACGCCTGCACCAGTTCCGCGTTAAGCGCCTCAAACCCAGCCCCCTGCATGGCGCTGATCATGATCTGCACCGCGTTCGGTGTCAGCTTCTGAAACTTCGTGCGTATCTTCGTCAGTCCTTCCGGTGTCTCGATCAGATCGATCTTATTCAACGCCTGGATCACATTCGTCCGCTCCCGCAGCTGCTCCGCGATCATGCGGTCCTCCGCCTCCGCTGCCTGTGACCCATCCACCACCCACAAGATCACATCCGCGTCATCAAGCGCGGACTGCGCTTCCGCGTTCATGCCCGCGCCCAGCGCGTGCACCGGCTCATGCAGACCCGGTGTATCCACAAAGATGATTTGCGATTCCTCCTCTGTCAGTATGCCCAGTTGGTTCAGGCGTGTTGTCTGCGGCTTTTCGCTTACCGCCGCTATCTTCTGCTGCAGCAGCGCGTTGATCAGTGTCGACTTGCCTACATTTGGACGTCCCACCACCGCCACAAACCCCGACCGAAAATCTTCTGGAAATTCTTTCATTATGCCTCTCTTTGGTTATTCAATTGTACACACTCATCCTGCATCAGCACACCTTCATGCGCCAGCAACTTCGCTTTCGTACGGATCCCGTCCGGTGAGGAGAAACCATGCAGCTGCCCATCATGCGCCACCACCCGGTGGCAGGGAATGATGATCGCAATCGGATTACGCGCCAACGCGCCCCCCACCGCCCGCGCGCTGTTCGGTCTGCCAATCGCCAGTGCTACTTCTCCATAGGTGTGCACACTCCCGTACGGAATGTGTGCAGTATGCGCTAACACCAGACGCTGGAATGCACTCAAGCTCGCTAAATCCAGCGGCGCCCTGAAAGCCTGCAATTCTCCGCTGAAATACCGTTCCAATTCCAGCACTACGTCATTTGCGATCTCTGCCGCGGTATCACTGCCATGCTGATAATCGTCCGCATGTGCATCTTCCGCCCGCCGTATTTCCAATTTAAGCAATCCCGTGTCATTCGCTGCCAGCATTATCGCTCCAGCAAATGATTCTTTCAGCACACGAACTGCCACATCCGCGGATTGCGTGGTTTTTCCACCAGATACCATCTTTGTCCTTTCCTTTTTAAGCCTATTATATAGAATAGGCGTTCCAAATCGTAGGTTAAGCGTAGGTTAAGCGTCATGCAGTAAAAGCCGGTTTCCCTTATATTATCCATAAGGGCAACTTCTCTTCTTCTCCTCCTTATGAGAGAGCCGGGACCGGCGTTTCCGGCTCTCATTATTTTAACCTCCCCTACCAGCATTATGATAAACTCACTTTTATCGAATAATTTCATGCAGGAGGGCTTCATGCCAGACAATCAGGAAACTTATCCCATTCAAATCGGCAGTGTCAAACGCGACCTGCGCCTGTTCGAGATCAAACCCGGCCTCAAGATCGCTATCATCAATATCCTCGGAGACACGGAATTGGTCACCGCCTGCGCGCAGGAAATGGGCAAAAAGCTGGCAGGCAAAGAGTATGATGTGCTAGTAACCGCTGAATCCAAGTCCATTCCCCTTGTGCATGCGCTGTCAGTCGTCACCGAAAAGCCGTATGTTGTCCTGCGCAAGGATTATAAGATTTATATGGGGGACGCCATCCAGGCTGAGACGCTTTCCATCACCACCGGCAAACCGCAGACACTCATTCTGGATGAAAAAGACATTCCCCTCATCAAAGGCAAAAAAGCAGTCATCGTCGATGATGTCATCAGCACCGGTTCAACGCTCAAAGGCATGCGTACCATTCTTGAAAAAGCCGGCGCGCACATCGCGCTTGAAGCCGCTATCTTCACCGAAGGGGATCCGGATAAGTGGTCAGATATCGTCGCGCTCGGCCACCTGCCGGTATTTACGGATTAAGCTCAATCCCCATCCGCGGTTTTTTACAGCGGTTCTTTTATTTAATGTGTTTTACGTAGACACCGCGCGACGGCTTGCAGATGTACACCCGCGCTTGCATGCCAGTCTGTGCCTGATATTCGGCTTTCAAGGTTTCGACAAAACTCTGCGCTTTTTCGCTTTCCACCAGGTTAACTGTGCATCCCCCAAACCCCGCCCCGGTCAACCGTGCGCCGTAACAACCGGGTTGTTCCTGCGCGATTGCCGCCAGTGTATCCAATGCGGGAATGCTGACCGCGTACAGATCACGCAGCGAAGCATGTCCGGCGTTCATCAGCCTGCCAAACCCTGCGGTATCATCGACAAACAACAGTCCGCATCCCTGCCTGACGCGTTCGATCTCTTCCACCACATGCCGCATGCGCTGGAATGGTGTCGCGGGCATCACTGTCTTCAACGTATTCAGGTCTCCCACCGCAATGTCCCGCAGGGAGCGTGCTTGCGGGAAAACACTCTGCGCGTGTGCCAGCGCGGTTTCACATTCTGATCTGCGCTGGTTGTAAGCGGACGCCGACAGTTCCCGTTGCACAGTAGAGTCAGCGATCACAATAGTCGTATTCAGCGGTAATGGGATCGGTTGCCATGCCAGGTTGCGCGTGTCGAAATACAATGCGTGTCTTGCCACCCCGTGGGCGCAGGCAAACTGGTCCATCAATCCGCAATTCACGCCCACATATTCATTTTCTGCCCGCTGGCACAACTTCGCCAGGCGCATACGGTCAATCTTCCAATCCCCAATTGCCTGCCAGGCGGCAGCAAATGCCAGCTCCACGGCTGCCGAACTGCTTAAACCTGCCCCAATCGGCACATTTGAATAGATTACTGCCTCTAATCCGCCAGGGGAGAATCCTTCTTCTTTTAAAGCCCAGGCTACCCCCGCCGGGTATAAAGTCCATTTTGGCAGCGGATTACCATTAACGTCCGTTTTTTCTTCCAGGGCATCGATAGAGAAGGAGATAGAGGCATCCAGGTTCAAGGATCGGATCTGCACCACCGCGTCATCACGCTGGATAAAAGCCACCCGCACATATCGGTCGATCGCGGCCGGAAGCACCAGCCCATCGTTATAATCCACGTGCTCGCCCAGCAAATTAACACGGCCGGGAGAAAAAACCACCCCTTCTGCGTTCGGGATTGCCTTTAATAATGCATCATCCATGGTTTTCTTTGAACTTTCTCGCCATTTCAGCTTTCTCTCTATGGGTCATTTTCTTGATCACTGCCTCTCGCCGCATGGCAGCTGATTGATCTTCACAGGCTTCAAAATATGCCAGGCGTACCGGTAAATGTGCCCGCGTATAGCGCCCCCCTTTGCCTGATTGATGCGCTTTCATCCTGCTCTCCAGATCCTGCGTCCATCCGCAGTAATAACTGCCGTCACCGCAGCGCAGCAGATAGCAATACGCAGGCAAAGTCAACCCACATTTCGCAAAATCATGGTCATCCCAACAGAAAACCTGCCAGCCCGTTCACCATCGGTCCCAGGATGACACTTATCACGTTGAACCCGATCAACGGACCGAGCACAAACAAGCCGATTAATATATACGGGCCATACGGTTTTATCCGTTCCCATCCCGACTCCAGCGCTGGCGGCAGCAGGTAATCCAGGATCTCTTCGCCATCCAACGGCGGCAGAGGAATCAGGTTGAACAGCATCAAACCCAGATTTGTGTAGATGAAATACAAAAGGAATTCGTAAGGTGTTGGAAAAAACGCTACTTTCGCCGCGGTTGGCACCACCAGCCCCAGCCGCAGCGGGATTGCCGCTAGCGCTGCCAGCGCGAAGTTCGAGAGCGGGCCAGAAAGAGCGACCAGCATCGGTGCTGCTGAAGAATGCTGCCGTAAACGCCGTGGGTTGATCGGAACCGGTTTGGCCCAGCCAAAGCCGACCGTGATCAGCATCAGGCTGCCTAAAAAATCCAGGTGCGCCAGCGGGTTTAGCGTTAAGCGCCCATACAGGCGCGGCGTATCGTCCCCAAACCGATCTGCTGTCCATGCGTGTGCAAATTCATGAAAAGTAAACGCGATCAGCAGGGTGATAACGCCTGAAATGAAAAAGGGAGGTGAGTTATTGATCATGGTTTAACTATAATCGCAAAACGGCGCATTATCAACTTGCGATATAATCCAAACATGCTTCCCGACCTCGAATTGAATGATATTCTCAGGTTGAAAAAACCGCATCCCTGCGGCGGATATAAATGGAAGGTCATCAGGCTTGGAGCAGACATCGGCCTGGAGTGCCTCACCTGCCAGCGGCAGGTTTTACTGACAAGGCGCGAAGTACGAAACCGTTTGAAGAAGAATTTATCAAAGGAAGTTAATGGGAGAAACCAAGAAGGATAGAAAACGCATCGTATTGCTCTTCTCTGATACCGGCGGCGGGCACCGCAGTGCCGCAGAAGCGATCATGGAAGCACTGGACCTGGAATTCCCCAGCCGATTTGAATACGATATGGTCGATTTTTTCAAGGAATACTCTCCGCCCCCCTTTAATCAGGCCGGCCCCATGTACCCACTCATGTCACGCATTGAAACACTGTGGGAATTTACTTTCAAGATCAGTGACAACCCGGATTTCATGCGTATCAGCTACACGAGCTTTTGGCCCTACATCCGTCTGGGTATGTATAAACTCCTGCGCGAGCATCCTGGAGATGCTTATGTCTCCGTACACCCGCTCATCAATATCCCTTTCCTGCGCGCTATGCGACGCCGGAAGGTTGAAACACCTTATATGATCGTTGTCACTGATCTGGTCTCATCGCATACCGCGTGGTTCGCCAGTGAAGCCGACCTCATCAGTATCCCAACCAAACAGGCACAAACACCCGCTAAACGCGCCGGGGTTGACGATAGTAAACTGCGCGTGATCGGACTTCCCGTCGCAGACAGATTTTGCCAGCCTGTGGGAGACAAGAAAACCCTGCGAGAAAAACTTGGCTGGCCGATCGATAAAACTACCATGCTTCTTATCGGTGGCGGTGAAGGTATGGGTCCTCTTGGTACTATTGCCGAAGAGATCAACAATGCCAAATTTGACGCGGCGCTGGTTATCGTCACAGGGCGAAATGCCGCTTTGAAAAAGAAGCTTGAAGCAATTAAATGGAATATGCCTGTCAGGATCCATGGATTTGTGACCGAGGTGCCGGATTTTATGCGTGCTGCAGATATCCTGCTCACCAAAGCCGGGCCCGGTACCATTTGTGAAGGCTTGATCGCGAACCTGCCCATTATCCTTTATCATTATCTGCCCGGGCAGGAAGAAGGTAACGTTGCTTACGTCACAGACGAAGGCGCGGGGGTGTGGGCACCGGAACCGGAGCAGATCATCAACACTCTGCAGGAATGGATCGATCATCCCAAAAAACGGATGGAAGCGGTTGAAAATGCCAAGCGCCTCGCAAAACCGCGTGCCGCGCGCGATATTGCCCAAACTATTCATGAAATGATTAAAAAGAATTAATTGCGATGACAATTCTGGACCCAAACACCTTTGAATTTATCAGCCGCAGCCCGGACCAGACCCGGCGCATCGGGATCCGCCTGGGCGCATACCTTCAGCCGGGTGATGTGATTTGCCTGAGTGGTGACCTCGGTGCTGGAAAAACTACTTTCACGCAGGGGATTGCCAAAGGCTGGGGGTCCCTTGCGCGTGCAACCAGTCCCACATTCGTTTTGGTTAAATATTATGACCGTCCAGATGGCGCGAAAATGTCTCATCTGGATGCTTACCGTCTGCTGGATGCATATGAGGCTGAAGACCTCGATTTGGACTTGATGGTGGAAAACGGCCCGTTCGTGATCGAGTGGCCTGAACGCATCCGCTCCGCGCTTGCAAATGAACTCCTCTGGATCGACCTCCTCTGGCAGGATGACCAGCAACGCAGCCTAACCTTCAAACCTACTGGAGAACGGTATATAAATATAGTAAATACATTGAAAAATGAAATGATAAAGGGTTACTAATGATCCTGGCAATTGATTCCTCGACCCAATGGATGGGGATTGCACTATTTGATGGCAATCTGATCCGTTACGAAAAAGTTTGGAGAACCAGCAGGCGCCATACGGTTGAATTATCACCTGCCATCTCTACAGCCATGAAAGAGAGCCAAACCGTCCCTAAAGACCTTTCAGCGGTAGTCGCTGCTATCGGACCCGGGTCATTCACAAGCCTGCGCATTGGGCTTGCCGTAGCCAAAGGTTTCTCACTCGCAAACCATATTCCTATCATCGGCGTTCCCAGCCTGGATATCCTTGCATACAATATTCCCGTGCAGGACAAACCACTAATCTGCACGCTGCGGGCAGGACGCGGGCGTCTGGCAGCCCAGCGCTATCATTCCTCTGAAGGCCAATGGACCAGTACAGGGGATCTGTATGTCTCAACCGCGGAAGAACTGGAAACATCCATCTCCGAACCCACAATCCTGTGCGGCGAGTTTAATCCAGAAGAAAAGAAGATCATTTCACGCCGCTGGCGCAATGCGCTCATCACAGACCCGCCAGCCAACATTCGGCGGCCATCCGTTCTGGCATATATCGGCGCTGGAAAGTTAGAAGCGGGTGAAACCAGCAGCAGCGCAGCGATTGCTCCGATCTATTTGCGTACGGTAAAGAACGTAGACCATTGAACGCATTATAATTCTCTCGAAATATCGTAAAATCATTACGCATAAGAATAAGGAGATTTTGTGGACGCGGAAACCAGATTAGCTGAGATTGCAGCTGAAATTCGTCAATGCCAGGACTGCCCGCTCAGTAAAAACAGAAAGAATGCTGTTCCAGGTGCAGGTCCTGCAAAGGCTGAGATCATGGCTATCGGCGAAGGGCCCGGTCACCATGAAAACGAAAAAGGACTTCCTTTTGTTGGTGCTTCTGGTAAATTCCTGACACAACTTTTTAGTGACGGCGGCGTTCCCCGCGAAACCGTTTTTATTACGAATGTTGTCAAATGCCGTCCGCCCGGGAATCGCGACCCGCAACCCATTGAATTACAGGCATGCAGCCATTACCTTGAGCGGCAGATCGAAGTGATCGATCCGCTCATCATCATCACCCTTGGCAGGTTTTCCATGGCGCGTTATTTCAAAAACGTACGCATTAGCAACATCCATGGAGAACCGAGCTGGCAGGATGGAAGACTGATCGTTCCCATGTACCATCCGGCTGCCGCACTCCACCAGCCGAAACTGCGGCCGGTCATCGCCCACGATTTTGCCCAGCTAAAAGAGATGATCGAACGCCAGAAAGTCCGGCGCGCAAAGAATGTTACTGATAAAAATGAGCAGGATAGTACATCCCAGCTCAGCCTTTTCTAATTGAGGAAAATAATGGATTATACAAAGTTGCTCATCAAGAAATTTGAGGATCAAACTGCCAAAATAGCAGTGTTAGGGCTTGGATATGTTGGCCTTC
>Ga0180429_10004085_pt1 | contig 11737 bp, 10 predicted proteins | sample SS_ome_FD_132428 | JGI IMG/M metagenome (GOLD analysis project Ga0180429, IMG submission 132428) | Hypersaline lake sediment archaeal communities from the Salton Sea, California, USA - SS_1_S_1 metaG | ecosystem: Environmental > Aquatic > Non-marine Saline and Alkaline > Hypersaline > Sediment ... | reverse complement strand
TGTGATCTCGGCGGTGCTGAACTCCTCCGCCGCCGAGGCGAACGTGATGTCCGTCCCGGAGACCGTGCCGACCTTGGCCTTGGCGTCGTCGTCGCCGCCGTCCAGGTACGCGACGGAGAACTGCGTCGACGACAGGCCGGCGGCGGAGGTGTGGAGGACGGTGGCCGCCCCCTGGAACTCCGCCTCCGCGCCGAACGTGACGTCCGCCCCCGAGACCGTGCCGACCCTGGCCGTGCCGTGGCCGGAGTCGTTGTCGTCCTGGTACGCGACCACGAACTTGGTCGCGCCGAGGGCGGCGGCGATGTAGTTGGCGCCTCCCGGGGTGAACTCCGCCTCCGCGCCGAACGTGACGTCGGCCCCGGACACCGTCCCGATCTTGACCGTGCCGTGGCCGGAGTCGTTGTCGTCCCGGTACGCGACCACGAACTTGGTCGCGTTGAGGGCGGCGGAGTCGGGCCAACTGGTCGCGCCGGCGTTGTACTCCTTCGGGGTGCCGAAGGTGATGTCCCCGCCGGAGATCGTCGCCGCCACGGACTTGCCCTTGGAGCTGTCCGCGAAGTCGGAGCACGAGACGGCGAGCTTGGTCGCGGAGAGCACGGCGGCCGACAGGTAGAACGCGTTCCCGGCGAGGAAGGTGGCCACGGCGCCGAACGTGATGTCCGTCCCGGAGACCGTGCCGATCTTGACCTTGCCGCCGCCCTCGTTCCACACGACGACGACGGACGTCGGGGACACGATCTCCACCGCCGCCGGATACGTGATGGCGCCGGTCGTGAACTCCACCTCGGCGCCGAACGTGATGTCCGTCCCCGAGACCGTGCCGACCTTGGCCGTGCCGTGGCCGGAGTCGGCGTTGTCCCGGTACGCGACCACGAACTTGGTCGCGGACATGGCGGCCACGGACATGTGATCCGCGCCGTCGGCGCTCAGGAACTCCGTCGCCGCGCCGAAGCCGAGGGGGGCCGAGACCGTCACCTCGTTGGACTCGACGCTCTGGAGCTCCCCAGTGGACCTCTGCTTGGCGGAGACGACCTCGCCGGTCGAGACGGCCGCCATCCCGGTCTTGGACCAGGTCCCGCCGGCCACGGCGGCGTCCGCGTTCCCGACGCTGACGTCGTCCACGAACACCTCCACGGTGGCGCCGTTCACGCCCGTGCCGGAGCACGATGTGGCGGCGTCGAGGATCGGGGAGTCGGTTGTCGGGGCCGCCGTCTGAGACGGAGCCGACGACGGCTTCGCGAACCAGCCGCAGAAGGCGACCCTCGTCGCCGCGGCGGCGGTGGCGTAGTCCCCGGTGTCACCGGCCAGCGAGGCGGCGATGTCCACGCGGGACATGGCGTCGCCGACCTTCCCGGCACCGCTGGTGTCCGCGGTGCCCGTCCAGGTCTTGGACTGGATGTGCTCGTCCGCGTCGTTCAGCGGATGGTAGAATATCGCCTTGTCCTCTTGCAGAAGTCCCATGTCATTCTCCTCTATCTGCTGCCTGCGCCCGGGCCGAGTCGGTCGTGCTGCTTTTCCGTTACACTTCCTGCGACCCCGGGTAGCCCTCGCACCGACGCGCCCCTCGGGACGCGGATGACCGCTGACACGCCCCCACCGCCCAAAAAACAATACAGTGGGCTCTAACTGTCCTACTGTAAGACGGTTAGCGGAATCCCTTGTTTTCTTTTCATCCCCGCCCCAAGGCGATGGCCGATAAAGTGGATGGTTTCATAGCCGTGAGGATGCCCGCTGATGTCCGCCGACGGATTGAGGCAGTCTCCGAGGAGCTGCGCCGCGCCGGCGTTACGGGCGATTGGCAGGAGGGGGGGACCCACCACCTGACCCTCAAGTACATCGGCGATATCCAGCCCGATAAATTGGACGACATAGCCGTCGCCCTCCGCGAGCCGTGCGAGAAGCTGTCCCTGCCCGAGTTCACGGTAGGGCCGCTGTTCACTTTCCGGAACAAAGACGATCGCGCGATCCTGGCGGCCCGCGTCAGGCCAAGAGAAGACCTCCAAAGGCTGTTTCGTGTTCTGGAGAGGGTCACCGTGGCCTGCGGCGGGCCGGAGAGCGAGTTTCCGTCATACAAGCCCCATGTGACCCTGTGCTACCTGAACAAGGGCGGCGAGTCCGCATGGGAGGACGCCAAGGAGCAGCTTGAGATTCCCGGCAGCTTTGGCGAGATGACCATCGCCTCGGTGCCGGTCAACGAGGGCGGCGGGGCTGGGTCGGACTTCAAGATAAGGCGACTGGTCAAGGTCGGCGCCGTCTCGGCGAGCCGCTATCATGCCGCAGCCAAGCTGCTGGCCGCCCCGGCGACGGAGGCGCCGGCGCGTGCCGTGGAGGGCACGCCGTGGACGCCGCCGGAGTCCGGCGAGGTCTTCACCTGCGCCGGATGCGGTGCCGAGGTCGATGGCTCCGATGTCCAGTTGAGTGAGGATGACGAGCCGTACTGCGGGGACTGCTATGACGAGAAGTTCGCCTTCTGCGACGACTGCGGTGCGGAGCTGGAGCGGGGCGCGCCTGGCACGACCCCGATGCCCAACGGGGAATGGTACTGCGAGGACTGCGAGCCGCATGTGTGCAGCGAGTGCGACGATCCGATCAAGAGGGGCGAGGAGCATGACTGCGACGGGAACACGCTCTGCGAGCAGTGTTTCGACGAGAAGTGTGCGGGGTGTGGATCCTGCGGTACGGTGGGTTTCGCCGACGACATGGTTTACGCCTTCGACGAGTACTGGTGCGAGAAATGCGCGCCGCCGCCGTGTGACTCGTGCGGCGAGTACATGTCGGAGGACGACATGTACCATACGGATTACGGCGTCTACTGCGAGTCCTGTTACGAGGTAGAGGTGGAGCAGCATGCCCGGAGCATGTGGGCCGACTTCTACTCGAAGAACCCAGATCTACAGCAGATTGACGCGCTCCAGAAGGCCGCCGACGAGGAAGGCGGCATACCGCCCGATGTCTACGTCAGGATATTCAGGGATCTAGATTGGGAGGACGGGTACGGCGGGGACGCGTGGGCGCACATCGCCGAGACGTGGAGGGACCTGAAATCCGCCGCCAAGGCCGAGGACTGGGCGAAGATGCACCTCCTCATCGACCACGCCTTCGATCTTGTGCACAACACCGGAAGCCTTTTCACGAAGGCGTCGTCGGATGTGCAGTCGTGGCTGTTCAAGGCCCTTGAGGAGAAGTTCTTCTTAGATCCGCTCCAGTACCGCGACAAGCTGTCGGCGTCCGCCAGGAAGCTGCTCGACCTGCACATACGGTACTCCGGCGGCGTGGCGAAGTGGAAGGAGCACATCGCCACCCTTGAGGGGGCGATGGACAAGTTCGTCCGGGCGTTCCGCGAGTCCGACGGCAGGATGGCCAAGAGGGTCTGGGACATGTTCGACATGAAGCCGGACATGTTCCGCGGCCGCGACGGATTCCTTGAGGCGGCATACTATTCGGAGGGTCCGAGCTTTCCGACATCGCGGACCGTCGCGGACCTCCGCGGGTTCCTAGGTTCCCCCGGCCGCGAGAGTTTCCTGAGGGCGCTCGACGCCGTGAGTCTGAGCATGTGCGATCCGGGAAGCCAGCACCCGGCGTCCTCCGTGATTCGCGACGAGTTCCTCCCGAAGGCGGTGGGGCTGCTGGAGACGGACGACGACTTCCGGCGGATGTTCGAGCAGGCCAAGCAGAGCACCGAGCAGGTTGCGAAACTGAGCCAGGAGAGAAGGCTGCTTTTCCCGCTCTACCAGAGGAGCACCATCCTGTCATGGGGCGAACGGCTACGCGCAGCCAAGCGGCGGCGCGACGAGGAATCCAAGGAGAGCCCAATCACGGCCGCGCTCCGCGTCGCCTTCCTGCGACTGGCCTTGTCCAGGGCGGACTTCTACGACTTCTATGCTCTCAGCGTGGTGGAGTGTGGCAAGTTTCCCGACGACGTGGCGAGGATGTGCGCTGGCCTGAAGAAGGTGACGGCCCTGCATGTAGCCAAGGCGCTGCTCACCATCCTGGAACGGGCCGTGACGCGAGAGGCCAGGCATGTCGGCCGGCACCTGTCGATGGAATAGCGTTTGACTTTCGACCCGCGGCGTGATATAGTGGTGTTGAGGTGAAATGATGTTATTCAGCGTGCCAAGCCTGTGGTTGCTCCCGTATCTCCCCGAAGGAGGAGCCACCTAGACTGCGCGTTGATATCCCGAGAAACGCCAGCCCCGGTGGCCCGAAAGAGCCACCGGGGCTTTTCTTTTTGGAGGTTTGGAACATGAGCGGGAGATAAGGCGGCGAGCGTCAGAGGCTTGTTCCCGGCACCGCACACTCTCCCCCATCGGCTCCGTGGCGGAACTGGCAGACGCCGCCGGCTTAAACCCGGCCGCCTTACGGCTTGAGGGTTCGACTCCCTCCGGGGCCATTGGACAACTGAGGAACGGGCCTCGTGACGGAAACTTGGTAGACGTGGCCGGCTCAAACCCGGTCGTCCGGAAACGGGCGTGGGGGTTCGATCCCCCCGAGGCCATTTGGCCCTGTGACGGAATTGGCAGACGTCGCCGGTTCAGAGCCGGCGGTCCGATTTGGACGTGGGGGTTCGACTCCCCCCAGGGCCATTGGGAAGAGAAGGCTCCGTGGCGGAACTGGCAGACGCGACCGTTCGAGAGGCGGTTGCCCGAAACGGGCATGAGGGTTCGAGTCCCTCCGGGGCCATATAGGTCGTTGGTCTAGTGGTAGGGCGCGCGGCTCCAACCCGCGAGGCGAGGGTTCGATTCCTTCACGACCTGTTCGGTGGGCCGAAAGCTGTCGGGTTATCTCGGGTGATGAACCCCGTCGGCGCGAAACTTGACCACCGAGAAACGGGTGAGTTGGGCAGGTGGTGTGCCTAGGAGGCTGTAAACCTCCCCTCTTCGGAGACTGTAGGTTCGATTCCTATCTCACCCATGAGCGCGGGTGGCGCAATTGGCGACGCGGCAGGCTTAGAACCTGCTGGGGCGAAGTCCCCGTTGCGGGTTCAAATCCCGCCCCGCGCATTGCAGGGTGTAGCTCAGCCTGGCCAGAGCGCCTGGTCCGGATCCAGGAGGCCGGCGGTTCGACTCCGCCCACCCTGATAGCAGAATGTAGCTCAGCTTGGTAGAGCGCGCGTCTGGGGGGCGCGAGGTCGGCGGTTCGATTCCGCCCATTCTGATTGCAGGGCAAAGTGTTGGGGTGACACGCGTGGCCTGGGCCCACGAGTCGGGGGTTCGATTCCCTCTGCCCTGATGCGGAGTGTAGCTCAGCATGGCCAGAGCACCGTCTTCGGGAGGCGGGGGCCGTCGGTTCAAATCCGACCACTCCGATGGGTCAGTATGTTTCTGGGTTGGGGCCGTTTTTCCACTGCGCGAACAGCTCGCGGCACTCCTGGTCCAGCACACCGCATGTCACCTCCACGCCGCCGCCGCACCTTCTGTAGATTTGGTCGCAGTGCAAATGTAATTCCCGGAAGCCGGCGTCCGCCGCGTCGTCGATCCCGGCGCCGTAGATCACCTCGTCCAGATTCGCCCAGTGTATCGCGGCCGCGCACATCGGGCACGGCTCACATGTGGTAGCGATCACATGCCCCGCGAGATCGATTGCCCCGAGCGCCTTGCACGCCTCGCGTATCGCGGCCACCTCGGCGTGTGCCGTGGCATCGCACGACATCCGCACCCGGTTGTGTGATTTCGCCACGATTGTTCCGTCGGCCTCCGCGATGACTGCGCCGAACGGGCTCTGGCCGGCCGCGATGCCCGCCCTGCATACCTCGATTGCCGACAGCATGAGCTGTTTGTTGCGGGTTTCCTTCATTTCCGATTCTATCCTTTGTGCGGTTTTTGTGGTGCCACGTCTGCATGGAGCCGGATCCGGAATGCAGGTGGTGCCGCGGCACGGGTGAAGTGATCCTCTTCACCTCCGTCGTGGCCTGCGACTGTATCTTCCTGCCCAAGGAGGAAGCAGGGGATGTCCGCGAGCCGCGCGTCGACATGTGCATAGGTTGTGGCTACGACCAGGACGAGCATGGCGGGGGTGACTGAAACACCCGCTAATTCGCCATATAAGCCTATCCTTTTATAAAGTATTCTCTTCCAGAAACGCGCGGGTAGGTCGCCCCCCGGCCTTGGGCCGCCCTCGGTGACGATGTCGCCGATCAATGTGGCCGGAATCATCCTAGCGAAGGACGACGAGATGGCGCACTGACGTTTCCGTGAGACGGCGGATGTCGGCGTGCGCGCAAGCCGCTCCGAGGGCCGTTCTCCCTAGCAAAAAGTGAAACACGCACACGAAGTCCGCGAGGATCAGGGGACGAGGTGCGCGCCAGCCCGCTTGCGGGCAGAGGAGGACAAAAGATGGCGCGAGATTTCTGCGGCAAGGGACGCCATGTGCTGATGGTGACCAACCATGGTGTCCATGAGTGGTCCGTGACTCCGGGCATGCCGGACACGGGTGGGCAAAATGTGTATGTGAACCATTTCACCGAGGCATTGGTTTCCCAGGGCTACCGTGTCACGGTCGTGAACCGCGGGGGATATCCGCATCCGCTTACGGGCGCTCCCCAATCCGGCGAACGCCCGCATCCCTCAGGCCGGGCCCGGATTGTGTATGTCGAGGACGGTTTGCCGGAGTTCGTTCGCAAGGAAGACATGGACGAGAGGTTGCCTCTGCTTGCCGACGATCTGAAGCGCAAGGTCGCCGGCGATCCCTTCGACCTCATCGTGTCACATTATTGGGACGGCTGCAAGCTCGGAGCGCTCGTGAATGAGTCTGGGGTGCCGCACGCGTGGATTCCTCATTCCCTGGGGGCCATCAAAAAGCGAAACATGGATCCGTCCACCTGGGCCGGACTGCGGATAGACGAGCGCATAGAAGCCGAACACGGACTTATGGCCGAGCTGGACGCTCGCGTGGCTACCTCGACCGCGATACGCGATTCCTTCGAGCAGGATTACGGCGCAGAATGCCGTCATTTCTTGCCGCCTTGCGTCGATCCGCTCCGATACAGGCCGCTCCGCCGCTGGCGGCTGCGACCGCTTTGGCGGTTTCTCTCCGGACTCTCGCCGCTCTCGCCACGCGAGATCTCTAAAAGGAAAATCGTGGCCGAGATAAGCAGGACCGACAAAACCAAGCGAAAGGACGTGCTGATTCGGGCCTTTGCCGGAGTCAAGTCTTGGGTGCCCGACGCGCTTTTGCTGGTCTCCATCGACGACAAGTCGCCACTCCACCCGGAACTCATGGCGCTCATCCGAGAACTGGACTTGGAACAGGATGTGATTGTGCTTGGTTCCGTGTGGGAATGGCTTCCGCTGATTTACAACGCGACGGACGTTTACTGCACGCCGTCCGTCATGGAGGGGTTCGGCATGACGCCGCAGGAAGCGGCGGCGTGCGGGAAGCCCGCAGTGTCGTCGGATCTCGTGCCGTTTGCCGTAGAGTACCTCTTGGGCGGCAACCCCTCGCGGGAGGGCGGCTTTCTTCTGGGCGAGGCCGGGGCGGTTGTGAAAGCGGATGATGTCTCGGGTTTCGTGGCCGCGATGGTGCGATTGCTCCGCGACGGGCGGCTTCGGCGGCAACTCGGGCGGCGCGCCCTCCAGATCACGATTCCGTATTTCACTTGGGAGAACCGCACAGGCGACCTCATGCGGGATTTGGGGGTGTCACCATGACGAGCCTGGCCGACACATTGATCCGGACATGGGCGAAGCAAGGCCGCGAGGGCTTCTTGCTTGCCGACAACTCCGAGCACCTTGAGACCAAGCTTGCGGACGATCCCCAGTGCGGCGCGCAGTTCCGATTCCGCTGGCTGCCGCACCGGGAGGTAAGGAGCGATGTTGCCGAACTCGAGCGGCGCGGAATACTCAACCCGAATCGCGATGAAACGGGTCTATTCCGCGATCCACGCGACCCCCGTGGCCAATTCTGTTTCCTGTGCGAAGGGAACATCCGCGAGTGCAATCCCTTGGAGCGGCTTGTACCGGTCACCCTTGCTGGCCGTGAGTATCTGGCTGGCGCGAACTTCGCGTGGATAGAGCCGAACCACTTCACCATCATGTCGCGGGAGCATACGGATCAGTTACCGCGCGGACGGGCAGTTTCGCGTGCTGTTCAACGGAGGAGGGGTCGGCGCCACCATACCGTGGCATCTGCATTACCAAGCCACGACGGTCGAGTTCCCCGTCGAGTCGCTGGTGAATCCCGCGAGGTATCCGACTGCGGTGCACCAGTTCGCGCTGCCGGACGAACAGGCGGCGGACTCGGCCGCTCGCGAATGGATTGCTCGCGACCCCGGGAATCACGGTGTGAACATGCTTGTGGCGCCTGCCGGGATATTTGTCTTCCCGCGGGACAGGAGAAAATCCAAGGCCACAAACAAGAGCCTGGTCGGAGGTTTCGAGGTGGCCGGGGATTTCGCGATGAGTGCGCCGGTCGATCGTCCGGCTTTCGAGGCGGCTACGGCGGAGGTGGCTCGCGACATACTGTCGCAGGTTAGGCCATGTGGGCCGGGATGAACGGATCCTCCACCCACGCGCCCGGCTCCCTTGTGAGACGACGTTCGGTCAGGAGTATCTTTCGGTGGTAGTAGTCCTTGAATCCGGTCGGGTTTTCCCGCATCCGGATGTACCACTTCCGCCAATGCGCGCAGGCTTTGCGGTGCACGCCATCTTGGTTGTTGACGGCGCGCCATCCGAAGGCCGCCTTGCGCTTGAGGTGCTTCAGTCCTCGCACGGGGTAGTGCCGAATCAGCATCCTGCCGCGTATCGGCGGCTCCACCACAACGCCGCCGCGCAACAGGCCCTCGTTCCCGCCCCACACATGGGTACCCGGCTCGCAGCGGTGCGCCGCCTTTCCTACGCCGAGCTTCCTCCGGCGCCATCTCATGCGGAGCACGGGGTTGATCTCTGACTCGTCGTCGAATTCGCTGCACACATGGTCGAGTATCCTGGCCCGGAAGCAGTCGTTGCCCAGGTCCGCGATGGCGTCCGGAATCGTGGCGGCCCGCGTCGGGCACCACAGCTCGTCCGCGTCTATGGCCACAATCCACTCCGCTCCGTGATCCATAGCTATCTCGGTCATGTCGCGGTTCTTGCGACCCTGCCGGAAGGCGGGGTCACTGTCCTCCAGGACGACGGTGCCCGGTACCGCGCGGGCGACATCGCCCGTGTTGTCGTTGCTCATGTTGTCGAACACCACGATGCCTGAGAGGCCGAGCGCCATGTGGTGTCGCAGGGTGGTCCCGATGATGTCGGCCTCGTTCTTCGCCAGCATGATGCCCCAGACCCGCATGCTGTGGCCCGGCGTAGAAGGGCTTTATCGGGTGAGCTCGTGCCTGATGTACTGGAAGACTACCCGTGTCGCGGTCGACTTGTTCAGGGTGTAGAAGTGCAGGCCGGCCACCCCCTCTTTCAGCAGGCCGAGGCACTGCTGCGTGGCGTGAAAGGTGCCGATGTGCCTGACGGCCTCCGGATCGTCCCCCACGGCGTCTATCCTCGACAGCAGGTCGCCCGGCATCCTCGCCCCGCATACTCCGGTGAACTTCTTGATTTGCCCCGCGTCCACGATTGGCATGATGCCCGCAACTATGGGCACCTTGATCCCGCATTCGGTTGCCCTGTCACGGAACCTCAGGAAGTCCGAGTTGTCGAAGAAGAGTTGGGTTATCAGGAAGTCTGCGCCTGCATCGACTTTGCGTTTCAGGTTGTCCAGGTCTTGCCGGCTCCCCGCAGCCTCCGGGTGGGTTTCCGGGTGGCACGCCGCCCCGACGCAGGTGTCCGGGTGCCTTTGACGTATGAATCCGATGAGTTCGTTGGCGTGCCCGAACGCAGAGGCATGTTCCTTGTCCGGGATGTCCCCGCGGAGCGCGAGTATGTTGTTCACCCCCCGGCACCTCAACTCGTCGAGCGACTCCGAGAGGAGGCGGCGGTCGAAACCCACGCAGGTCAGGTGCGCCATGCTCTCCAAGCCAATGTCTTCGCGTATCCTGGCCGCGAGTTCCACGGTGAGCGATTTCTGTTTGTTCGGGGAGCACGTTACCGAGACGAAGTCCGGCGAAAGCGGCCGGAGCGAGCCGATGGTTCCGTGCAGGTCCCAAAAACCCATCTCCGCCCGCGGCGGGAACATCTCGAAGGAGAGGGTGGGGCCCTCCGACAGTCTGTCGCGTATCAGCATGCTGCATTTTATCGCCGCTTGAAAAGCACAGGATCGCGGGCTACCATGATATCCGTAGGCGGACGCCTTGTTGGACTCGGTATCCGCGGAAGGAGACGGAAAATGCACTGGTATCATTATCTGATCATCTGGCTGGCGGTAATTGTGGTGGCAATCGCTGTTCTGCGCGGGTTTGGGGACACCCTCAAGAGGCAGCCGCTCGATCGCGAGCGCTAGAAGGCCCGCATAAGCTCATCAAACTCTTCGCGTCCGCCAGATAGTCCCATGCTGGCCGTCCCGCGGACCTCGTCGGGGTGCACGGCGTCTATTTCCGACGCCGTGTAATTGCTCCCTTGGGCGTCGTTGTACGCCCTGTAGATCTCCTGTGGATACCGTTCCCCGTGGAGGCTGCGGGATTCCCCTTTGAATTGCAGCTCGCCATTCGTGATTTGCACATCCTCCACCGGAATCTCGTATCGCTCGACATGTTCGCCGTACGCATCGGCCCCGAGGTTGCCTGTGGCGTCGGTGCCGCGCGGCACGGCGGACAGGAAATCCCCGTACCGCAGGTCGTTCGCCGTGAGTCCGGGGATGTCCGTGCCCCGGTAAAGGACCGCCTTTCCGTCGATTACCTCGACGCCGACGCTGCGGAGCGATCGGGACGTCTCGGCCACTTTCAGGAGGCGATATGTCCGGTGGTAAGCCATCCCCACCCGTTCCCGGTGAAAGACGATATTAGATAATGTTTGCAGGAGCAGGGCGCTGCGTGCACAAGGAGGACTACAAGTCGTACGCTGAGTATCTGGCAGAGGGCGGGCCGCTTGGACCCCAAGAAGCTGGAGTGGGTTAAGGATCGTCGGCGGGAGAGGGTCGGTGCGTTCGCCAAGATGTTCCGTGGACTCGGGATGCCCCCGACATCCGACTGTTTATGCGTCGGCGCCAGGTTCGGTGAGGAGAGGTGGAGGCGGCGCTCGGCTGCTTCGCGTCGTGCTCGGGCATAGACCTGGTCGCGTTTCCGCCGCTGGTGGCCGAAGGCGACATGCACAACCTCGGTTTCGCTGATGGCTCGTTCGATGTGGTCTACAGCAACGTCGTGGATCATGCGTATGATCTTCGCAGGAATCTATCGGAGATGTCGAGGGTGCTCAGGTTCGGCGGGTTGCTGGTCGTCGACACTTTTTTCCGCCGCAGGGTCAAGAAGAAATCCCGCCGGCGTACGGGTTCGCTGGGGCACTACACTGCCACCATATGCGAGAGCGCCCAAGAGCTTGCGGACATGTGCCCTCTCCCCCTCGAACGGCGGGAGGCCGTCTCCGGCTATTTAGCCGATTTCGGTTTGCGGGAGAGGCTCTGCTTCAGAAGTTGATTGCGTCGGTGATCAATCGCCCCATGACGAGCAGCGTCCCGACGATGCCGGCGGCAAGCGCCCCCAAAACCCACAGCACTGTTTTCAGATTCAGTTTCATCCTATATCCCTTTCGACGGCGGCCTAACTGTCCTACTTGAGTGTGCCTAGTTATAGGACACCTCGTAGGTTCCTGCTTCGGCGAGGCGTGGTTTCACTGCAAAAGTCGCAGCCAGAGCCTTCCTCTCCACAGGCGTTTTGGCCCGG
>Ga0180429_10004084_pt1 | contig 11737 bp, 9 predicted proteins | sample SS_ome_FD_132428 | JGI IMG/M metagenome (GOLD analysis project Ga0180429, IMG submission 132428) | Hypersaline lake sediment archaeal communities from the Salton Sea, California, USA - SS_1_S_1 metaG | ecosystem: Environmental > Aquatic > Non-marine Saline and Alkaline > Hypersaline > Sediment ... | reverse complement strand
TCAACTACGTAACGATTCCAGACGCGATAAACCTGGGCAACTACGAGTTTGACGACGAATACGCCACGGCGGTGGTGGAAGTGACCGGCTCCGAGCCGGGAGCGATGATCGAGATGCGCGGTGGATCGATCACCTATGGGATCACCCTTGTCCACGACGCCCCAAATCCGGTAGCGGCCCAGGCGTTTCTTGAGTACATGCTCGATCCGGAGCACGGTCTGCGGATCCTCCGCGAGATGGGCCAGCCGCCGTTTATCCCCGCCCGCGTACCCACTGCGACGATGTACGATGCACTTCCGGAATCGCTTCAGGAGCTCGTGGAGGTTCGAAACTGAGGCGACAGCGGGACCTGTTTTTCAGCGTCAGCCTGTCGCTGGGCGGCATCATTCTCATCTTTATTCTGTTGCCGCTCATCCGTATGGTCACCGCCCCTTCCGGGGCGGCGATCATCGCTACGATTCAGGAAGACGAGGTCTACCGTTCGATCTGGCTCAGTATCTATTCCGCCGTTCTGGCGGCACTCATCGCGGTCGCCCTGGGGACGCCCCTGGCGTACGTCCTGGCCCGCTACCGCTTTCCCGGCAAGCGCCTGGTGGAGGCGATCATCGATCTGCCCATCGTCATCCCCCACCCGGTGATCGGGATTGCGATCCTCGGTATCGCCGGGCGCAATTACTGGCTGGGTCGAATCCTGCTGTCCCTGGGGATTCGGCTTATGGGCAGCGTCGCCGGTATCGTGACGGTACTGGTGTTTGTGGGGACACCCCTCTACATCAACAGCGCGAAGAGCGGCTTTGAGGCGGTAAACCCGCGGCTCGAGAACGTGGCACGCACGCTCGGCGCCAACGCGCGGCAGTCCTTCTTCCGGGTAAGCCTGCCCCTGGCGTGGCGCAGCATGGTGGTGGGCTTTGTGATGGCGGTGGCCCGTGCGGTGAGCGAGTTTGGCGCGGTGGTGATCGTCGCGTACCACCCGATGATCGCGCCGGTCCTGATCTACGAGCGATACGAGGCGTTCGGCCTGCGCTACTCCCAACCGGTGGCGTTCTGGCTCATCCTCGTGAGCTTAACCCTGTTCTTTCTGCTCCGGGCGATGACGATGCGCGGCTGGACCGTCGGGGAGGTGCGCCGATGACCCCGGGAAACACCGCCGTCTCGCTCGGCGGAATCACCGTCACCTATGACGATTTTTGTCTGGACGACGTATCGCTGGATATTGAAACCGGCGAGTTCTTCGTAATAATGGGCCCCACCGGCGCGGGCAAGACGGTACTCCTCGAGGCGGTGCTCGGCATCGCACCACTCACCGCGGGGTCGGTGGTTGTGGCCGGCCGCAACGTGACGCGCCTGCCGCCGGAACGGCGGGGAATCGGGATCGTCTACCAGGATTACGCGCTTTTCCCGCACCTTCGTGTGGAGGCAAACGTTCGCTTTGGTCTGCGGTACGGATCAAATCGCGGGTCGAACGGGGAAGCGGCACATCTCGAACATCTCTACGACGTCCTGGACCTACGCACCCTGCTCCACCGGCGCGTGGATACCCTCAGTGGCGGTGAGTCACAGCGGGTCGCCCTGGCGCGCGCGCTCGCAACGCAGCCGTCGATCGTACTCCTGGACGAGCCCCTCTCCGCGCTGGACCCGCGATTTCGCGAGGAGATCCGGCGTACCCTCCGCCGTATCCACCACGAAACCGGTACCACGTTTATTATGGTCTCCCACGATTTTCGCGATGCTCTGAGTCTGGGCGATCGAGCGGCGGTAATCCACCAGGGCCGCCTCCAGCAGGTGGGAGCGGTGGACGAGATCTTTCGGCGCCCCGCCACGCGCTTTGTCGCCGAATTTGTGGGCATGGAAAACATCCTCGAGGCGAAGCTCCTCGCGGACGGCTCCGCCCGGACGGACGGAGGCCTCACCCTCCAGCTTGGCGGGGGCCCGACGGGCGGGGGCCCGACGGGCAGGGGCCCCTCAGGCGGGAGCTCTGCGGGCGCCGTCGACGCGCCCGCCGTGGGCGCAGTTCCGGCCATCGGCGCCGGGTCCGCCGCTTCGGAGGCGGCGGTACCTTCACCCGCGACGGACGGCGTGCCCTCGGCGGACGGCGTGCCCTCGGCGGACGGCGTGCCCCCGGCGGCGCCCTTTCCCGCGGCGGAGGGTCTGCCCCCCCGCGTCCGCCTGGCGATTCGCCCGGAGGACATCGTTCTCAGCCGGACGCCTCTGGACTCGAGCATGCGCAACGGCTTCCCCGCGCGGGTGCTGGCGGTGCAGGACCACGGTCCGGCGTACGCGGTACGCTGCGCGGTAGCAACCGACGCCGGCGGCGCGGTTGGGGCCGGTCGCCCCTTACAACCGGCACCCACCGAGCTCGTCGCCTATGTCACTCGGGGTTCACTCCTGGAGCTGGGTATCGAGGAGGGTTTGCGCCTGCATCTCTCGTTCAAAGCGACGGCGGTACACGTGTTCTAGACCCGCTCGATCACCATGGCGGTCCCCATGCCGCCGCCGATGCACAGCGCCGCCAGACCGTGTGTGCTGCCGCGACGGATCATCTCGTGGAGAAGCGTCACCACGATGCGGTTGCCCGAGGCGCCCACCGGATGACCCAGAGCGATGGCACCGCCGTTGACGTTGCAGCGCTCGAGAATTGCGTCTTCCGCGAGATCGTGCTCCGCCGCGAGTTCACGGATGACGCCGAGAGACTGAGCGGCAAACGCCTCGTTGAGCTCGATGAGCTCCATCCGGGAGAGGGGCATCGCCGCCTCGGCGAGGACGGCGCGGATCGCCGGCACCGGGCCGAGCCCCATGTAGGCGGGGTCCACGCCGGCCTGGGCGTCGGCCACGATCCGCGCCGACGGGGTGAGGCCGAGCTCTGCTACCGCCTCCTCCGAGGCGAGAACCACCGCGGAGGCGCCGTCGTTGAGGCCCGAGGCGTTGCCCGCCGTGACGGTACCGTCCTTCTCAAAGGCGGGTCGGAGCCGGGCGAGACTCTCCAGCGTTGTATCGGAGCGCGGGTGCTCGTCTCGGGCGATCTCAACGGTATCGCGCTTCTGCTTCACCGGAACGGGAACGATCTCCTCGGTAAAACGGCCCGCTTCGATCGCCGCGGCGGTACGTTGCTGGCTGGTGCAGGCGAAGCGGTCCTGCTCCTCTCGGGTGATACCGTGTTTGCGCGCGATGTTCTCCGCGGTGACGCCCATGTGGTAGTCGTTGAACACATCCGTAAGAGCGTCCAGGATCATGTGGTCCCGCAGGGTGAGATCGCCCATCTTGGTGCCGAAACGCATCGTTGCGGGCGCGAGATAGGGGGCACCCGACATGCTCTCGGTACCGGCCGCGACCATAAGCCGGGATTTTCCGAGCCGAATCCGGTCGGCACCCTGCATAATCGCTTTCATTCCGCTGCCGCAGAGCATGTTGGTGGCGTAGGCGGGGGTCTCCGCGGGTATGCCCGCCCCGATCGAGACCTGCCGGGCGGGACCCATCCCCTGCCCGGCGCTGAGAATCACGCCGAGGATCAGCTCGTCCACCATGTTCGGCTCGACCCGTGCCTCCGCCAGCGCCGCCCGTACCGCCGTAATCGCCAGGGTTGGAGCCGTTACGTCCTTGAAGGACCCGCCGTAGGCGCCGATGGGCGTTCGTTTTGCACCACAGATGAAAACCTCAGTCATATATACCCCCGCCGTTTATTGTATAGAAACCAAATCATCTTTGCCGCAATCGGAGATAGAATACCGTATATTTGTCAAATGGCACTCACCGTGTTGAGTACCAAGCTATCCTCGCCGCGTCGTCGCGCGCAAACGGTATCGCGTCCCGGGTTGCTCCGGCGCCTTACGGAGGCCGTGAACCGGCTCCCTCTGACACTGATCTCCGCCCCCGCGGGTTTCGGGAAGTCCACGCTCCTGGTCGAATGGGCCGCCACGCGGGAGGATCCCGTGGCGTGGCTCTCTCTCGAAGAGGACGATGGCGATCCGCTGCGGTTCCTCACCTACTTCGTCGCCGCGATCAATCGGTCCGTTCCCGAACTGGGAGCCGATATGCTCAGAGCGCTCGAGGCGATCGATACGGCCGGATCGATGCCGTCGCATACGATTCTCACCCCGCTGATCAACGAAATCGCCGCGTTCCCCCACCCGCTGGTGCTCGTACTCGACGACTATCACACCGTGGACGCCCGGGAGATCGATGACTACCTGGAGTTTATCCTGGAGCACGCACCGCCCAACCTTCATGTCGTGCTGACCGGCCGGGAAGACCCGGGACTACCGCTTCCACGTATGCGAGCCCGCGGCGACGTGGTGGAGTTCCGCGCGCGGGACCTTCGATTCTCCCTGGTGGAGGCGCAGACGTTCATCAATGATGTGATGCAGATCGATATCGAACCGGAACGGATTGCGGCTCTGGAGGAACGAACCGAGGGCTGGATCGCTGGTCTCCAGATGGCGGCGATCTCTCTCCGCGATCACGACGATCCCGATGCTTTTGTGCGGGATTTCTCGGGAAACCATCGGTATGTGCTCGACTACCTGCTTGACGAGGTTCTGATTCGTCAGCCCGCGGCGATTCAACGATTTCTTGTACGAACGGCTATCCTGGACCGACTAAGTGCTCCGTTGTGCGATGCGGTTGTGGACGATCCCGAGTCTCCCGGCGAGGAAACCCTGACCTATCTGGATCGATCCAATCTCTTTCTTGTGTCCCTCGACACCGAGCGGCGTTGGTTCCGCTACCACCATCTATTCGCGGATCTTCTCCGGCACCGGATCGACCTAGATGCGGCGGTACTGCACGGTCGGGCGGCGCGGTGGCTGTACGAGAACGACGAACACCAGGCGGCGTTCCGCCACGCCACGGCGGCGGCGGATGTTTCTCTCGCCCTGTCGATACTCGAGAACGATCCGGTACCGATCTACGCCCGAGGGTACTCGGGTCCGGTTCTGCGGTGGCTTGAGGAACTCGACGAAGAATCGTTTCGTCACCATCCGGAGCTCGCAGTCCATCTCGGGTGGTGCCTTTGGATAACCCATCGCAGCTCCGCCGTACACGCGGCGATACAACGAGCGGAGTCCGCCTTGTCCGGCGGAGGGACGGACGCACCGGGGGTGATGGGTCAGGTCTCGGCGCTTCGGGCGATGCTCGCCGCCAACGAATACGATACCGCCGGGATCATCGAGGAGGGACAGCGCGCGCTCGCACTCCTCGCTCCGGAAAACCTGTACGTGCGTACTGCGGTCACCAGAACACTGGCCGTGGCGTACCACTTTGACGGTCGCCGCGAGGACGCCCGCGGCTCCTACCACGACGCGATCGGAATGTGTCGGCGCAGCGGCAACACCTTCATCGAGATTCTGGCCACCACCGGTCTCGGTCTCCTGGAAGAGTCGGACCTGCACCTGGGCGCCGCGGAAACGGCGTATCGTCGGGTGATCGAGCTGGCGGGGGATCCCTCACTGCCGGTCACCTGTGAGGCTCATAGCGGATTGGGCCGCATCGCCTACCAACGCGACGAACTCAACCTGGCGGAAGAACAAATCCGCCGGGGCGCCGGGCTGGCGAAACAGATCGAGAGCATCGACAGTCACGTGGCGGCGGAAATCTTTGCCGTTCGGATCGCTCTGGCGCGGGGGGACCGTCCGGCGGCAGCCGCGGAGATCGAACGCCTGGCGCGCGAGGTCGAGCGAAACGACTACATACACCAGAAAGAACCTCTTGCGAGAGTGCAAATCGCGGCGGCCCTGGCCGAGGCCGATCTCGACGCTGCGTCGGAACTGGCGGACCGGGCAAACCTTCCGATCGCTCGGGCGCGCGTCGCGATCGGGCGCGGCGACTCGGCAACCGCCCTGGCGCTTCTGGAGCCGGTTCTCGCGGAAATGCGGACGCGCCGTTGGACCGACCGGATCATAGAAGCGGAGCTCCTCCTGGCGATCGCGCAATGTATCGGCGGCGATAACGCCGCGGCGTTGCGGTCGTTCCGATCCGTGGCGGCTGCGACGGAGCCGGAGGGAATCGTTCGCCTCGTCCTGGACGAGGGCGAACCGGTGAGGGCCCTCCTGAAAACCGCGCATGCGGAGAACATCCACCGGGACTACGCGGCACGGTTTCTGGCGTTGCTCGGCGGAGCGGCTCCGGCGATAACCGGCGCCGACGGACCCAAAGAGTCCTTGAGTCGCCGGGAACGAGAGGTGCTGACGCTCCTCGCCCGGGGACTCTCCAACGGCGAGATCGCGGAGCACCTCTTTGTATCGATCAGCACCGTAAAAGGGCATAACTACCGGATCTTTGAGAAACTCGGTGTAGACCGTCGCACCCAGGCGGTGGCACGCGCCCGCGCCCTCGGTATTATCTGAGTAAAACAGTACTAAAAACGGTACTTTCGTCTCTGCGCGTTCCGGCGGTACCGGTTCTATCCTTCTGCGTACACAGACGGAAGGAGGACCCATGTCCGAACAGACAAACTACCGGATTCGGATCGCAGGCCACCTGGACGACCACTGGTCGGCGCGATTTTCCGGTTTCACAGTCTCCCGGGAGGAGCCGGATATCACCGTCCTGACCGGGACCGCCCAGGACCAGGCTGCGCTCCACGGCGTTCTGAGAACGGTCCGCGATCTCGGTATGCCACTCATCTCGGTAACCGGCCTCGATGGAAACGGCTCCGGAGATCTACTCATGCGCGCCGTGGCAGCAACCCGTTATGGCGGGCCGGAACAACTCGCCCTGGAACGGATGGCGCGGCCCGCTCCCGCTCCGGGAGAGGTGCTTGTGCGTGTCCACGCTGCCTCGGTAAATCGCTCCGACGCGATGGCAATCCGGGGAACCCCGGTTTTTATGCGCCTCGCCGGCGGAGGGATTCTCAAACCGCGCAACCCGATACCGGGCGCCGACATAGCCGGTCGCGTGGCCGCTCTCGGAGAGGGAGTGACGGAGTTTGCCGTGGGGGATGCTGTCTTTGGCGATCTCTCGCCGCACGGTCGCGGCGGTTTTGCCGAGTTCGTGAGTGCCCCGGTGGAAGCGCTTGTACCGATGCCGGAGGGACTGGATTTCGAAACCGCCGCGGCGCTCCCGACGGCCGCGGTTACGGCACTGCAGGCGCTCCGTGACGTTGCGCGGGTCACACCGGGAGACCAGGTCCTCCTGGAGGGAGCCTCCGGCGGTGTCGGGAGCGCCGCGATCCAGATCGCCCGTATCCTCGGAGGCAGCGTCACCGCCGTGGTGGGGCCGTCCAGGATCGATGCCGCCCGCCGGCTCGGTGCCCACCACGTGATCGACTACAGGGCGACCGACTTTACCGCCCAGGATTCGAGCTATGACGTGATTTACGCGGTCAACGGGCACCATCGCCCGGCGGCTTACAAGGGGGTACTTGCCCCGAAGGGGCGATTTGTTATGACCGGCGGGACGGGATCGCTCATGGTGGGGACCCTTCTGTCGGGAAAGCGCTTCGCCTTCCATTCGATGAAGCCGGAACGAAGCGACCTCTCGTACCTGGGCGAGCTCGCCGCCGCGGGCACCCTGACGACACCGATCGACCGCCGCTACCCTCTCGAGGAGGTTGCCGAGGCGATCCGCTATCTGGAGGGCGGCCACGCCGCGGGCAAAGTAATCATCGCAATTCTAAATGCACAGGAGACACACACATGACCGAAACAATCACCTACACCCAGCTACGACCGACCGCGCGGGTTTCCGGCGCGATCTACCTGCTACTCTTCGTCTCGGGAATCTTTGCCGAGTTTTTTGTCCGATCCTCCCTGATCGTACCGGGAGACGCCATGGAAACGGCGGCGAGAATCCTGGCCTCACCGATGCTCTTCCGGAGCGGAATCGTGATGGATCTCGTGATGATCATCGCCGATATCGCGCTGGCGGTGCTTTTCTTCGAGTTGCTCAAACCGGTAAACCGGATGCTTGCGGCGCTGGCGGCGGCGTTCCGCTTTGCTCAGGCGGCGGTCCTGGCGTTCAACCTGCTCAATCTGTACTTCGTACTGGAGCTGCTGAGCGGAACCGGATACCTGGCGGCATTGGGGGCCGGGCAGCTGGAGGCGCTGTCGTTGTTATTTGCAACGATGCACGGCACCGGGTACGCCCTGGGACTCGTCTTCTTTGGTGTGAGTCTGGCGATGGTGGGGTATCTGACCTGGAAGGCGGACTACCTGCCGACGATCCTGGGCATCCTGCTCATGGTGGCCGCCGTGGGATATCTTGCCGACAGCTTCGCGAGGACGCTCCTGATCGAGTACGACCGCTACGCGCCGATCTTTGATACGGCGGTTTTTATGCCCGCTTTTGTGGCGGAACTCGCCATGAGCCTCTACCTGCTGATCCGCGGCGTTCGGAGGAGCTGAGGTGTTTCGATCGCGGACACGGTGGCGTAGTTTCATCGGCACAGGTCATGGGCCGCCTGTGGATATCGGGAAACAGGTAACAATCCATTGACTGATGGTGCTAGTATGATATATTATCATACTAGCAATTGTATATGCCTACAAGAAAAATCGCGGTATCCATCGACGAATACGTACTCACTCAACTCGAGCGGCTTGTTCAAGAAGGAAGGTATAGCAACCGAAGCAAGGCGATAGAAACTGCCGTTCGCGAAAAGGTAGCAAGAGCGGACCGAGCGCGGCTGGTACATGAATTGGCATACCTTGACAGCGACGAAGAACAAGAGCTTGCAGATGAGATGATCGACGCTGATGAGTGGCCGAAATACTGACACCATCAGGCGCGGAGACATTCGCTGGGCTGACCTGAATCCGACTATTGGACATGAACAACGAGGCACGCGGCCGGTTCTGATTCTCAGTCACGATGTATTCAATGAGCGTTCGGGAACGGTGATAGTGGTCGCTTTGACCAGCCGGGTGCAACGAGCAGGATTTCCGTTGACGCTGGAACTTGAAGAGCTTGGACTCCCAAAACGATCGTGGGTAAAAATCAGCCAGATACGAACGCTATCGACGAAGAGAATAGGAGAGCGTCTTGCCGCGGTGTCTGAGCAGGTCCTTGACCGAGTAGTAGAAGGCCTTGTTGATTTGATCGGAACATAACACGTATAAGGCCTCGTGCTGTAGGCGCCCGCGCACTTGGGACCGGACTTTTAGAACCGTTCCGGATGTTCTGCTCACGCCTTGATGAGAGTTTCGTTCCGTCGGGGAGAGAGCTCACCATCCATTCCGATACGGCGATGCTCGGGATCGCCGGGACGGAATCGCCGTCACGATTCACGACGCCGGAGAGATTCGTCTTGTTCCATGGCCGTCGGCGCGTACCGAGCTGTCGGGCTATATACTCGGTTATACTCAGGACCCAGGACCCAGGACCCAGGACCCGCCGCACCGACGGATCCGGCCGCAACGCACCGGGAGGTCGTTCTCTCTCCGGGGGAGTATCCGTTGCGGCCGGGGTGATGAGTTCTTTGACCGCTCAGATAGGGGCTGGTACAATTACCGTGGAGGCAGTGCTCATGGTTTCCACCAAACACCAGAAAGAATACGATCTGTTTGGTCCCTGGATTCTCGAGGTAAAGGAGATCGACGAGGTTCCCGATGCGTTTCTCCCGGTCTACCCCGAGGGTGGGGATATCGATCTGGCGTTCAAGATTCCCCGGCATGTGGAACGACGAAACGCCAACCCCGGGGAAGACCTCTACGACTACATGGTTATTCTCCGTTCGGAGGCGCTGGAAATCCACCGGCGCCGGGACGACGGGCTATCCAGCAGCGTTGTACGGTACGAGAAGATCGGCGGGATCAAGATCCGTTTCGATCTTCTTCTGGGTGAGGTCACGATCTATCACGCGGACGGTTCCGTTTCGTTCTCGTTTAATACCGTCTCGGAGGACCTGATCGAGACGCTCGTGGCGATGCTCCGAAAGCGGTACCCCGTCGGCAAAGGCACTCCGCTCCCTCCCGACGCCGTCGACATCGATGAGCTGACTCACCACTACCGGGTTCTGTCCAATCGGGAGCGTAAGGATGCGTCGGTTTCGATCCTGGCGTTTCGTGATGATCTCCTGATCGAGAAGAGAGAGAAGACGATCTGGGATCGCGGTCTCGACGTAATCCGAAGACCCCGAGTTCGTCCGACCATGACTCTCGCAACGGAAACCGAATTGATTCTGTATCGCGGTGAACCGCAGATCGTCCGATTCAACAAAGGAAACTACGGATACTCCCGGACACTTATTCCGCGATCAGCGATTCGCGACATAACGATCGATCCCGATACGGTGTACCTCGGTTGCGTTCGCGTGCGCATCGTAATCCCCGGCCACGATATCGTGATGTTTACCGAGGATGGCTTTCCGGTCGATGCGGTTGTACCTGCAGGAGAACGCTCGTAACGACGAGCAATGCTCCGACATATCCGGCTCCTCCGAGATTCTCGCCCCAGAAGGCAAACGCCATGAGTACCGCCGCCACCGGCTCGATCGTTGCGACTACCGCCGCTTGGGAGGAGCGCAGGTATCGAAGCCCGGCGGCGTATACGAGGTACGCCAGATAGGTTGAAGCGAACCCGATACCCAGCAGTGCCGCTGCCGCGGGGAGCGACGGTATCGAAAACGAAACAAACGGAGCCAACCCGACCGCACCGATCGGAAGTATCCAGAAAAAGAGCGTGATCGAACGGTAGCGGTCAAGCAGGCGTCGTCCGAGTATGTAGTAAAGCGCGTAGGTAAACCCGGAGATCAGTCCAAAGAGGATTCCCTGCGGCGCGGCTTCTCCCTGCTCCGTTCCCGATAGCGAAATCACCGCAACGCCGACTATGGACACAAGCACTCCCACCAGGATCCGCGGCGACAGGGACTCCCGAAGAAAGAGTACCGCCATGATCGCCACCCAGGCGGGGGCGGTGTAGAGAAGCACCGACGCCCGGGCGGCCCCACCGTAGCGCACCGCCAGCTGGTATGAGCCGTAAAACCCCGACACTGAGACGAGGGCAAAAAGCGCCACCAGCGGGAGGTCCCGCCTGTCGATCTTCAGCGCGCGACGAGACGCGGCGTGCGCCAGAAAAAACCCCCACCCGATCACCGCCCGCCAGAACGCCACATCGAGCGGGGCCATGCCCTCGGCAAGGGCGACGCGCGCCATGCTGCCCAGGGCTCCCCAGAGAATGCCCGCGAGCAGAATAAACAGGATCCCCCGTGTGTGGTGGGCTCTCTTCATCGGGCGGATCGACGTCGCGTCACCAGGGCGGAGACGACTCCCCCGCCGATGATAAGGAGTCCCCCCGCCAGATGGGGCGGCCCGATCTGCTGACCCAGGAGAAAATATCCAAGCACCGCCCCTTAGAGCGGAAGCATGTTGTAGAACACCATGGCGCCGCCGGCCCCGAGTTTCTTGACGCCGGCGTTCCAGAGAAAATATCCCAGGGCGGCAGGAACGAGCCCCAGATAGAGCACCGTCACGAGGAGGCGCGGCGAGAACTGTACCGGCACGACGCGCTGTTCCAGGATCGCCGCTGCAAGAAGAACCGGCAACCCCATCAGCGTGGAGATCGCCGTAGCCGAGAGGGGCGAGCGGTTACGCGTGGCCCGGCGGCTCGCCACGGAGTACAGACCCCACACGGCCGCGGCGAGAAGAACCAGCAGGTCTCCCGGGTTGATCCCCACCTCCCTGATCGCGCGGAGCGAGCCGCCGCTGATGAGAACCGCCACACCGAGGACGGCGAGAACCGCCCCGACCAGCTGTCGGCGGGTATAGGGCTCCCGGATGAGCCAGGCCGCAAACACCGCCGTCAGCAG
>Ga0180429_10004083_pt1 | contig 11739 bp, 7 predicted proteins | sample SS_ome_FD_132428 | JGI IMG/M metagenome (GOLD analysis project Ga0180429, IMG submission 132428) | Hypersaline lake sediment archaeal communities from the Salton Sea, California, USA - SS_1_S_1 metaG | ecosystem: Environmental > Aquatic > Non-marine Saline and Alkaline > Hypersaline > Sediment ... | reverse complement strand
CGTAGACGGTGTCGGGGAATTGCTCGCTGATGACGGCCAGGGCGAAGTAGCCGTCCAGCCGGCTGAAGGTGGCCAACAGCGCCCGCTGGGGCGGGAGCCCGTCGGAAAGGTAGTCGGCCAGGAGGTGGGCCACCACCTCGGAGTCGGTCTCGCTCTTGAAGACGTGGCCCCCCGTCTCGAGCTCCTCCCGGAGCTGGAGGTAGTTCTCGATGACGCCGTTGTGGACGATGGCCAGGCGGTCGTCACCGTCGGTGTGGGGGTGGGCGTTGATGTCCGAGGGCTCGCCGTGGGTGGCCCAGCGGGTGTGCCCGATGCCGATGGTCCCGCCCAGGGGCACCGAGGCCAACAGGTCGGTGAGCTGGCGGAGCTTGCCCTCCTTCTTGCGCACCCCGAGCTCGCCGCGGTGGATGGTCGCGATTCCGGCCGAATCGTAGCCGCGATACTCCAGCTTCTCCAGCCCGACCAACAGGACGGACTGGGCGACCTTATTTCCCACATACCCGACGATACCGCACATGAAAACCTCCGGCGACGTTCAGTGAGACAAGGGGTTTAACCGAGCGTGGCGAGCCATGCCCTTGGCAAAACCCCTTGCCTGCTCATACCGGAAAGGATTATAGCAGGGTCCGGGGTTTGGCCGCTAGCGCAGCTCGGATAAAAGACGCTGCGCGAGTAGCTTGACCTCGGGCTCGGCGAAACCGGCGAGGGCGGCCTCCAGCTCGACCACGGCCGCCGGTGCATCACCCGAGGTCATAAGGGCCAGGGCTAAGCCGTAGCGGGCGCTGGGCATCCAGGGGTTCAGTCCCGCGGCCCGCCGGAACTCCGCCGCCGCCGCGCCGGGGCGGTTGACGGCCATCAGCCACCGCCCCAGGGCGAGATGGGCGTGGGGCGAGACCCCGGCGTACTCCGAGGCCCGCTCACCGTCGACCTCCCACAGCGGAGCGCCTCCCGGGGCTTCGAAGCGGGCCAGGAGATAACGGGCGGCCGTCTCGTCAGCGTAGACCCCGCCGGGGCCTACCGCCTCTAAGTACGCCGTGGGCCGGGCCGACGCCGTCGCCGCGATGGGGGGGAAGAGGTAGCCGTAGCCCCACCGGGCCGTGGGAAAGCGGTTTTCGGTCTGGGGGTCGGCGAAGAAAACGTCGGCGCCGCCGGTGAGCCGCTGCCCGACCTGCGCCTGAACTCGGGGGGCGGTGACCATCCCCGCCTCGTCCGCCACGACGACGTCCGGCCGCCCGTCGCGGGCGTAGTGGAGGTAGAGTAGGGGGAAGCTCAAGTCCCCGGTGAAGACGACCACGGCGTCCGGCGGCGCACAGCGCAGCAGGTTCGCGCCGTGGGGCCGCACCGCCAGGTCCTCCGGCGCCGAGGCACTCAGGAAGCCGGTTACCGCCAGGGCGACCACGGCGGTCGAACCCGCGACAAGAACCCAACGGGGCGGCCACTTCCCCCGCTTCTCGGCGGAAACGAGCAGGCGGTCCAGGCCGTACCCCAGCGCGTACACCGCCGCGAAGACGAAGAGGAAGCACCCCAGGAGGAAGAAGACCTCGAGCCCGATGACGGCGTACCGCGCCGCCCAGTAGAGGTCGGCCAGCGCCCCCGCGACCAGGACGGCCGTCAGCACCGGCCGCCTGCGGGCCAGGAGCGCGAATCCGGCCAGGGACGCCCCGACGAGGTACAGCGGGAGCTGACCCAGCAGGTGCCCGCCGAGCAGCCCCACGTTGCTCCAGAAATAATCGCCGCTCACACCCCAATACTCGCCGTAGCTGGCGCCGCCGAGGACGAAGCCCAGGCTTTTCAGGCTGTCCGGTGAGAACCAGGCCACGGCCGGACCCGCGGCCGCCCGAATGGGCAGGTACAGGTAAGCCGAAAGGCCGAGGAGCCCCGCCGCGGCGAAGAGGGCGTAGAAGGCCGCCGGCGGCCTCTTTTCCCGCGCATACCTGATTAAAACGTAGAGTACCGCCGGCGCCAGAAAAACCTGGGTGAGGTGGTGGGCCAGGGCCAGGCCGTAACACAGGGCCAGCACCAGCAGGTCCCGCGCCGTCGCCTTCTCGGCCAGGCCGCGGATTACGGCCCACAGAACCACGGCCAGGCCCAAGAGGGCGAATCCGTAAACCTCGACGAAGACCGCCCCCCGGACGGCGATGGCGGAAGCGGAGAAGAGAAGGGCCGATAAAAAAGCCGCCGGTCGTTTGAGCCCGAGAGCTCTCAGGGCGCCGAAGACGAAACCCGCCGCGGCACAGACGGCAAGGATGTTCACGAGGCGCAGCCCCCCGAGCCCGTCGCCCGTGAGCGCGGCGAAGAGGTGGCCCAGGTTGACGAAGAGGGGGTACCCGGGCGGGTGGGGCACCCCGAGAACGGCCGCGGAGGCGGCCAACTCGGGCCCGTCGCCCAGGGAAAACCCGGCGGGCGATACCAGAAGGTACGCGACGAGGACCAGCCCGCCCAGCGCCAGGGCCGGCCAGTTGTCGCTCCCCCTGGATTTGACGTTCTCCGGCAACGAACCCCCAGTGTTACGGGTCAATATACCATAACGGCCGCGGGGCTTGTCTCGTCAAAGACGCGGAAAAGGGGACCCGAAAGGCCCCCGAAAATATCCGAAACAGGATGGAACCCCAATAAAAAGGGGGCCGTATGGGCCCCCTTCATTCAAGCCTTCCTACGTCAGTCGTTCGGGTTGTACGGGTACCCGTAGGGGTAGGCCAGCAGGTCGGGAGCGGGATTCACATCCAGGAGGCGGATCACTTCTTTGTTGACGTCCTGCCAGTCGTTGGCGGCGAAATCGGGGGTCTCATCGATCCGCTCGCGGCAGAGGTTGATGTGGGCGACGGCCTTGGCCCTGTTGTTGTTGTCCTTCATGTAGGCCATCGCGGCATAGAGGTGAATGTGCCAGGTGGACAGGGTGTAGGCGCCATCCGCGTCCATGTAGTACCAGTTGCCGTAGTTCCAGTCGAAGTTGAACGCGTCGTTCCCGTAGTTGCCGAGGTCGGGATCGTTGGCCTCGGAATCGGCCTTGCAGGCGATTTCGAACTCCTCGATCGCTTCGCCGTAGTATTCCACGTCCGCGTCGCCGGCCAGGTAGAAGGTGAGAGCGGAGCCGTAGTAGGCGTCCATGTAGAACTTGAAGTAGAGGTTCTGCCTCTCGGTGATTTCCTGGTCGAGCGGATTGCCGATCGTCTGCTTGGCGTAGGAGAAGCTCTGGAAAGCGGACTCGTAGTCGTCCCGGGTTAGTGCCACCCAGCCGAGCCCGTTCCAGGCGTTGGTGTAGGCCTGGTCGATGTCCAGCGCCTGCTCGAAGTCGTACTGGGCGCTGGTGACGTCACCGGCGATGAGGGCTCTCCAGCCTTCATCGCAGAGCTGCTCGGGATTCGAGGGAATGGGGACCGTGACTTCGCTGCATCCGGCAACCATAAGCGCCATTCCGACGACCACGAGCCCGATTACTAGGGTTTTGTCCTTCACGGGGGGTTCCTCCTTACTTTAGCGAACGAGGACCAGTCGCCGGGTTGCGCTGTTCGAATCCGTGTCGATCTTGTAGAAGTAAACGCCGCTCTGTACGCTCGTCCCGCGGGAGGTGGTGCCGTCCCAGCCGAGCGTGTGGCGCCCGGCCGTCAGCGTGTCGTCCACCAGCGTCGTGATCAGGCGGCCCGAAAGGTCGTACACCGCCAGGCGAACGTGAGAGTCCGCGGGAAGCGAGAAGTTGATAGTCGTCTCGCCGACCGCCGCCAGGAACGGGTTCGGGAAGTTCTGGTCCAGCGAGAACGTGTACCGGCTGGAGCCCATGTCCAGAGGTGCCTCCAACAGCTCCGCGTAGCCCACCGCGTACAGGCCGTAGGAATCGACCGCCGCGAAGGCCTCGTCGGACTGGCGGTCGAACTCGGCCGCGATGTGGCGCCAGCGGCTCAGCTCGTCGTCCCAACGGTAGAAGGCCAGCTTGTCCTCGCTGGGAACCTGAGAACCGTCGTAGGACAGACGCAGCGTCGTAACGCCCTTCAGGGGACGGTCGCCCGTGACCTCGTAGGCGTAACCCACCACGTGCAGGCCGAGCTCGCCGGTCTCCGGGGCCGAGGCGGAAGAGCCCGCGCCGGCCGAAACCGAGCCGGCCAGCTCGCGGCCCAGGGCCGCCGGGGAGGCCATCACCTTGGCGTCCGTCGGGGCCGAGGAGAGCGCCCGCGCCTCCAACTGGCCCCCGGATACGTCGGGACGACCCATCACCAGCACCCGGGTGCCCGGGTCCACCGCGTCCGCGGGAACCTCAAGCGTCGCCGGGGCCGTGAGGCCCACCACGCCGCCGTCGTCCCCGATCTCGGCCTGGGACAGGATGCCGTCGAAGGAGTCCGTGCCGATGTTGCCGCCCAGGTCGCTCGCTGTCACGTCCAGGTCCGCGATGCCGTCGTAGTCGGGGAGCGTCCAGAAGGCGGTGTAGATGGTGGGACCGTCGTCCCAGGTTCGGAAGGTGTCGTCACCGTTTTGGAAGCCACTGAGCTCCCAGTAATGGGTCTGGTCCTCCAACGGGTTGCCCTCGTCATCCACCTCGGTGAAGTGCACGTCGTAGCGCGGGCAGCAGAAGAGCCGCTCGTTGGGGGTGGCGGTGAACTCGATGTGGGAGGTGAGGCCGGGGACCATGGATATCTGGAGCGCGCCGCCGTCGGCAGACTTGAAGCTCGGGCCGTCGCGGTCCGAGGAGTCCACGGCGTTGATGCGGACCAGGAATTGCAGGTTCGAGCCCACGTCGCGGCGGGCGTAGGGGACGAAGGCGATTTCGTGGTACTGGGAGGCGTTGTTGACGCGGATGATCCCCTTGTCGCCGAAGATGTTCATCTTGGTGGTCAACTCGCCACCCGCGGTCTGGTTGGGGTGCTGCTGGGCGTCGTTCTGCATCAGGATGTACGCACCGCCCCAGTACTTGGAGTCATCCTCGTTGGAGGGATGGCCCTTGAAGGCGTAAACCATGTCCGCGGGGATGGGTCCGAGCTGGACGACGTGCATGTAAACCGAGGCGAGGCCGTCGGGGCAGCCGATAACGTTCAGGTCCTCGTTGTTCATGTCGACCTCGACCCCGGAAACGACCTGCGCCCCGGTGAACTCGCGGGTGCCGTCGGGCGCGATGTCGTTCACCAGGTCGTACGCCACGGCGCTGCCTTCCGCCGGGAAGTCGATGGTGAAGCCACTGTTGCTGTAAGTGTGGCCGGTGGTGTTGTTGTCGTCGATGTAGTAGTACCCGTGGTTGTTGGCGGAGTTGCCGCCGCGGGCCGCGCTGCGCTGGCCGGTGAACCAGTTCCACTCGACGAACTGGCCGAAGGCGTAGGCCAGGCCGCCCATGTCGTCCTCGAACTCCATGTCGGGGTAGGCGTTGCGGAAGAGCTGGTCGTAGCCGTCGTTGAAGTCGTACTCGGTCCCCTCGGCGGTGCGCTGCTCGTAGTTCTCCCAGATCATGGTGATGGCGTCCCGCTGTTCTTCTGTATTCAACATGTACTCAAACAGGTCCGGGTTCTGGTAGAACAGGCTCTCGATGTAGTGGTTCCAGATGGTGCCGTTGTACCAGGAGAGGCCCTCTTCGCGGGTGAGCCCGATGTGGGGCGTCAGCATGAAGGCTCTGATGCGGCCGGTCTGGTAGTCGTTGGCGAGGGGATAGGCCCTCTCCTCGCTCCACACCGAGGTCTTCTCCTTGTGGTGGGAGGGGCTGTCCACGTCGATGCCGCCCTGGACGCCGTGGTGCAGCTCGTGGGCGGCGACGGTCTTCTCCTCGTCGGTCACCGAGTCGGGGTCCACGGAGTTGCGGAAGGCCATGTGGAAGCTGGCGTCGTCCTCGGGGGTCTCCTCGTAGTAGTAATCGTACTGGCAGTAGGCCATGACGCCCCCGCCCATGCCGTCCTCGCCCATGCTGCGGAAGTAGGCGTCGAAGCGTTCCCAGTCCTCCTGGGTGTCGCCCTCCCAGTAGCCGTAGTCGGCGCCCTCGGGATACCAGGTGCCGTCCGTGACCGGGTAGTCGAAGCTCAACCAATCCTCGTCGATGAAGAGGATGAGGGAGTGCTCGAGCCCCTCGGCTACCAGCTCGACGATGTCGGGTACGCCGTTGTGGTCGTCGTCCTCGTCGTACCACAGGGCGTGGGGTCCCACACCGGCCCACCACATGCGGAAGTTGCCCTCGGGGGTGTCCCAGTGGTGGGTATCCTGGTCGAGGATGTCGTAGCCTCGGATGGAGCCGGGAGGGGCGTCCTCGGTGGGCCGACCGAGGTATAACTTCGCGTCGGCCATTTCGGCCTCATCGAAGAGCCCCTTGAGAACACACATGTTGGCATCGTATATGAGCATCGTGCCGCATGCGCCGGCCAGGCTGTCCGAGCCCCGGTAGGCGTCGGGGATGCGGTCGGCGTCACCGAAGGCGAGGTACAGCTTGTAGAGAGCGTAGTCGGTGTAGGTGAGCTCGCCCCGTTCGTAGGCCGACCCGATCAGCTCGAGGGTGGTCGGCGGGCTTGCCGTGTTGGCGAAAGCTCCGGCCGCCAGTGCCAAGGCGATCAGAATGGCAAGGCCTTTGGTTCGCATTGAAAATCCCCTTTCTTGGAATAGCCGAAACGGGAAACGTTACACAAACTTCACGGCGGCCTACTTCACTCCGGGCGGTGAAGTCCGGTCACCAGCGGTTGAAAAGGGTAAGGCGAACGGTAGAGAATTCCATCCGGCATTTTAGCATTAACATTCAAGGCTCGTCAAGGCGCCCACACCCCGGAGGTGGGATTTTCCGGATTCGGGTAGAGAGAAAAGACATCGGCGTTTTCCAAGCGCGGACGCCGCTTTTCTCCGGCGCCCGACCCCGGGGACCAAGCGCGCCCGAATTTTAAGGTAAAATAGCCCTTTACCGCTTCGCTCAGGGGGTGTGATGAGTTTCTCCGGATACACGAGGCTGGCACGGCCGTTCACCCTGCTGGCACCATTCTTCGGTTTCGTCTGCTTCGCCCTGGTCGCCGCGGGCTCCCCCACGGGTGGCGAGGTCGGGCTCACCTGGGGAATGGCAGCGAAAATTTTAATCGGCGCCCTGGCCGCGGCCACACTCAACATGGCCTCCAACACCGTGAACCAGATTTTCGACCGGGAGATAGACGCGGTGAACAAACCGACGAGGCCCCTGGTGACCGGCGAGGTGACCCTCCGGGGGGCGGTGGCGGCCTGCATCGCGTTTTACCTCGCAGCCATCGGCCTTTCACTCCTGGTCAACCTGAGGTTTTTCATCATCGTCCTGGCCACCTGCCTGGTAACCTACTCCTACTCGGGCCCCCCGTTGAGGACTAAGCGCAACGCCTTCGCGGCCAACTTCACCATGGCGCTGCCCCGGGGGGCGCTGCTGGTAATCGCGGGCTGGAGCGCGGTGAAATCCATCTGGTTCGCCGAACCCTGGTTCATCGCCGCCGTGTTTTTCCTCTTCATCCTGGGGGCCTCGACCACCAAGGACTTCGCCGACATGGAGGGGGACGCGCGTTACGGCTGCCGAACCCTGCCCGTCATCTTCGGCGTGCGCCGGGCGGCGTGGATAATCGCGCCCTTCTTCGTCGTCCCCTTCGGCCTGGTGTACCTCGGCCTGGCCCTGGGAGTCCTGAAGGGCGACACGACGGTCCTTTCCATCCTGGCCGGGATCCTCATCCTCTGGGGGGCCTTCATCGTGAGGCTCATCCTGGCCGACCCGAACCGCCTGGCCACGGAAAAAAACCATCCGTCATGGAAGCACATGTACCTCCTCATGGTCGTGAGCCAGGTCGGCTTCGCCGTAAGTTACCTTGTGTGAGAAATATGCCGATATGGCACACCACGGGGGCGGGGCGACTTAATGGCAGGTGAACGGCTGGTGTCGGTTCAGGGATTGAGGGCCTCGGGCGGCCTCCATGCGCCCTATCCGGCCGGACGGCGCCCCCGAACGTGACTGGTACGGTAATTGCGTTGAACCACCGGCGAGGTGAGGACGATGCGCACCGTGCTTCTGGCCGACGACAACCGCGAATGCCGCGATTCCCTGGCGCGGATGCTGAAACGCTGGGGCTGCCGCTTCCTGCCGGCCGTGGACGTCGCCGAGGCGCTCATGCTCCTGGAGAAGACCCTGGTGGACCTCGCCATCCTGGACCTCGACATGCCCCTCGGGGGTGGCCTTTCGGTGCTCCAGCGCATCCGCGTCAGCCAGCCCGGCCTCCCGGTGCTGATGCTGACCGGCTCGGCGACCCGGGAGTCGCTCCTGCGCGCGTACGCCGCCGGCGCCTACGGATTCCTGCCCAAGCCGGTGAGCGTGGACCTTCTGCGGCAGATGCTCGCCGAACTCCTCACCACCCATATGCCGGCCCCGCTTCGGATGGGACCCGTATTCGTCCGCGGGCCGAGATAGGAAGGGACCAATAATGCGTAAAACCGCCTTCGCGCTCTTCATGCTCCTCGTGCTCGTCATATCCGCGCAGGCCCTGGATTCCAGGGACATCCTGGCCCTGTTGAACGCCGGAGCCCGGGACGACGTACTCATCGACGCCATCATGAAAACCGGTTCCAAACCCATGTTCAACGCCCAGGAGCTCGTCATGGTGGACGACGACTACCGCGTGGACGCGGAGCTCATGTTCCTGTGTCTCCAGGGCGAGCCGCTCTCCCGGGACCACGTGATAAATCTCGCCCGCATAGATTTCGACGAGGACTACTTCATCAAGCTCATCGCCTCCCCGGGCATCAGCTTCAAGATCGAGACCGACGATTACATGGTCTACCGCAACCTGGACATGGACGAGGACGTGCAGCGGGCGCTGATGGCCGCCACACCGGTCGGCGTGGTCGATGTCGTGGAGACGCCGGAGAAGGTCAACCTCAACATCATCATCACCGGGGACGACTACCAGACCGGCGGCGGCAAGACGATATACTTCTACATCCTCTTCGACGGAGAGGTGCTGCGCGAGGTGGTGGACGACAAGATAGACACCATCATCGGCTCGGCCCGGTACAACAAGTTCATCTTCACCAGCTACACCGAGATGGTGAACCCCGGGCCACACAACATCGCCATAGCGCTGGTGCCCTCGGAGCGCGGCAAGCCGTCCCAGGGCGAGATAAACTCCAACATCCTGTTCACGAAAAGGATGGAGCTGGGAGAGGGGTACAACCAGCTCAACCTCCAGAGCCGACTGATTCCCGGGACGGAATCCTACGAGCTCTTCGAACGGTAAGAAAAAATCCCGCGGACGGATACACCGCCGGCGGGATCGGAGAACTACAAGAGATACCGGAGGAAACACCCGTGTCCAAAGTAATCGGAATAGACCTGGGGACGACCAACTCCTGCGTGGCGGTGATGGAGGGCGGCGAGCCCACCGTCATCCCCAACGCCGAGGGCGGCCGCACCACCCCCAGCGTCGTCGCCTTCACCAAGGACGACGAGCGTCTCGTCGGGCCCGTCGCCAAGCGGCAGGCCATCACCAACCCCGACAACACCGTCTTCTCGATAAAGCGCTTCATGGGCCGCAAGTTCGACGAGGTCACCGAGGAAATCAAGACCGTCCCCTTCAAGGTCGTCAAGGCCGCCAACGGCGACGCCCAGGTTCAGATAGGCGACAAAACCTACACTCCCCCGGAAATCTCGGCCATGATTCTGCAGAAGATGCGGCAGACCGCCGAGGACTACCTGGGCGAGAAGGTGACCCAGGCCGTCGTCACCGTGCCGGCCTATTTCTCGGACTCCCAGCGCCAGGCCACCAAGGACGCGGGTAAAATCGCCGGCCTCGAGGTCCTGCGCATCGTCAACGAGCCCACGGCGGCCTCCCTGGCCTACGGCCTCGACAAGGGCGCCGAGCACAAGACCGTCGCCGTCTTCGACCTCGGCGGCGGCACCTTCGACGTCAGCGTCCTCGAGCTGGGCGACGGCGTCTTCGAGGTCAAATCCACCAACGGCGACACCCACCTTGGCGGCGACGATCTCGACAAGCGGGTCATAGACTGGCTCGCCGACGAGTTCAAGAAGGAGCAGGGCATCGACCTGCGCTCCGACAAGATGGCGCTCCAGCGTCTCAAGGACGCCGCCGAGAAGGCCAAGTGCGAGCTCTCCACCGTGACCAAGACCCCCATCAACCTGCCCTTCGTCACCGCCGACGCCTCGGGGCCCAAGCACCTCAACGTGGAGCTCTCCCGGGCCGTGTTCGAGTCCCTGGTGGACGACCTCATCGAGCGCACCGTGGAGCCCTGCAGGAAGGCCATGAGCGACGCCGGCGTCAAGCCCGCCGACATAGACGAGGTCATACTGGTCGGCGGCTCCACCCGCATCCCCGCCGTGCAGGCCAAGGTCAAGGAACTGTTCCAGCGCGAGCCGCACCGGGGCGTCAACCCCGACGAGGTCGTGGCCGTGGGCGCCGCCATCCAGGCCGGCATCCTGGCCGGCGAGGTGACCGACATCCTGCTCCTGGACGTCACCCCGCTCTCCCTGGGCATCGAGACCCTGGGCGGCGTCTTCACCCGGCTCATCGACCGCAACACCACCATCCCGGTGCACAAGAGCCAGATTTTCACCACCGCCGAGAACAACCAGACCACCGTGGAGGTCCACGTCCTGCAGGGCGAGCGCGAGATGGCCATGTACAACAAGACCATCGGCCGCTTCCACCTCACCGGAATACCCCCCGCCATGCGCGGCGTGCCGCAAATCGAGGTCTCCTTCGACATCGACGCCAACGGCATCGTCAAGGTCTCGGCCAAGGACATGGCCACCAGTAAGCAGCAGGAAATCACCATCACCGCCTCCAGCGGCCTCACCGACTCGGAAATCGACCAGATGGTCAAGGACGCCGAGAGCCACGCCGACGAGGATAAGAAGAAGCGCGAGGAAGTGGACCTGCGCAACCAGGCCGACTCCGCCGTCTACGGCGCGGAGAAGCTCCTCAAGGACATGGAGGGCAAGGTCCCCGACGACGACAAGGCCAAGGTCGAGGCCGCCATGGAGCGCGTCCGCGAGACACTCAAGGGCGACGACACCGCCGAGGTCCGCTCGGCCATGGAGGGGCTCAACGGCGCGCTCAACGAGCTCTCCGCCAAGCTCTACCAGCAGACCGGCGCCCAGGGTGGACAGCCGGGCGGCGGACCGGGCCAGCCGGGTGGGGAAACCGCGGGCGACGGCGCCGGCGATAAGGACGACGTCGTGGACGCCGACTACGAGGTCCTCGACGACGACGACAAGAAGTAAATCCTGCCCCCTCTCCCCTTTGGGGGGAGGGCCGGGGATTGAGGGCCGTCAAACAATAACGCGGCGGCCCGCAGAGGATTCATCCCACGGGGCCGCCCTACACCCGGCCGACGATGCAAGCGTGCGAAGGTTCCGGTCGTCCCCCTTCGAATCAACCTCGTAGGGGCCGACCGACGGCGCGCCGTTCAGGTCGGCCCGCAGGCGACCGCAGAGGACTCATCCTACAGGTCGCCCCTACACCATCGCAAGGCACGAGCCGAAGTGAGATTCCTTGGCGGGGGGCGGGTCGGCGGGCCCGCCCTTCCACCGACCTGAAGGTCCGGGCGGAAATAATCTATACTGAGTAAAACACTCAGGGTCGATGACCCGATTAATTCCACCTCCCCCAAAGGCGGAACCATGGCCATGCAGGAAGAGATTCGCGGCGCCCTGATGAAGGCGATCCAGGACACCAAGGGCGCGTTCGCCACGGTCCTGTTCGAAATGACCGGCATCATGGTGGACAAGGTGGACATCAGCGGCCGCTTCAACGTGGACCACGCCGCCAT
>Ga0180429_10004082_pt1 | contig 11742 bp, 11 predicted proteins | sample SS_ome_FD_132428 | JGI IMG/M metagenome (GOLD analysis project Ga0180429, IMG submission 132428) | Hypersaline lake sediment archaeal communities from the Salton Sea, California, USA - SS_1_S_1 metaG | ecosystem: Environmental > Aquatic > Non-marine Saline and Alkaline > Hypersaline > Sediment ... | reverse complement strand
GCCTGCTCGGCGGCGTCGAACGCCGCGTCGGCCGTCGCCTTCCACGAGGCGGAGAGCGACGACGCGAGCAGCACCGCGAGCAGGGCCGCGGCCGTCGGGGTCAGAAACGCACGTGTTCCGCGAGTCATCGACTGGATCTCCGATCAGGCCCCGGTGGCCCTCGCGCTCTCGTCGAGGCCGAGGAGCGCCGCCACCTCGGCGGCCGTGCTCAGGGCGAGGGCGCGCTCGGCCAGATCCGCCGCGTCGCGGCTATCGATCGAACCGATCGCCTTCTTCGCGAAGAGAAGCTGGCCGGGCGCGACGCTGAACTCCCTCAGGCCCAGCCCGATCAGGAGCGGGATGTACTCGGGCGTGCCTCCCATCTCTCCGCAGATCGCCGCCGGCACGCCGGCGGACCTCGCCCCCTCGACCGCACCGGCGATGAGCGTCAGGACCGCCGGATCGTGCGGGCGATAGAGATGGTCGACGTAGGCGCTCCCGCGGTCGACCGCGAGGGTGAACTGCACAAGATCGTTCGTGCCGATGCTGACGAAGTCGCACTCGGCGGCGAGCTTCCGCGCGGCCACGGCGGCAGACGGGATCTCGATCATGATGCCCACGGGCGTGCGCTCGTCGAACTCGACTCCGTCACGGCGCAGCGACTCCTTCGCCTCCTCCAGACGCGCCGCCGCCGCGCGGAGTTCGTCGACCGACGAAATCATCGGCAGGAGGATCCGGACTTCCCCGGCGACGCTGGCCCGCAGCATGGCGCGGAGCTGCGTGATGAACAGCTCGGGGCGATCGAGGAGGACCCTGATCGAGCGGTACCCGAGGTACGGATTGTGCTCCGCCATCGGGTTCTCGGGCCCGACGAACTTGTCGCCACCGAGATCGAGCGCCCTGATCGTCACCTGACGACCCTCGAAGATCTCGGCGGCGCGTCGGTAGACCTCGTACTGCTCGTCCTCCGAGGGAACGAGCCCCGCGGCCATGAAGACGAGCTCCGTGCGGAAGAGGCCGACGCCGTCCGCCCCCAGTCGGCGGGCCTCGATCGCGTCGTCGATCGATCCGATGTTCGCCAGGAGTCGGACCGTCACGCCGTCCGACGTGCGGGCCGGGCGATCGACGGTCGTCCCCAGGTCGGCCAGCCGGCGAGCTCTCTCTTCCCTTCTTCGCTCGTAGTCCTCGATGACATCCGGCGGCGGATCGATGATCGCTATCCCGCGCGCTCCGTCGACGACTACCATATCCCCGGTTCGCGCGGAGGAGAGCACTCCCCTCGCGCCGACCACAGCCGGCACTCCCAGGGCCCTGGCCAGGATCGCGGCGTGCGCCTCCCGCCCGCCGAGTTCAGTCACGAAGCCGAGGACGCGTCCCCGATCCATCGACACGGTGTCCGATGCTCTGAGCTCGGTCGCCAGAACGACCATCGGCTCGGACAGCGGGCAGTGAGCCCACACTCCGAGCATGCGCTCGATCACCCGCTTGGCGATGTCGCTGATGTCGTACGCCCTGTCGCGGAGATAGGCGTCGTCGGAAGCCGAGAGAGCGCGGCCGACACGCTTCATCTCGTCGGCGATGGCCGCCTCGGCGTTGACGAGATCCGACTTGATCCTCCCCTCGATGGCATCGACGACCGTCTCGTCCTCGAGGATCATCGAATGCACGAGGAACACGTCGGCCTTGTCCTGCCCGAGCTCGACGGCCACGCGCTCGGCGTCGCGAACCAGCTCCCGCCGGACGACACGGACGGCGTCGTGGAATCGCTCGATCTCGGACCCGACGGCGCCGGGGTCGATCTCACGAACCTCGATCTCGTCGAGAATGTCGCCGTAGGCGAAGGCCCGGCCGATGGCGACGCCGGCCGACGCGGGAATCCCGCGGACGACCGTTCCGCCGCCGTTCTCTCTCTGGATCGGATCCGTCATGGTACCCATCCGGGGAGCAACTTCCGTACCCCGCGGAGCCGCGGGCTAGAGCTTCTTCAGGGCCTGAGACGCCGCAATCAGGACGGGGTCCCAGACCGGGGAGAAGGGGGGCGCGTAGCTCATGTCTATCTCCGCGAGCTCCGCGACGGTCATCCCGGCGTGGAGCGCGGCGGCCACGGTGTCGACGCGCTTGGCGGCTCCCTCGCGCCCGACGATCTGCGCGCCGAGGACCCGTCCGGACTGCTTCTCGAAGACCAGCTTGACCGCGAGCGGCGCGGCGCCGGGGTACGAGTGCGAGCGGGAGGTCGAGGAGATCTTGACGGAATCGGCGAAGATCGCGGCCTCGCCCGCGGCGGCGGTCGAGAGGCCCGTCTGCGCGACCTCAAGCTCGAACACCTTCGTCGCGTTCGTGCCGGCGACCCCGCCGAACCGGACGTTCCCTCCGACGGCGTTCTCTCCGGCGATCCTCCCGTGCTTGTTGGCCGTCGTGCCGAGCGGAATCCAGGTGGACCGTCCCGTCACGACGTGGGGAGACTCGGCGCAGTCGCCGGCCGCCAAGACCGTCGGCTCGCTGGTGACCTGTCGTCTGTCGACCCTGATGGCTCCCGTTCGCCCAAGTTCGATGCCGGCCGCCGAGGCCAGCTCGGTCGCCGGCCGGACGCCGGCCGAGACGAGAACGAGGTCGGCCGCGAATCGGCGCCCCGACGCGACGACGTACCCGACGCGCGGCTCTTCGTCCCGGGGCTCGAACGCGTCAACCCTCGTCTCCTTGTGAAGGATGATCCCGCGATCCAGAAGCTCGCGCTCGACGATCGCGCTCATGTCCGGGTCGTACGTCGAGAGCACCGTCGGGAGGAGTTCGAGCAACGTGACCGACGCTCCCCGGACTGCAAGCGCCTCGGCCATCTCGAGACCGATGTAGCCCGCCCCGACGACCGTCGCCCGCTCGACCGCCCGATCACCGAGGAACCGCCTGACGGCGTCACCGTCATCGAGCGTCCTGAGGGCGAAGACCCCCGGGAGATCCGAGCCGGGGATCGGAAGCCGAACGGGACGCGCGCCCGTCGCCAGCACGAGCGCGTCGTAGTCGAGCGTCTTCTCGGGGCCGTCCGCGGAGCGAAACGCGACCGCGCGTCCACGCGGATCCACGCGCGTCGCGCGGGCTCCGAGTCGGACGTCGATCCGGCGCTCACGCCTAAAGAACTCGGCGTCGTACCGAATGAGATCGCCGCGATCGGAAATCACGCCCGATATGTAGTAGGGAAGCGAACAGGCTCCGTATGAGACGTCGTTGCCCTGCTCGAGGACGACGATCTCGATGTCGGGCCGCAGGCGCCTCGCCCGGCTCGCGGCGCTCATGCCCGCGGCGACGCCGCCGACGACGACCAGCCGACCGTCCTGCTTCATCACGGGGGGCATCGTGCCACCTCCGACCCGGGGCGACCGTGAACTCGGAGAGCGAAGACGCGCCGGCGGCGGGGAGTCCGCCCGGACGCCGGCCGCGGCGGGCGGAGCGGCCCACCGTCTCACGGACAACCGTTAACACATCGCGAACGGGCGGGCAAGCAGAACGCCCCCTTCGGGGGGCGCGTTCGGTGAGCGAAACAGCTGGGGGGCGGCCTTTCGGCTGCCCCCCGTGGCCGACGCTTGGTTCGGAGCCGTCTCTCGCGTTGAAGCGCCGACCGAGCCCGTGAGGCTACTTCGCCCACTTCACATCAATCATCGTCACGTTCGCCTCACCGCTCATTGACACAGCGCCGTCTCGCCGCGTGTGTCTGCACTCGTTCTGATGCGCGGACGTCTGTCGGGATTCCCTGGGGGGGGGCGGCCTAGTCGTCGCCGCAGGAGCACTTGTGGATGGCCTCGAGAAGGCGCTCGTGGACGTCGGTGGGAACGGGGGTGCCCCCGCTCTCCTGGTGAAGGAGGATCGTCCGCCGGAACGTCTGGACGACGGCCCGGGCGCTCTTGCAGGTCTCGATGTGCTCCTCGAACTGCACCAGGATCGACTCGTCGAGCTCACCGTCCATGTAGGCGGAGAGGCACTTGATGAATTCCTTGCAGTCGAGCATCGGGGTCGCTCCCTCCTCCGGGCCGGGCGGCGCGGGATCCGCTACCCGTGCTGGTGCGCGGACTCGGTTCCGCGGGAGAAGTACCCTGTGAGTCTCTCTCTCAAGTAGAGCCGCGCCCGGTGAAGGCGCGACTTGACCGCCGGGACCGACAGCCCGAGGATGCCCGCCGTCTCCTCGGTCGGAACGCCGTGGATATCGCGGAGCAGGAAGACGATCCTGTTGTCCGGCGGAAGTTCGTTGATGTGCTGCTTCAGGACGGCGCTCAGCTCCTTGCTCAGAACCCCGGCAGAAGGATCCTCGGTCCAGTCCGCCACCTCGTGCGGTATCTCGGCGTCGCCGAGATCGAGCGGGCGATCGAGCGAGACGGTGTCCAGTTTCTTCTTCCGGATGCGCATCAGGCAGGCGTTCGTTGCGATGCGGTAGAGCCAGGTGGAGAAGCGCGCCTCCTCGCGGAAGCCGGGGAGCGACTCGAAGGCCTTGATGAACACCTCCTGGAGGCAGTCCTCCGCGTCCTCCGGGTTCCGGAGCATCTTCAGGCAGAGTCCGTAGATGTTGGCCTCGTGCCGCACGACCAACTCGCTGAAGGCGCCGGCGTCGCCCGCCTTGGCCAGGCCAACCAACTCGCTATCGGGGGGTTCCTTCTTCAAGAGAGCACCGTCCCGGGTGAACGTGTGCCTGGGAATCGAGCCTGTCGACGGACGGAGGAAGAGCTGAGAACCAGACCGACTGAGGATCCGGCCGTCCGATCGCGGGCCAGAGCACTCAGAGCCACTCGAAGTCGGGCAGACCCGCCCCGAATTCCTCCCAGGCGATCTGAGCCACCAGGCGCGGCACGGCGCCGCGTGTCGCCTCCGACACCTCGGCCCGTGTCGCGCTTTCGGAATCGACCTCGATCGCGTAGATCGAGATCTCCTTGGGCATCGGCTTCGAGCCGCTCCGCTCCCGACTGACGCGGAGCCGGCACTCGATGCCGCCCTCCGACGCGTTCCTCGCCAGAAGCTCCGCGTCCTCGAGCCCGAGACGCGTCAGCTCTGCCACGTCGCCCTCGCCGCTTCGCACGCAGTCGACGACGACGGCCTTGTCGTAACCGGCGACAATCTCCAGAAGGTCGACACCGATCGACTCGGTCTCGATGATGTCGACGTCGGGGTCGTCGAGGAACGCGTGCACCCCGCGCGCGACCTCCACGCCGACGAGAACCTCGCCCGCAACTTCGCCGAGCACTCCGCTGATCAACGTGCTCATCTCTGGCAGCTCACCTTCGATATCAACCGGCGGGCTCGATGGCCTGCGACGTCTTCCGTCCACCGACGGGCCCGGCCTCCAGGAAGCTAGACGAGCGCATCGACCTTCCGATTCGTCGCACCCTCCCGACGATAGTCCGGAAGGAGCATCGGTGAAAGGCCCTTCTTCCGAATCCTGGCAGCCTTGAGCTCCGCGTGGAACGCGTCGAGGTGCTTGAGCGACAGCTTCCCGGGCCTCTTGATCTCCCGGGCGCGCTCGGCGGCGGCCTCCCCTGCCCGCTTCCCGAAGACGACGACGTCGAGGAGCGAGTTGCCCATCAGGCGGTTCGTTCCGTGCACGCCGCCGGAGACCTCACCGGCCGCGTACAGGTTCTTCACCTTGGTCTCGCAGGCTTCGTTGATCTTCAGCCCGCCGTTCTGATAGTGCTGCGTCGGGTAGATGAGGATCGGGTGCTCCGCCATGTCGATCCCGAACCGCTGGTACTGGCGGTACATCGCCGGCACGCGGGCCTTGATCGCTCCCTCCCCGAGCTTCGTCTCGATGATCGGCGTGTCGAGCCAGACTGCGTCCTGACCGGAGGGAGTGACGATGCCCTTCTTCCGTCCGCTGCACTCGCGGATGATCGCCGCCGCCTCGACGTCGCGCGTCTCCAACTCGTAGACGAACCGGTCACCGTCGATGTTGGTGATCTGACCGCCGATGCTCCTGACCTTCTCCGTCACCAGCTGCCCGAGGATCTGCTCGGGATAGGCCGCGCCCGTCGGGTGGTACTGGATCGTGTCCATATAGAGAAGCGGGGCGCCGGCCCGGTAGCCGAGGACGAGACCGTCGGCCGTCGCGCCGTAGTGATTCGACGTCGGAAACCCCATGACGTGTAGTCTGCCGCCTCCGCCGGTCGCGAGGATCACGGTCTTGGCACGGACGACCTCGTACTCCTCGGTCTCCATGTTGTAGAGCACCGCTCCCGTGACCTTCCTGCCCTCCGTCAGAAGCTCGTAGACGGAGGCGAACTCGACGACCGGGATCTCCTTATTCAGGACCTCGTCCTTCAGGGTCTTCATGATCTCGCCGCCGGTGTAGTCCCTCGCAGCGTGCATGCGCTTGCGCGACGTACCCCCGCCGTGGATCGTGATCATCGTACCGTCGGCTTCCTTGTCGAACATCACGCCGAGTCTCTCGAGCCAGGCCAGCACGTCCGGCGCGTCCATGACCAGCGCCCGGACCAGCTCGGGATCGTTCTTGTAGTGGCCGCCGCCCATGACGTCGAGGTAGTGAATGGACGGCGAGTCGTTCGCCTTGTCGGCACCCTGGATCCCGCCCTGCGCCATGACAGTGTTCGAATCGCCGAGCCTGAGCTTCGTGACCAGAAGCACGCTCGCGCCCGCCTCGTTGGCGACGAGCGCCGCAGAAGCCCCCGCTCCACCTCCACCCACCACCAGCACGTCGACGTCGTAGTCGACCTTCGAGAGATCGAACTTGGCCGGGTCGATCGCGCTGTACGCCTCGAGGACGTCCGCGTACACCATCGGCGTGCGCTGTCCCTTCGAGGGTCCCACCCTGAGCTCGCGGAAGATCTCGCTCTTGTAGTCGGGGTGGTATCCCTCCAGGAGCGTCTGCTTGTCCTCCGCGGAAAGGAGGGGGAACTCCTGGTGCAGCCTCTCCTGGCGGGTCGCTTCCACCCGCTTGATCAGTTCGAGCAGTGCAGGCGTGTACACCTTCGGTCCTCCTCCTAGTCTCTCGGCTCCATGTCGCGGTTGTTGTAGAGCCCGGCGATGTCCTTCTGCTTCATCTTCATGAGCTTCTCGACGTCCTTGTCGAACTTACCCTTCTCGACCTCCTTGACGCGCTTCGCGAGGTGCTCGGCCTTCGGAGCGATCTTGCTCGCGTAGAGCCGGCGGCAGAGCAGGGCGACGTTGTACTGCACGATCTCGGAAGGGCAGCGCGACGCGCACAGCCCGCACAGCAGGCAGTCGAACGAGAGATCGGCCGCCTTGGCGATGTCGCCGCGGAGCGCGGCCTGAATGTACTCCATGACCTCGATGTCCTGGGGGCACGCCTTCGTACACGTGTTGCACGAGAGGCAGCGGTAGACCTCGGGGTACAGCTTGAGCACGGTCTCGGACGTCGGCTCGAGCTCGTCGATGTCGTAGTTCGCCTTGTTCCCGGGGAAGAACGGGATCTCGGTGAGGTACATCCCGTCCTGAACCATCTCCTGGCAGGCCAGGCCGACGCGGAGACGGTAGTCGTCCTTCGTCCGGTAGACCGTCCCGCAGGCGCCGCAGAACGCGCCCCGACAGCCGCATCCTCTCACGAAGCGGTACCCGGCGTACTCCATCGCCTTCATGATGGTCAGGTCCGACGGGACCTCGTACTGCTTCCCCATCACGTAGATGGTGACCATTCCTTCTGCCATCGCTGCTCGTCCCCCTTGCCCCGCTGTCCGCTCGGGTTGAATCCGTGTCGAGTGTTCAGGCCCTCTTCGAAACGACCCTGGGCTCCTCGAGCTCGAGAGGACCCAGGTCCCTCACCGTGTCGACGAAGTCGCCCATGACCTTGACGAGCTTCTCGCCCTCCGCCGCCGAGATCCACTCGAGGCGGAGCCGGTCGGGCTCGATGCCCATGTCGCCGAGCACGCGTCGGAGGAGCTTAACCCTCCGCATCGTCTTGTAGTTGCCGTCCTGGTAGTGGCAGTCGCCCGGATGGCACCCACCGATCAGGACACCGTCCGCGCCCTCGCGGAACGCCCAGATCACGTGTTGCGGGTCGATCCGCCCGCTGCAGTTGACACGCACGACGACGCCGTTCGGAGGGTACTGCTTGCGCGACGTGCCAGCCAAGTCGGCCCCGGCGTACGTGCACCACTTGCAGAAGAAGCAGACGATCCGTGGTTCGAACATCGTTAGTCCTCCAGCGTCGCCGTGACCATCCTGAATATCTGCTCGTCCGTCAGGTTCCTCTGCTGAGCCGATCCTGAGGGACACGCGGCGATGCAGGCGCCGCAGCCCTCGCAGATCGCTTCCTGGATGCGCGCGACCTTCTTCTCCTCGTCGAACTCAGCGGCGTCGTACGGACAGACCGAGACGCAGACGCGGCACCCGGCGCACGTGTCCTCGTTGATCCATGCGATGACGGGCTCGCGGTGGTACTCCTCCTCCGCGAAGAGGGCGGCCACCTTGCTGGCGGCGCCCGACGCCTGCGAGACCGCCTCGGGGATGTCCTTCGGGCCCTGCGCCGCGCCGGCCAGGTAGAAGCCGGGCGCGAGGCTCTCGACGGGCCGGAGCTTCGGGTGCGCCTCGGTCAGGAAGCCCCACTCGTCGGTGTGGATCTTGAGCTTGTTGGCGAGCTCGGCCGCGGCCGGGTTCGGCACCGTCGCGAGACCGAGGACGACCATGTCGGCCGCGATCTCGACCTTCGAGCCGGTCAGCGTGTCGACGCCCCAGCAGATGAGCTTGCCGTCCTCCTCGTAAATCTTCGAGATGCGCCCGCGGACGTAGAGGACGTCGTCCTCCTCGGCGGCGCGCTGGTAGAACTCCTCGTAGCCTTTCCCGCCGGTGCGGACGTCCATGTAGAAGTAGTACGCCTGACCGTCGTGCACCTTGTGCTTGTAGAGCATCGCGTGCTTCGTCAGGTACATGCAGCAGATCTTGGAGCAGTACGGGAGGTGGTTCTCCGGATCACGCGAGCCGACGCATGTCAGGAACACGACCTCCTTCGGTATCTCGCCGTCGGAGGGCCTGCGCACCTCGCCGCCGGTCGGGCCGGAGGCGGAGAGCAGCCGCTCGAACTGGAGACTCGTCACGACGTCGGGGTACTTGCCGGCGCCGAACTCGCCGAGCTTCTCGACCGGATAGAGCTCGTACCCGGTCGCCACGACGATCGCTCCGACCTCCTCCTCGACGAACTCGTCTTTCATCTCGTAGTCGACCGCGTCGACCGGACAGATCTTCTGACAGACGCCGCACTTGCCCTTCTCGAAGTAGATGCAGTGCTCGGCGTCCAGGACCGGCTTGTTCGGCACGGCCTGCGGGAACGGCGTGTAGATCGCCTTCCGCTTCGCCAGCCCCTCCTCGAACTCGGAGTCGGTCCTTGCCGGGCACTTCTCGGTGCACAGACCGCAGCCGGTGCAGACGTCGCGGTCGACGTACGCGGTCTTCTTCCTTACCTTGACCTTGAAGTTCCCGACGTATCCGGACACGTCGTCGATCTCGCAGTAGGTCATCAGCTTGATCCGGGGGTGCTGCGAGACCTCGACCATCTTCGGGGTCAGGATGCACTGCGAGCAGTCGAGCGTCGGGAACGTCTCGGAGAGCTGCGCCATGTGCCCGCCGACGGACGGCGACCGCTCGACGAGGATGACCTCGTGGCCCGCGTTGGCGATGTCGAGCGCCGCCTGGATCCCCGCGACCCCCCCTCCCACGACGAGCGCCCTGTGGGTCATCGGTACGCTGATCGGATCGAGCGACTCGTCGAGCTTCACCTTCTCGACCATCGACTTGATGACACGGATCGCCTTCCGGGTCGCCTCTTCCTTCTCGCCCTGGTGCACCCAGCTGCACTGCTCCCGGATGTTGGCGATCTCGACGCGGTACTGGTTCAGACCCGCCGCCGTCCCGGCCCTCCGGAATGTCGCCTCGTGCAGCGTCGGTGAACACGCCGCGACGATGACGCCGGTCAGGTCGTGCTCCTGGATCGCGTCCTTCACCAGGTTCTGCCCCGGATCGGAGCACATGTAGGTGTAGTCGGTCGAATAGGCGACGCCGGGGTACTTCGCCAACGCCTCCGCGACGCGCTTGACGTCGACGGTACCGGCGATGTTCGATCCGCAGTGGCAGACGAAGACCCCTATCCGTTGTTCCATCAGTCCCCCCTACAGCAGGCTCTTCTCCGTCAGCACCGGCCGCGGATCAACGTAGTTGTCGGAGAAATCGAGATGCTCTTCGTCGATGCCGAGCGCGAGTCCGAGGAGCTGCGTGAAGTAGACGATCGGCACCTTCTGGAATCCCTGGACGCGCTTCTCCATCTCCTCCTGCTGCTTGTCGAGGTTGTAGCGGCAGAGGGGGCATGTCGTCACGATGATGTCTGCGCCGCGCTTCAGAGCCGACACGACGACGTTCTGCGAGCACGCGACAGCGATGTCGGGCTCGTTGACGATCTGGAACCCGCCGCAGCACTCGGTCTTCATCGGGAAGTCGACGACGTCGCACCCCAGCGCTTCCAGGAAGTCCTCGAAGATCGTCGGCTGCTCGGGATCGTCGAACTCCATCTCCTTCTTGGGGCGAAGGAGCGTGCATCCGTAGTAGGCTGCCACACTGAGGCCCCCGAGCTTCGTCGTCACCTTCCTGGCGATCGCGTCGAAGCCGACCAGGTCACGCAGCATCTCGATGTAGTGGAGGACCTCGACCTGCCCGTCGTAGTCCTCGAGCGTGTAGCTCTCGATCGCCTCGCGCGCCTCGGTGTCGGCGCGCAGGAAGAGGTTGGCCTTCTCGCGCTTCTCCGGGTCGTCGCGCATCACCTTGTTGGCGCGCTTCAAGACGTTGTAGCAGAACGCGCAGAGCGTCACGACCTTGTCGCCGATCCGCGACGCGTAGGCCAGGTTCCTGACCGGAGCGAGGATGTCCATCACCGTGTCGGTCGTCAGCGGGAAGACCGCCCCGCAGCAAGTCCAGATCGGAAGCTCCTCAAGCTCGATCCCGAGAGCGCGCGCGCTCTCTCTGGCGGAGACGTCGAAGTCGAGTGCCCGCTCGTGAAGGGTGCAGCCGGGATAGTACGGAACCTTCATCGCTTCCTCCGCCTCCTCTATCCGTTGAGCTTCTTCAGGGCTCCGACGACTCCCATCTGCGGAGCGTCCGATACCATGACCGGAGCCAGCTCGTCGGCGTCGACTCTCGGAGAGGAGAGCCTGCGCCGGAGCAGAATCGCGCGGAGCGCGTCGCAGATGCTTGAGAACTCGACGCCCTTCGGACACCGCGAGGCGCACTGAAGGCACGACGCGCAGATCCAGATCGTCTTCGTCTCGAGCGCCGACTCGACCTGCCCCAGCTGAAGAAGCCGGATCACCTCACTCGGCACCACGTCCATCTCCTCGACCACCGGGCACCCCGCCGAGCACTTCCCGCACTGGTAGCACGCGGACAGGTTCTGACCCGAGAGCTCCTCGACCCGCTCGACCAGATCGTCTCGGATCGCTTCCCCGCTGAGCTTGAGTCTCATGGTGCCTCCGCTCTGATGACGGCATCGCAATCGGAGTGTCGTGAGTCGCGGCCGCAACTCGGCGCGCCGCTCGTCTCACAACATAGACGGACGGCATGACAAGTCAGGTTCTCGAACAAGAATTCACCGCGGAGCGATCGGCGGGCGCCGCGGTGAGATGACAGACACGAGCGTACACGCCGCGAGCGGGCCGTGTCAACTCGTTTTGCCCCACGGAGCGGCGCTTCCGGACACTGCGGATCCGTGGAAGGTAGCCGCCTCCCGGTACCCCGGGATTGGCGAGAGACCATTCGGACGCGATTGAACCTCGT
>Ga0180429_10004079_pt1 | contig 11749 bp, 9 predicted proteins | sample SS_ome_FD_132428 | JGI IMG/M metagenome (GOLD analysis project Ga0180429, IMG submission 132428) | Hypersaline lake sediment archaeal communities from the Salton Sea, California, USA - SS_1_S_1 metaG | ecosystem: Environmental > Aquatic > Non-marine Saline and Alkaline > Hypersaline > Sediment ... | reverse complement strand
GACGCTGAAGACCTGGTGCGCTTTGAAATCCAGGGCCCGCCTGAAAGGGATGTACGGCCCGACATCTATCTGAAAATCAGGGAAACCGACTGGATCATCATGGAACTGACCAAAGAGACCCAGGCACTTGAACATATATTTCAGAAACTGACCCGGGAGGACACCTGATCATGTCACAAATCAAAACCATTGCATTGAAAGAGTTCAAGGATTATTTCATCTCCCCCATTGCCTATATTGTGATCGCCCTGTTTCTGATCGTCACCGGATGGTTTTTCTTTTCCACCTTTTTCATATACAGCCGGGCGGACCTGCGGGATTTTTTCGCACTTTTGCCCATGGTGTTCTCATTTTTTGTGCCTGCCATCACCATGCGCCTGTTTGCGGAAGAAAAAAACGTGGGGTCTTATGAAACCCTGTTGACCCTGCCGGTGTCCTTTGTCCACATCGCTTTGGGGAAATTTCTTGCCGCCACCTTGTTCACCTGCACCATGCTGGTGCCCACCCTGTCTTATCCGGTATTCATCTCTTTTATCGGGGGTCTGGACTGGGGCCCGGTGGCCGGGGGATATATCGGGGCCGTCTTTCTGGCCGGTGCCTACTGCGCCATGGGACTGTTCGCATCCGCACTGACCCGCAACCAGATCATCGCATTCATTATCGGATGCGCGCTGTGCTTCACGTTGACCATCATCAACCGGATGCTGTTTTTCATGCCTCCCAAAATTGTAACATTCATCGAATATATCGGGGCCAACACCCATTTTGCCAATTTTTCCAAAGGGGTCCTGGATACCCGGGACATCATCTATTTTCTGAGCCTGATATCCATTTTTCTCTTTTCCACCCACCTGGTGATGCAGGAAAAAAACTAAGGAGGCGTCATGGGAGTTTTCAAAGAAAATTATATCAAATTCTTGTTATATATGGCCGTCATCGTTCTGGTGAACCTTGCCGGTCTGACCCTTTTTTTCAGAGCCGATTTGACAGCCAACAAAATTTTTTCTCTGTCCGATGCCAGTAAAAAAGCGGCGGCCACCCTGTCTGAACCCTTGAGCATCAAGGTGTTTTTTTCCAAAAACCTGCCTGCCCCCCACAACAACACGGAACGGTACCTCAAGGATCTGCTCGATGAATATGCGGCCAAAGCCGGCCGCCTGTTCAATTACCAGTTCTACAACGTATCCTCCGAAGAAGGGGATTTGAGCGCCAGAGCCGTGGAGAACCGGGAACTGGCCAAAAGCTACGGCATCTCCCCCATCCAGATCCGGATCATGGAAAATGACGAGCTCAAATTTCAGAACGTATACATGGGCATGGTGCTCATCCATGGAGATCTCATCGAGAAAATCAATGCTGTCACTTCCACGGATGGTCTGGAATATCGGTTGACCACCGCCATTCAGAAACTCAACAACAAGGTCTCGGCCCTGCTGCGGCTGGAAGACACCATTGAAGCCAGTTTGTATTTATCTTCTTCGCTGGACGACATCGCCCCGCTGATCGGGCTCAATGACCTGCCGGGGCTGAAAAAAACCGTGACAAAGACCATTGACGACATCAATGCCAAAAGCCGGAACATACTGTCGTTCAACCACCAGGACATCACCGACAAACAGACCCTCAGCGACATCGGGAAAAAATACGATCTGATGGCCCTGTCGTGGCCGGACATGCCGGAAAACAATATCCAGGCCGGCCAGGGAGCGGCCGGCCTGGTGCTGACCCATCAGGATCAGTCAGCCAGCCTGCCGCTCATCACTGCCGTGGACCTGCCCATCATCGGCACCACCTATCAGATGGTGGATCCGGAAACACTGGAACAGGATATCCTGGACATCATGGAAAAAATGATCGGCATCAACCAGGATATCGGATATCTGGCGGATCACGGCGCCCCGACCCTGGGTCCGGACCGGATGGCCATGATGCAGGGGGGCGCCGGCGGCGGTATGCAGGTATTCAACGACCTGTTGTCCGACCGGTACAATATCCGGCAGATCGCTCTCAAAGACCAGACGATCCCCGACGGTCTCAACTGCCTGATCATTGCCAAGCCCACGGAACCGTTTTCCGATTATGCGCTGTTCCAGATCGATCAGGCGTTGATGAAAGGCACCAATATCGCATTTTTCAGTGACGCGTTCAATGAGATCCTGCCCCGGGGCGGCATGGGCATGCCCCAGTACATCCCCCTGGATACCGGGCTGGAAAAACTGCTGGCCCATTACGGCATCACCATGACACCGGCGTATGTCATGGACAAAGCCGCCTATAAACACCAGCCCCGGGAAGGCGGAGAGCAGGTGGTCTATTTTGCGCCCATGCTCAAGGAAGATACCATCAACAACACGCCGTCTTTCATGCACAACATCAAAGGGATCATCGCCATGCAGGCCTCTCCACTGTCCCTGGTGCCCGGCAGCACGGCATCCGGCGATGTGACCGCCACCCGGCTCTTGAGCAGTTCAAAAGAATCCTGGCTCATGCAAGGCGATATCAACCTGAATCCCATGTTCATCTCACCGCCAGAATCTGAGGAGGATATGGACAGTTATGATCTTGCCTGGCTGCTGGAAGGAACCTTTACCAGCTATTTCAAAGACAAACCCATCCCTGAAAAAGAAACCGGGGAGTCCGATATTGAAAACTCCGGGGAGGCCCCAGCCGATGATACTGAAACAGCAGCACCCGGGGAAACAGATCCAAGCGGGGCCGGTCCGGTCACCGGGGCGGACTCACTGGAAGTGATCGCTGAAAACCGGATGCTGGAAACCTCCCGGCCAGGCAAAATATTCGTGCTGGGGTGTTCCCAGATGCTGATGGACACCATGCTGGACCCGGAAGGCCGGACCACCAATGCGACATTTATTTTAAACGCCATCGACCATTTGAACGGCAATGACGAAATCGCCGCCATGCGGAGCAAACAGCAGACGCTCAATCCCCTTGCCGACACCTCCCCCATGATCCGGGGCGTGATCAAAGCCCTGAACATCGCTGGATTGCCCGTACTGGTATTTGTGTTCGGCCTGATCGTCTGGGCGGCCGGAAACGCCCGGCGGAAAAGAATTGCCAATCAGTTCAAATCGTAAAGGACATGCTGCCATGAAAAAAGAATATCTCATTCTGATACTGATCATTGCGGCCCTGGCCGGCTATCTGGTTCTGAACAAGGAGGACCGCCGTCAGTATACCCTGCCGGACCCGCCGGCCGTGGACTCAAAAAAAATCGACCGCCTGACCGTGGAAAAACCAGACCAGACGCTGGATTTCATTCGCACGCAATCGGGGTGGGTAGTGACAAAACTGTCGTATCCGGCAGACAGCGCCGCCGTCCGGCAGATGCTGGATGTCATTTCCGGGCTGAGACTGTCCGCGCTGGTCTCCGAAAAACAGGATGTCATCCGGTATGAACTTGACAACACCCATCGTCTGATCGTTACCGCCTTTGAGGGGGAGACCCCGGTTCTGTCGCTTAAAATCGGCAAAACCGCACCCACTTATAATCATACTTTTGTGATGCTTGAAAACGACCCCAACATCTACCAGGCAAACGACAGTTTTCGGTCCCATTTCAACAAATCCCTGGATGAATTCAGGGACCGGCGGGTACTGACATTCCAGGAAGCCCATATCAAGGCCATCACCATTCAAACCCCTGAAAAAGAGGTGGTCCTGACCGCCCGGGCGCCGGCAGGCGATGATACCCTGGACACAGAACCGGTTTTCAATTACCAGGACGGTACCTCTCCAGACCCGGCAACCGTATCAGACCTGCTGAATTCCCTGTCCGACCTTACCTGTGAGCGGTTCTTGCCGGATACGGAAAAAACGGTCATGGAGTCATCATCCCCGATTCTGACCATTGTTCTGGAAAACGACGCCACCCGGGTGCTGAAACTGTTCGAACGAAACGGGGATGAACCGGTGCCGGCCACCTCATCCATGAACGACCAGGTTTTTCTCCTGAAAACCTATGTGGCTGAAGACATTACTTCCTATGCCCATGATCTGGCCGGACTCACCCCTGAACAAACCAAGGACCCGTCCACCCCGTGAACCGGATTTTCAAATGGATATATCAACCTTATAAATGGCTGGTGGTCATTCCTTTCATGGTGTTCATCACCCTGGTTCTGGGACTGATCTGCATTCTTGTGGGTGCTTTTTTTTCCCAGGATGCCACCAATTCCCTGGCCGTGCTGTGGTCGCGTCTGGCCTGCGGTATCGTCCCTCTAAAAGTGACGCTGACCGGCAAAAAAAATTACACGCCGGGACGGTCCTACGTGGTGGTGGCCAACCATTTGTCCATGGTGGACATCCCGGTGGTTCACGGGTTTATCGGACTTCATATCAAATGGGTCATGAAACAGGAATTAAGAAAAATTCCTGTTTTCGGCATTGCCTGCCATTATCTGGGATGTATATTTGTTGACCGGTCTCATCACCAGGCAGCCGTTGACTCCATCCGAAAAGCCCGGAAACGGATGTCTTCAAAAGCATCTGTTCTTTTTTTTGCCGAAGGTACCCGGAGCCGGGACGGACAGGTGCAGCCGTTTAAAAAAGGCGCGTTCGTGTTTGCCAGGGAAACCGGACTGCCGGTACTGCCGGTCACCATCAAAAAGTCCCGCGAAGTGCTGCCGCCGGACTCCCTGGACCTGGTTCCCGGCCCGGTGGAAATTGTGGTGCACCGACCGGTACATATCCTGCCCGGCGAAGCCGCTCCACTGGAAGACACCATCAAATCTGTCCGTTCCACCATTGCCGCCCCCCTTTCCGCCTGAAATCTTCAGGCCTGCGACATCAACTCCACCTATCTCCACTTATAGGCTTTTTTTTCTCTTCATTGCCTCTCTATCTCTATTTTATTGAAAATAAAATATATCTGTTTTCATTCATCCGTTATTTTTTTTCCACTTCATCCATTTTTTCCTTGACTTCTGCCTAATTTTTCGCAAGATTGTATTAACTTGTGGAGTAGAGTGGATTTTTTACCCAAATCAGGGGGGGCGTAAGCAACTCACGTGTTTCGATCAAGCTCCTTTCATACCATCGACCCAAAGGGCAGAATTATCATTCCGGCAAGGTTCCGGGACGATCTCAAGGCCGATGAGAAAGAATACGGGGTGGTGGTATCCATCAAGGACGGATGTCTGTATGCCTACACCTTCAGTGAATGGAAGCAGCTGGAGAAAAAAATTCTGGCCGCCAAAAGTGCGGCCATGGAAAAGTTCAAACGGTTTTTCCTGGGCAACGCCTGTCCGTTGAAATGTGACAAACAGGACCGAATTTTAATCCCCCCCAGCCTGCGCACCTATGCAGGCATTGAAAAGGACATTGTCATGGTGGGGGTTTTGGACCGGTTTGAAATCTGGGCCCGGGAGCGGTGGGACCAGGAAAACCTGAAAATGGAGCAGGAACTTGAGAAAAAGGACGTAAGAGAAGAAATCGCATCTTTAGGGCTGTAGCCATGGGATTTGATCACACGAGCGTAATGCCGGCGGAGATCTTGGCGTACCAGAATCTGAAACCCGGAGACATCTGTGTGGACGGCACTCTGGGCGGTGCCGGCCATGCCCGGTCAACCCTGAAGGCGATCCTCCCGGGCGGCCTGCTCATCGGGATCGATCAGGACCCAGATGCCATTTCCCATGCCAGGGCCGTGCTGCGCCCGTTCAAACAGCACATCATTCTGGCCCATGACAATTTTTCGAATCTGCCGGCTATCTTAGGTCAGCACGCTATCGACCGTGTCAACGCCATTGTGCTGGATCTGGGATTTTCCCTCAATCAGATCACCCGGGCACAGCGCGGATTCAGTTTCAAGGGGGACGAACCTTTGGACATGCGGATGGATACCACACAGAACATGACCGCCGACATCATTGTGAACACCTTTTCCCAGGAAGAGCTGACCGACCTGTTTTTTTCCTTTGGAGAAGAGAAGTTTTCCCGCCGGATTGCCAAAGCCATTGTCCGGGAACGGAGCATGCATCCATTTAAAACCACCCGGCAATTGACTGAGATTGTTGTGGACGCCATCCCCGGATCACAGGCAGCCGGATCAAAAATCCATCCAGCCACCCGGATTTTTCAGGCGTTGCGCATTGCTGTGAACCGGGAACTGGACCATCTCACCCGGTTCATGGAACAGGTACCGGATCTGCTGGTCAAGGGCGGACGGGTCTGTATCATCAGTTTTCACTCTCTGGAGGACCGCATTGTCAAACAGCGCCTCAAAACCTTTGAAGCCGGCTGCACCTGTCCCAAAACGCTGCCCCGGTGCGTGTGCCACAAAAAACCGGTCATGAGATCTCTTGTAAAAAAACCGGTAACGCCCACACCTGCGGAGGTGGACGCCAACCCCATGGCCCGAAGCGCCCGGCTCAGAGTGGCGGAAAGGCTGTGAAATGAACAATTCCGCATTGAAATGGGTGCTGATCCTCTCTGTTCTGTTCGGAGAACTGCTGCTTCACACCTGGGTCCGGACCGGGGCCACCCAGGTGACCCTGGAAATATCTCTGGCTCAGTCACGGTTGTCAGATCTTTTGTCCTATCAAAAAGAACTCACCCTGGAACGGGACCGGCTCAAATCAGACAACCGCATCATTGCCATTGGCCGGTCCCAGCTGGGTCTGACTGAAGAGGTATTCAACCAGACGATCTTTCTTGGAAAGGAGGCGGATTGATGGGTTCCAGGCCCCCCGACAAAATCACCCGCCGGATCCGGTTTGTCCAGATTGTTCTGGTACTCATTTTGACGGGACTGGGAATCAAATCCTTTGACATTCAGATCCTCAAGGCCGGAGAATATGCCAAGCGGGCGGAAAACGGGTATTCCCGGCATCTGACCATCAAGGGGGAACGCGGCCGGATTCTGGACCGGCACTGGAACAAACTGGGCGCCACCCTGGACGCCGTGACCGTCACCGCTGACCCTTTACACATCGAAGCCCCGGAGAAAACCGCCCGGGCACTGGCACCGCTTCTGGAAAAGACCCCGCAAGACCTGATCCAGAAATTTTCCAGAAACAGCCGATACGCCCTGGTTGCGGAAAACCTCTCTCCGGATATGGCCCGGCAGGTACGAATGCTGAAACTGCCCGGCATTTACTTTCAGAAAAGTTTCAAACGGTTTTACCCCAACCGGGAACTGGCCGCGCAGATCATCGGGTTCACCGGAAAAGAAGATATCGGGCTGGAAGGACTGGAATTCAAATACAATGATGTTCTCGAAGGCCATTCCGTCACCGTCCGGGTCCGGCATGACGGCACCGGACGGATCCTGGACATCGACAGAAAAAAACAGGCGGAACTGCGGGGCAACGATGTCGTACTGACCCTGGACAAGAAAATTCAGCACTTCACTGAAACCGCGCTGGAAGAAACGGTCCGGAAACATCAGGCAAAATCCGGCATGGCCCTGGTCATGCACCCTGCCACGGGGGAACTGCTGGCCATGGCCCATTTCCCCCGGTTCAATCCCAACAATTACAATGAATTCACCCCGGCCCTGTATCGAAACCGGGCGGTCACGGATGCATTCGAACCGGGCTCCACCATGAAGGTATTCACGGCAGCGGCAGCCCTGGAACAGGGAATGACACCGAATTCCATCTTTTTTTGTGAAAACGGCCGCTACCGCATCGGCAGATATACGGTCCGGGATACCCATCCCCATGACTGGCTCTCCATCGACCATATCATTGCCTATTCCAGCAATATCGGTGCGGTTAAAATCGCGGAAACCATGGGCACAAAGGCGTTGCATGGCTATCTGACCCGGTTTGGTTTCGGAGACAGAACATTGGTGGAATGCCCGGGTGAAATCACGGGAACCCTGATGCCGCCGGAACGATGGACAAGGATCGATACCGGTGCGATTTCCTTTGGCCAGGGGATTTCCGTGTCCGCCATCCAGTTGATTACCGGTATCAGTGCCATCGCCAACAACGGTCTGCTCATGAAACCCATGCTGGTGAAACAGATTGTTTCCAACAACGGAGAGGATCTTCAGATATTTCATCCCACCCCGGTGCGCCAGGCAATCACCCCCCGGACGGCGGCCCGGGTCAAGCACATGATGGCGCTGGCGGTCCAGGAAAAAGGAACCGGCACCAAGGCCGCTCTGGCAGGATACGACGTGTGCGGGAAAACCGGGACCGCCCAGAAAGTGACGCCCGGACAAAAAGGGTATGCCAAGAACATCTATACATCGGTGTTTGCCGGTTTCGCGCCCCATCAGAATCCCCAGCTGGCCGTGCTGGTGGTGGTGGACGAACCCCGCAACAAATACTACGGTGGAGATGTGGCGGCACCGGCATTCAAATCCATTCTGGCCCAGTCCTTCAACTATCTGAGCATCCCCCCGGCCGACGGCAACATGGTGGCCGCGGTCACGGACAAGGGGGCGGCCTTATGAAACTCTCCGAATTGCTGCACGACATCGCCCAGGTTCCCCTGCAGACAGACGCAACGATCACCGGCATCCAGACTAGAGCCCAGGACATTCAGCCAGGACAGCTGTTTCTGGCCATCAAAGGGTATACGGCCGATGGCCATGACTTTATCCGGACAGCTCTGGACAGAGGGGCGGCTGCCGTGGTGGCCCAGTACAACCCCAAAGACATGGAACGGGTCGCTGTGGTGGACAATTCCCGCCGGGCCGCCGGTATCATTGCGGCCAGGTTCTACGGCAATCCGTCCAAAGACCTGTTTCTGGCGGGCGTGACCGGCACCAACGGAAAGACCACCATCACTTATCTGCTGGAACAGATGTTTCTGGCCGCCGGCCATCGCTGCGGGGTCATGGGCACCATCAATATCCGGTACGACGGACAGATGGTGGATACCGCCACCACCACACCGGACGCCCTGACAATCCAGAAAACACTGTTTCAGATGAAACAGGCCGGTATTACCCATGTCATCATGGAGGTGTCCTCCCATGGCCTGGATCAGTTCCGGGTGGACGGATGCTGCTTCGATCTGGGCATTTTCACCAACCTGACCCAGGACCACCTGGATTATCATCCGGACATGGCCGCCTATTATCAGTGTAAAAAACGGTTTTTCACCGACTTCCTGGCACCTCCGGTTCGTCAGAAACCCGCCACAGCCGTCATCAACATCGATGATCCCTGGGGTGACCGGCTGGCACAAGAACTGAATTTTCCGGTCATCCGCGTGAGCGCCGAACATGTGAACGGCGACAGCATCCCCGAAGTGATTGCCCGGGACATCATGGATTCCATCCAGGGAATTGCCGGCCGCCTCTGTCTGGACAAGGACACCATTGCTTTCTCCTCCCCCCTCACCGGACGGTTCAATCTGGAGAACTTGCTGTGCGCCGCCGGAGCGGCCCATGGGTCAGGCATCGCCTTGAATCATATTCAGCAGGGACTGGCATCCTGCACCGGCGTACCCGGCCGTCTGGAAAAAGTGGCCAATGCCATGAACCGGTATCTGTTTGTGGACTACGCCCACACCCCCAACGCCCTGGAATCGGTACTCAAAACCCTGAAAGAGCGGGCCACCCGCCGGTTGATCACGGTATTCGGATGCGGGGGGGACCGGGACCACATGAAACGCCCCTTGATGGGAAAAATCGCCTGCCGCTACAGTGATGTGGCCATTGTCACATCAGACAATCCAAGGTCTGAAGACCCGGATCAGATCATCCGGGACATTCTGGCAGGCATCCGGGAAACCAAAACACCCGTGCAGCCATGGCCTGACATATCCGACAGTGCCGGAATCTCCAAGTATGCGGAATTTACCGGCGTGATCCAACATACAGACCGAAGCCGTGCCCTGTCCACGGCCGTCAGAATTTCCCGGCCCGGGGATATCATTCTGGCCGCCGGAAAAGGCCATGAAACTTACCAGATCACCCGGGAAGGCACCCGTCATTTTGACGACAGAGAACAGTTGTCTGCTGCCTGCAACGATATGGCCGGAAAATTTGTTCCCATGCCCTGGACCCGGAACGATATCGCCGCAGCCGTGGGTGTCTCTCCGGTCATGGATACCCTGAATGATTCTAAAGTGTTCAAAGGTGTCAGCACCGATTCCAGAACCATTCAGTCAGATGACATTTTTCTGGCTCTGGCCGGAGACACCTTTGACGGCCACCGATTTGTTCCAGAGCTGGCATCGCGCGGCATTCAGGGCTTTGTGGTGAACCCCGGCACCCGTGTCCCTTTAAAAGAGAAAACAACCAGCCCTGTCCCGGATCCGGGCCGGTTGGTATTTGAAGTACCAGATACCCTGACGGCGCTGGGCCTTTTAGGTCATCATCAACGGATGCGAACCAACACCAGCGTGCTGGCCATTACCGGGTCCAACGGAAAAACCTCCACCCGTCGAATGGCACAGACCATTTTCCAGACCACGGTTGAGACGTTGGCCACCCAAAAGAACTTCAACAACGAAATCGGGGTCCCCAAAACCCTGCTGAACTTGTCAGATGCCCATGAATGGGCCGTGGTGGAAATGGGCATGAACCAGCCCGGTGAAATGGCGCGGCTGTCCCGAATCGCGGCCCCAAACATCTGTATTGTCACCAACACCGCCGGGGCCCACCTGGAAGGATTGAAAACCGCAGAAAATGTGGCCCGGGAAAAGGCCTGCATCTTCGACCATGCCGTCCGGGGCGGCGTGGCCGTCATTTTCAAGGACGACCCCAGGGCCCGCATTCTGACGGACCGGGCAAAGAACACCCCCGGCATCGACCGTATCCTCACTTTTGGCAACAACGACTCAGCTGACGTATATGCCACCGATATCCGGTCGGAAGGCGGCATGACCCGTTTTCTGGGACATATTTTAGGCGAAACCGCCCGTTTTCACCTGCATTCTCCAGCCCGGTTCATGGTGCTCAACGCCCTGGCTTCGCTGGCCGCAGCTGCTGCCGCCGGCATCCGCATTCCGGACATGCAGGCCGGTCTGGCCGCATTCACACCGGTTTCAGGAAGAATGCAGATCCAGTCATTGCCCCGCGGCATTCACCTGATCAACGATACCTATAACGCCAATCCCGCGTCTGTGACACTGGCACTGAAAACCCTGGCCGAACTGGCGGCCGAACCAGAAAATCTTGGAACCGGCCGGACCCTGGCAATCCTGGGAGACATGCTGGAACTGGGTCCCGACAGTGAACAGCACCACCGGCAGGTGGGCAACACTGCAGCAACACTGGGAATTTCCCGGCTCTACCTGTTCGGACCCTTGAGCCGCCACACCCTGACAGGCGCCCTGGACGGAGGCATGGCCCGGGATGCTTTATTCCACGGCACCAAACAGGAAATTACCAACCAGGCTTCAGCTGAGGCCCGTCCCGGCGACTGGGTCCTGGTGAAAGGGTCCCGGGGCATGGCCATGGAAACCATTATCGAACAGTGGAAAAAACTGGGATGACAGGCTTTTTGCAGAAAACAGGAGAGGATTGATCCATGTTTTATGAATTTTTATATCCCCTGCATGACCAGTTGTCCTTTCTCAATATCTTCCGGTATATCACTTTCCGGACAATTTACGGCGGGTTGACCGCGTTTCTGATCTGTTTTTTTCTGGGACCCCGGGTGATCCGGAAGTTGGCCACCATGCAGATCGGTCAGGTGATCCAGACCGACGGTCCCCAGACACACCTGGGCAAACAGGGGACCCCCACCATGGGAGGTATTCTGATCTTGTTTTCCGTGTTTACGGCCACGCTTCTCTGGGGCAACCTGACCAACCACTATAT
>Ga0180429_10004076_pt1 | contig 11752 bp, 7 predicted proteins | sample SS_ome_FD_132428 | JGI IMG/M metagenome (GOLD analysis project Ga0180429, IMG submission 132428) | Hypersaline lake sediment archaeal communities from the Salton Sea, California, USA - SS_1_S_1 metaG | ecosystem: Environmental > Aquatic > Non-marine Saline and Alkaline > Hypersaline > Sediment ... | reverse complement strand
TGTCGGGGACACACTCGCAGCGGGCGCCTAACGTCGACCGCCAGGGTGAGCCGCCCTTTCGGCCGGGAATCCTCGAGGTGCGTGCGCTCTGTTTCAAGACCCGTGTGGAAGAAGCGGGCGATCTGGCCAGAGATCTGCTCGACCATCCGCGGTTCGACGCGGCAGCCACCTCCTTCGACTGGGCGTGGGTCTCCTTCGCTCTCACCGAGGAGGCCTTTGTGGAGGGACGCAAGAAATATCCCATCGATCGGGACGCCTTCGCCCCCTCCCTCGAGTTCGCCAAGCGCGCTCTCCACTGCGATCCCAACGATCCCGTGGCGCTCTGTGCCATGGGCCAGGTTCTCTACCGCCTCGGCCGTCAACGGGACGCCATGAAACACTTCGAAAGGGTTCTCGAACTCAAACCGAGCGATGACGAATTGCCGCCTCAGATCAGGAAAGTCCTGCCCCAGGTGGCGCGCCAACGTCCTTCGAAGAAAAAGATGACCCGTCCCACCGATTGAACACTTTCAATGATCGCTCGACGGGGTAAAGACAACTGCCCTTCTGGCAGATGTCTCTACCTCTTCGGGCGAGATGTGTCATTATGGCAGTAAGGGTGCGTCGCAATGACGCACTTTCCATTCAGGCCGCGATGGGGATAATGTAACCCTTTCAAGCAGTGAGTGTTAGATGGGCGCTCCCTGCGAGGCTTCTTTCCCGATTGGCATAATTTTTGTTCAAAAGGTGCCACATTCAAATTGCTCAACGCACTAAGACTTTTGTGGACCTTTATCCAGTTGGGAGTAGACGCAAATGGGTTCCAAGATCATCGGAATAGACCTGGGCACGACCAACTCGTGCGTGGCGGTCATGGAGGGCTCGCAGCCCAAGGTTATCGAAAACAGCGAAGGCTCGCGGCTCACACCGTCGGTGGTGGCCTTTACTGATAGCGGCGAGAGGCTCATCGGATTTCCGGCCAAGAGGCAGGCCGTGACCAACCCGATGAACACGGTCTTCTCGATCAAGCGTTTCATGGGCCGCCGCCAGGGCGAGGTGTCGGCTGAAGAAAAGATCGTCCCCTACAAGGTCGTGGGCGGAGATGCCGAGCTCGTTCGGGTGGAGGCCCAGGGCAAGGAGTACACGCCGCCCGAAATCTCGGCCATGATCTTGCAGAACCTCAAGGACACGGCCGAATCGTACCTCGGCGAAAAGGTGGAGCGCGCCGTGATCACCGTGCCCGCCTACTTCAACGATTCCCAGCGCCAGGCGACCAAGGATGCCGGCGAGATCGCCGGTCTCAAGGTGGAGCGCATCGTCAACGAGCCGACGGCGGCGGCGCTCGCCTACGGCCTCGAAAAGAAAAAGACCGGCAAGATCGGCGTCTTCGATCTTGGGGGCGGTACCTTCGATATTTCCGTCCTCGAGGTGGGCGACGGAGTTTTCGAAGTCCTCTCCACCAACGGCAACACCCACCTCGGCGGCGACGATTTCGACGAGGTCCTCGTCGAGTACGTGGCGAGCGAGTTCAAGAAAGAGAACTCCGTCGACCTGCGCAACGATGTCATGGCTTTGCAGCGTCTCTACGAGGCGTGCGAAAAAGCCAAGTGCGAGCTCTCCACCGCCATGCAGACCCAGATCAACCTGCCCTTCGTCACCGCCGACCAGTCGGGTCCCAAGCACCTGCTGATCAGCATCACACGCGCCAAGTTCGAGCAGCTCACCGAGCACCTCGTGGCCAAGACGCGCCAGCCCTGCGAACAGGCGCTCTCCGATGCGGGGCTCAAGGCGTCCGAGCTCGACGAGGTCATTCTCGTCGGCGGATCGACCCGCATCCCGGCCGTTCAGGCTTCGGTCAAGGAAATCTTCGGCGCCGATCCGTCGAAGGGCGTCAACCCCGACGAGGTGGTCGCCTGCGGCGCCGCCGTGCAGGGTGCCGTCCTCGCCGGCGACATCGACGACGTGGTCCTCCTCGACGTGACTCCGCTCTCCCTCGGCATCGAGACGCTGGGCGGTGTCATGACGCGGCTCATCGAACGCAACACCACGATCCCCACCTCCAAGAAGGAGGTCTTTTCCACTGCGGGCGACAATCAGCCCGCCGTCGACATCCACGTGCTCCAGGGCGAGCGCGAGATGTCGGGCGACAACCGGACTCTGGGACGGTTCAAACTCGACGGCATCCCTCCCGCACCGCGCGGCATCCCCCAGATCGAGGTCAACTTCGACATCGACGCCAACGGCATCATGAACGTGGCCGCCAAGGATCTCGGCACGGGCAAGAACCAGTCGATCAAGATCGAGTCGTCGTCGGGCCTCTCCAAGGACGAGATCGATCAGATGAAGCGCGACGCCGAGAAGCACGCCGATGAAGACAAGAGCAAGCGCGAACTGGTCGACCTCAAGAACCAGGCCGATCAGCTCGCCTACGTGACGGAGAAGACCCTCAAGGAACATGGCGAGAAGATCTCCGACGAGGATCGCAAGCAGATCGACGACGCCCGCCAGGAACTGGTCAAGCTCGCCGAGGGCAACGACGCCGAGGCGATCAAGAAGGGCATGGAAGATCTCTCCCAGAAGGCCCAGAAACTCTCCGAGATCATCTACAAGGAAGTCGCCGAGGCCCAGGCCAAGGCGCAGGGAGCGGCTGACGGCCAGGCCGGCCCCGGTCCCGGATCTTGTGCGCATGAAGCCAACGGCGGAGCCGAGAAGGAAGGCGACGAAGAAATCATCGACGCCGACTTCGAGGTCAAGGAGGAAGGTTAGTCCCTCGCTGATCGAGCGGCCTCGCTCGCCCAACGAGCGGATTCGCTCCCCCGTCGAGCGACTTTATTCGCCTTTCTTCTGTTTCCTGTACCCGTTCTTTTGTGTATATAGATCTGATGATTACGATCACGGACCTTACCAAGCGATTTTACGACGTCGTGGCCCTGGACAGGATTTCCTTCGAGGTGGGGCGCGACGAGGTCGTTGGGTTTCTTGGACCCAACGGCGCCGGAAAATCGACGACACTCAAGATTCTGACCAGCTTCATTCCGGCCACTTCGGGTTCAGCCCGGGTGGCCGGTTTTGATGTCTTTTCCCAATCTCTCGACGTGCGGCGCGCCGTTGGGTATCTGCCGGAGCACGTCGCGCTCTACACCGACATGCGCGTCTCCGAATACCTCAATTTTCGCGGCAGGATCAAGGGGCTGGGGGGAAAGGCGCTCAGGCTGCGGATCGCGACCGTTCTCGAACTCTGTGCGCTGACCGACATGACGAGCCGCATCGTGGGGCAGCTCTCCAAGGGGTATCGCCAGCGGGTGGGGCTCGCCGATGCGCTGCTCAGCAATCCGCCGATCCTCCTCCTCGACGAACCGACGGGCGGTCTCGATCCCAACCAGCGCCGCGAGGTGCGCCAGCTCGTGGCGCGTCTCGGCGAGGAGCACACCGTGCTCCTTTCGTCCCACGTACTCGCCGAGGTGGAGAGCATGTGCTCGCGGGTGATCATCATCCAGAAGGGGCGGATCGTGGCCGACGGCAAGCTCGACGATCTCGTGACCGATCTCAAGGGCGGGCGCCGCGTGTTCATCGAAGCGGGGTGCCCCGTCGAGACGCTCGAAGCCGCCTGCCGCGCATTCAGACCCGAGCCGGAGATCATCGAGTCGGGAGGGCGCGAGACAGGCTCCTTCCTCGCCGTGCCGCCTCTCGACGACGCGCAGCGCACCAGGTTCCTGCGCCACCTCGTCGACAAGGACGTGCCGGTACGTGAGTTCCGCGTCGACTCCTACACGCTCGAGGAGATTTACATGAAGGTCACTCTCGCCCAGGATGGGGCGCTCGAAAGCGCGCCGGTCGCAGCCGAAGGGGAGCAGGAGTGATGGTGAGATACCTGCGAACATCGCTCACCCTGATCTGGCGCGAGATCGAATCGAACTTCTACTCGCCTCTCTCCTACATCGTGCTCACCGTTTTTCTCGTTCTCAACGGCTGGTCGTTCAAGGACAGCCTGCCCGCAGCCCAGTGGGTCGTGTCCGATGCGATCCGCTACTTCCTCGGACTCTCGCCGATGTGCTGGCTGGCGACGATCTTCATCCCCCCCCTGCTCACCATGCGCCTCCTCTCGGAGGAGAGAAAGTCGGGCACCATCGAGACGCTCATGACGGCGCCCGTCACCGAGACGCAGGTGATCTTTGCCAAGTACGCGGGCGCGCTCTTTTTCTACATCTTTCTCTGGTCGCCGTCGCTGATCTACATCATCATCATCAAGCGCTACGGCGCCGTGCCCGACAACGGCGTCATCTTTTCCTCGTACTGCGGCGTCTTTCTCCTCGGATCGAGCCTGATCGCTCTCGGCGTCTTCACGTCGAGTTTTTCGGCCAACCAGATCGTGGGCGCCATCACCGCCTTGATCCTCAACCTGCTCGTCTTTTTCATTCCCTACTTTTCCGACTTTCTTCCCTGGGCGGGGGTGCGCAGAACGCTGCAGCAGCTCTGGGTCTACCGCCACTTTCAGGATTCCTTCTCGAAGGGAGTGATCGACACCTTCCATCTTGTCTACTACCTCGGTCTGACGACCTTTTTCCTTTTTCTGGCGGTCCGGTCGTTGGAGGCGCGCAAGTGGCGATAGGCTTTTTTGGCAAAAAGCGTGACTGGGAGGCGCGGAGTTTCAGCCGGGGCAGGAAGATCCTCATCAGCCTCAACGTGCTCGTCATGGTCATCGTCGCCGCGGCGATCTTGGGCGGCGTCTGGTACCTCGCCTCGTTGCCCCAGTTTCGCGCCCGGTGGGATCTGACCAAGGCGCAGACCTACACCCTCTCGCCCCGGACGGAGAACAACCTCTCCGAGCTCGAAAAGGACGTGAATGTGATCGTCTTTTTCGACGCGCCCAATCAGTGGGATCTCACCGGCGAATCGATGGCCAAGGCCCAGGTCGGCGCCTACACCCTCGACCTGCTGCGCGAGTACGAGATCGCATCGAACGGCCGCGTCCGGGTGGAAACCCTCGAGCGCGTCCGCGATTCGGTGCGCCTCCAGGAAGTCTTTCAGACCCTCGGTTTTCAGAGGGCGCAGGAACACATCGTGGTCGTCGAATGCGGCGCGAGCCGCAAGGTGCTCATTCCCGAAGATCTCGCCATCCTCGACCGGGGCCGTGCCGATCCCAACACCGGGGTGCGCCAGATGGCCAAGGTCGCCTCCTACAAGGCCGAGGCGGCGCTGACCCAGGCGATCATCGAGGTCACCGAGGGGCGCAAACCGGTGGCGTGCGTGCTCGCCGGCCGGGGCGAGTCGCAGATCAGCAGCAACGACGACGATGGCCTCTCCCTCGCCGCCGCCGGGCTGCGGAACACCAATTTCGACGTGCGCGAGATCAGGCTCGCCGCGGGCGGGGCGATTCCCGAAGAGTGCGACGTGCTCATCATCGCCGGGCCGCGCGACGAATACGGTCCCGCCGAGATGGCGGCGATCAAGAAATACTTGCAGGGGGGAGGGAGCATCTTTCTCGCCCTCGATCCCTTCGCCTGCGCGAGCTTCGACGGGGAGATCCTGCCCGCTTATGGCGTGGCGCTCGACAGGACCGTGACCTGCCGGGACCTGACCGACGAGGATCCGGAGACCAAGCTGCTCATCCCCGCCAAAACCTTCTCGCGCGAATCGCGGATCACGAAACCCCTGTCCGACAATTCACTGGCCGTGCTCTTTTTCAGGACCGGGGGGATTCTCAAGGGCGCGCAGAACTACTCGATCGAAGGGCTCGTCTGGTCGCCGCTCGACGTGTGGGGCGACACGCACCCGCCGAATTCGATGGGCGATTACGAGTACGATTCACAGACCGAGAAGCGCGAGCAGCGCACCATGGGGATTTCGTGCCAGGGACAGAACGAGTACGCCCAGAGCCGCATGGTGTTCTTTGCCGACGCCTCCTTTTTCACGAACTGGTGTCTTCAGAGAGGTGGCGGCAACCTGCTCCTCTTCACCAACTCGATCAACTGGCTCGCCGCGCGCGAGAAGCAGCTCGACATCGGCCCCAAGGTGCCCTTCGAGTCGCGCGTCGAACTCTACCAGGACGAGTACCAGCAGATCGGCCTCTACGTGATGCTCTTCATTCCTCTCGCCGCCGCGATTCTCGGACTCGTTGTCTGGTGGTTCAGAAGAAGGTAGACGATGCGTTTCAAAACCACTCTTTTTCTCATTGTGGCGCTCGCCGTCATTGTTTTTCTCGTGTACACCTTCGGCGACGATCCGACGCCCCAGCCGCGGGCGCCCGAGCCTCTCTTTCCCGGTGTGGCGTTCAGCTCCGTCGACCGGATCGAGCTCGGGCTCTACGCCGGGCTCGAGGCGGTTCTCGAGCGGAGCGCCGGCCGTTGGAAGGTCATCGAGCCTTACAAGGATGAGGCCCAGTTCGAGCTCGTCCAGCAGTTGCTCGTCGCCCTCGAGGAGAACGTGAAAATCGAGCTCGCCACGGAGAAGGCCGACGTCGATCTCGTGGCCAAGCAGCTCAATCCGCCCTCGCGCTGGATCGAGATCCGCCACGCGGGCGGCCGGAACCGGATCAATGTGGGCGCCCTCGATCCGCTCGGTTCCGAGGTCTTCGTGACCCTCAACGGCAAGGACGCGCTCTTTCGCACGGGGCGCAATCTCCACAATTTTCTGGAAAAGAACCCCGAAGAATTCCGGGACGGCCGTCTCTTCCGCGCCGATCCGCGCCTCGTCGACCAGGTCGTGGTCGAGCGGGACGGCGCCACCGTCCTGCGCGCCGAGAAAAACCGCGGGCAGTGGAAGATCGTGGAGCCGATCGCCGACGACGCCGACAGCAGCAGGATCTACGGCCTGATCAACAACCTCACCCGCCTCGACGTGGGCCGCATCGCGTCGCACTCGGCCACGAAGGAAGAGATCGCCGAGTGCGGCCTCGACGAGGAGACGCTCCGCGTCGTCTTGAAATCGGATGTGCTCGAATGGGGGGTGCTCATGGCGCCCCGATCGATCGGCCCCTCGGCGTCGCTCTTCTGCATGCGCGATGGGGGGGGGCAGATCCTCACGCTCAACCGGAGCGACTACAACCGGCTCGAGTTCTCCCTCGAGCACTATCGGTCGTCGATCATCCTGCCCAAGGTGCGCGAGAACGTGACCTCCATCGCCGTCCTGCGCGGCGACGACCAGTGGCTTCTCCTGAGACGGGACGACAAGTACTTCCACATCGACGTTCCCTTCAAGGCACCGGCCGATCATATTGTCGACGGCGAGGCGACGCCGGTGTCGCTCTATCTCTCCCGTCTCTTCTCGCTCCAGGCGAGCGCTTTCGTGGCCGACGATGCCACGCCCGATCTGGCCCCTTACGGTCTCGACGATCCCGAGTGGCTCCTCTACATCCGGTGGAAGAGGCGGCAGACGGCCAAGAAGATCGAGCTGCGCATCAGCGCCGCCCGGGACGGGGTGCGCAACGTTGTCGTGCGCGACAAGCCGCGATTCATCTATGCGATCAAGGCCGACGACGTGGGCTTTATCGCCGAGGACCCGATCTTTCTCCGCGACAAGCGGATCTTCAACCATGACATCAACAAGATCATGAAAGCCTCCTTCGCCCTGGGCGCGCGATCGATCACCCTCGAGCGGCCCGGCGTGGGCAAGTACTTCGAGGGCGACAGGGACAACAGGTTCCAGGAGCTGATGCACGAGCTCAAGCGCGAGATCGTCGTCGCTTTCGAGGCGGGCCAGTCGGACGCCGACGATACCCGGTTCGCCACGGTCTGGGGATCGGTGACCTACGTCGTCAACGAGGTCGGCACCGGCCGGAGGGAGATCAGAATCGAGTTCGGCCGGGAGACGGACGAAGGCTACTACGGCCGCAGCAGCGGTATGACGCGGGGTGTGTTTCTCCTCAAGAAGGATTTCTTCAGCCGCTACGCGGCCGAGTTCGAGGGGATGTGAGCGGAAGGGGAAAAGAGTTTTTCTCGCCAAGGCGCAAAGATCGCCAAGAAACTGGTGGACGCCGAGCGTGACTCGTCGGCTCCACTCTCATTTCGTGTCATGCCCGCGCCGATTCAGGCGGCCAATTCTCCGCAAACTTCTTAATCCCAAAAATCTATCTTCTTTGCGCCCTCTGCGCCTTTGCGAGAAAAACTCTTTTATTTCTTCTCGGCGATAAACCGGCGGATCGCTTCGGGGTAGGCCTTGCGTTCTTCGGCAAAGACGCGCTTGGCGAGGGTGTCGGGTGTGTCATCGTCGAGAACGGGCACGGTGCGTTGCAGGATGATCGGTCCGTGATCGTACTCGTTGTCACAGTAATGGACGGTGCAGCCCGACTCCTTTTCGCCGGCGGCGAGGACCGCCTCGTGGACGTGGTGGCCGTAAAATCCCTTGCCGCAGAATTTGGGGATCAGAGCGGGGTGAATATTCATCACGCGGCCCCTGTAGTCGTCGGGGATCGTGTAGAGCTTGAGGAATCCGGCGAGGATCACGAGCTCCACTCCATTGTCGCGCAGCACGTGGCTGATCGCCTCCGAGAAGGCGCCGTTGTCGGGATAATCGGCAAGGCGGATCGTGCGCGAGGGGATGTCGTGCTTGGCCGCCCGCACCAGGCCGAAGGCCTTGGGTGACGATGAGACGACGACGCTCACCGTGGCATCGAGCGTGCCGCCCTTGATTTCGGCGATCAGATTTTCGAGTGTTGTTCCCCCTCCCGAGAGAAGGACGCCCAGTTTCAGTGGTGAAGCCATGACTTTTCTCCGCCTGTCGAACCTGACGATCAGCCGACCGCTGCCAGAGCGTCGAGCCGTTTTTGCAGCTCGTCGGGATCGATATCGATGACGAGCACTTCCTTGTTCCGTCCCTTCGCGCCCGCGGCGAGAGAGACCTGGCTTTTGCGCACGCCGAGGGCGCGGGCCACGATCTTGAGGATGTCGCTGTTGGCCTTGCCCTTCTCCGGCGGCATGGTGGTCTGAACCTTGAGTGCGCCCCGGTGCACGCCGCCGGCGAAACGGCGCGATCCGCCGGGCCGCGCGCGAACCCGAAAGACCGGTCCCTCGCTGGTGCGGGTGACGTCGATCAAAGCTCGAACTCCACCAGATGGCCGTCCTCGCGCAGCGATCCGCCGACGAGGCCGCTCGTGTACCGGAAAAAGAAGGTGTCCGTGTATTCCGTGGCAAAGAGGCGCAGCGTGTCGGCCGATTCCTGGAAGAGCAGCCCCGGGTCGGCGGTGCGAAAGGGAACGAGAAGGGAGGCGAAGATTTCCATGGCCGCTTTTTCTTTTGCCGCGTCCTCGAGGAGCGCGTCGCGTGCCGCGACGAGAGAGGAATCCTCCTCGGCCGCCTTGTTGGCGAGCCGCTGGGCGAGGGGGTAGAATTCGGGTTGGGGAAGGCGCATCGCCTCGGCCTTGGCCCGGAGCGCGTCGGTCCATCCCTCCTTGCGGCTGTAGGCGGCGATCGCTTCGGCGAGCGGGGCGAGATCGGCGCTCGCCCGCGCCGCGCCGACGAGCATGGCGGCGCGGGCCAGCGCCAGACGATCGGCGCCTGTCATGGGAAAGCGATCTTCCAGGAGATCGACGAAGGCGCCCGCGCGGCCGAAGGCGCTGAAGGGGACGTTGACGATCGACGCGCCCCTGACCGAAAGGCGGAGCCCGTCGCCCTCGTCGGTCAGGCCGAGGATCGTGCAGTTGCTCCCGCGCTCCGGGTGCTTGACGGTCTCGTCGGTGTTACCCATTTCGGCGAGCCGTCTCTTGAGCCGTTTGACGAGATCTTCTCCCGCCGTGAGAGCCGCGTAGAGCTTGTCCGAATAACGGGCGTACTCGATGGTGGCCAGACCCGGTTTTTCGGCCGCATGGACGAACTCGAGATCGAGGACAGAGTCCCGCTCCCTCTTCGGATCGCTCCACGACGTGAGGGCCTCGCGGTCAGCGAAAAGACGTGCGCGCTGTTCGGCGCGATGGGCTTCCGCGATGCGCGTTTCGATCGCCACGAGGGCGGTGATCTTTTCTTCGAGAAAGGGGAAGCTCTTCGGCTCGGTCACCGATTTCGGCGGCCGGAGCGCGATCAGGCCGCCACGCACCGTCTCCTTGGCCGCTGGGTAGTCTTTTTTCTCGGCCCGACCGGCGGCCTCGTCGCTGATTCTCGAAAACCAGGCAGCGATCGATTTCTGCACCGAGGCGGACAACTCCTCGCGCAGGGCGGCCACCTCGGGCAGGGTGTCTGAAATCGAACCGATCGCGTCGGCTCCGACCATAGCCTCGTAGAACCGTTCCTCGCGCACGCAGGTGGCGATCTTGGTTTCAGCCGCCGTCCGGATCGATTCGAGACGGTTCGCCTTCTCCTCGGCGAGCGACTGTTCGTGGGCGATCGCCTCGCGGAGCGCCTCGGCCTCCTTGGCTGCGTCGGCCGCCGTGTCGGTGCCCGCGTAGCGGCTCACGATGGTGTCGAGCCTGGCGAGTCTCATTTCGCGGCCGAGATCGTTGGGGATGGAGAGGTAGTCGTTCGACGCCTCGAGTTCGGCGAGACGTTTCTGTTGCGTGGCCATCTCCTCGCGGAGAGCGGGATCGGGTTCGGTCTGGTCGGTCTCGGTGACCGTCGTGGGCGGCGCCGTCGTCTTCTCGTCCTTCTCGCCGGTGAGAACGAAATAGGCGGCCGCCGCCAGGGCGACGACGACCACGGCCACCGCCACGATCAGGCCCTTGCCCTTCGACCGGCCCGAGATCGCCTGCAGATCGTCGAGCAGCGCCTCGACGCCCGGATAGCGCTCGGCGGGGTCCTTCTGCATCATCCGTTCCACCACGCCGCACACCGCCTCGGGAACGTCGGAGCGGATCTCGCGGATCGGCGTCGGCTCCTCCTTGAGCTGCTTGAGGAGGATCTCGCGTGTCGTGGCGCCGCTGAAGGGCGTCCGCCCCGTGAGGATCATGTAGAAGGTGCATCCCAGGGAGTAGATGTCGGAGCGGATGTCGAGCTCGGCGCGGCGGATCCTCTCGGGCGAGATGAAATGGGGCGTCCCCACGATCTCGTTGCTCCCCGATTCGGCGTCCTCGACCGACGTGGCCAGCCCCATGTCGGCGATCTTGGCCACGTTGAATCTGTCGATCATCAGGTTCTGGGGTTTGATGTCCTGGTGGACGATACCGAGGCTCTCGGCAAAGGCGAGTCCGCCGGCAGCGTCGCGAATGATTTCCACGGCGCGCGTCACGGGGATCGGTTCCTCGGCGCTGAGCTGTTCGTCGACGGTGCCGCCCTGGGCGAATTCCATCGAGTAATAGTGGAAATTGCCTTCCGATCCCACGTCGTAGACCTGGATCACGTTGGGGTGGGTGAGGGCGGCCGCGGCGCGCGCCTCTTCGGCGAATTTTTTGACGAACGCCGGGTCGCGCGTGAGCCGCGTGGAGAGGACCTTGAGGGCCACCTCGCGGTTGAGCGAGACCTGGATCGCCTTGAAAACACGCCCCATTCCGCCGATGCCGACCTGCTCGACGATCTGGTAGCCGCCGATCTCCTTGCCGATGAACGCGTCGCCGCGCGCCGAGTCGGTGAAGGCGAGGACGGTGCTTCCGATCTGGATCTTGTCGCCCAGGCCGAGGGCGGCCTGGGTGGTCTTTTCGTTGTTGACCAGGGTGCCGCTTTCGGTCTTCTCGTCCCTGATGTGATAGGTCCCCTTGACCCCCTTGAGACGAAAGTGAATCGGCGCCGCGTCGGGATCGCGCACCACGATCGTGCAGCGCATGTCGGCGCCCACGGTGTACGTCACCTGTTCCTTGAGCTCGATCGTCTTTCCCTGGTCCGGGCCGTTTTCAAAACGCAGAGTCGGCAAGGCT
>Ga0180429_10004074_pt1 | contig 11755 bp, 11 predicted proteins | sample SS_ome_FD_132428 | JGI IMG/M metagenome (GOLD analysis project Ga0180429, IMG submission 132428) | Hypersaline lake sediment archaeal communities from the Salton Sea, California, USA - SS_1_S_1 metaG | ecosystem: Environmental > Aquatic > Non-marine Saline and Alkaline > Hypersaline > Sediment ... | reverse complement strand
ACTCAATTGAGCCGGTTTAGAGCCTGTTTGGCTCGCCAGCCAGTTCAGGCAATCGGTCGCCGCGAGGATCACGCCCATCTGGTACCAGGTGTCGGGGATCGAATGGCAGAAGGTGTGCACCGCCGTCTCCGGGCTCGGTGCAAATCCGGCCTTCGCCGACAGAAGCACGCCCGACGTGCCCAGCGATACGAAGCCATCGCCCTCGTCGAAACAGCCCACGCCACAGGCCGAGGCGGAGTTGTCACCGCCGCCGCCGACCAGCTTCACCCCGTCGGACAGACCCCAACGCTGCGCGAGTTCCGCCCGCAGGGTGCCAGACACTTCGCTGCCTTCAACGAGCCGGGGCATCTGGTCTGCGCGCATACCCGATTTCTCGAGAAGCTCCGCCGACCACGCGCGTTTTCCGGTATCCATCCACGAGGTGCCCGCACTGTCAGACATATCCGAGGCGTGATCGCCGGTCAGCCAGAACCGCACGTAGTCCTTCGGCAGGAGCACCATCGCCACCTTGTCGTAAAGCTCGGGCTCGTGCGCCTTCACCCAGGCAAGCTTCGGGGCGGTGAACCCGGGAAAGACGATATTGCCGCTGATCGCGCGGAACGCCGGGTCGGCATCCATCGCGGCGGCCTCGACGGCCGAACGCGTGTCGTTCCAAAGGATGGCGGGGCGCAGCACCGCGTCGCTGGCGTCGAGCAGCGTGGCCCCGTGCATCTGGCCGGACAACCCGATCGCCTTGAGCGCGGCGAATTCCGCCGGGTGGCTGGATTTCAACGAGTCGAAAGCCCGTTCCGTCGCCGCGATCCAATCCACCGGATCCTGTTCGCTCCATCCCGAATGGGGATGCGACACCGGATAGGCCTGATCCGACGCGGCCACGACATTGCCGTCAACGTCCACGAGAATGGCACGCAGCCCCGACGTGCCGAGATCCAATCCCAGATACATAATTCCTCCCTGCGACTGATTTATTTCAGCCGCTGAAAAAACTATGAACCCGACTCGGCAGGCAAGTCAACGATGGTCAGATGATCGCCGCCTCTTCGCGCCGGATTCCGCGTCGAATCCGGTCGATTCCCAGCGGGGAGAGATCCAGGGTCTGGTAGCGACCGGTCGTGATCAGCTCCGCCACCCCGCGCCCCATGGCCGGTGCCTGCTGAATGCCGTGGCCGGAAAACCCGTTCACGTAAAGGAAGTTCTCCACCTCGTCGTCCGGGCCGACGACCGCATTCTGATCAAGTGTGTTGTAGGCGTAATGCCCGACCCATTCATTGACCACACGGATCGCCTCGAAGGCCGGGATGCGGTGGGCAATCGCGGGCCATGCCTTCTCCTGCCACAGGCTGTGATCGAATGTGAAATCGTCCGGTGCCACCGCCGGATCGTGGTCCGGCGTGGCCCCCGCCATGTAATAGGCGCCGTCGCTGCGCACATGCACGCCGCTTGGATCAACGGTGAGCGGCAAGGCCCGGTCGAGCGGGCGTGCGGCTTCGAACACCCAAGTGTAGCGTTTGCGCGGCTCTACTGGCAGCGGGCGGCCTGCCATCTCGGCGACGCGCGCAGCCCGCGGCCCCGCGGCGTTCACAACCCATCCGCAGGCAATGCGCTCACCGGACGCAAGCCGGACCGCGCCAACGCGGCCAGCTTCCACGTCGATGCCCACAACCTCGTTCGAAATGAACTCCACGCCCTTGTCACGCGCGCAACGCCGCCACCAGTCAAACATCGTGCCGGCGTCGAAATAGCCTTCGTCTTTGAGGTTATGCGCACCGAGCAGGATGTCGTCCGTCCGGTAGAACGGATAGGCCTCCGCGATCTCGGCGGCGCTCATGATCCTGGTCCCGGCCCCGAGTTCAGCCTGAATAGAGACTGTTTCTTTCAAATGACCCGCGAAACCCTCATCGGCCGCGAGATACATGTAGCCAAAGAAATGGGTATGGATCGCGGGTACCCTCGGGTCGCCCAGTTCCACGCGGAACCGCTCCACGTAGTCCGCCGCAAACTGGCTGATCCGGATGTTGATTTCCGAAGAGAACTGCTGGCGCATGCAGGAGTTGGTGTGCGCCGTCGAGCAATTCGCATAGCTCGGATCGCGCTCCACCACGAGAACCCGACCGTCGAATCCGGGGTTAGCCGCCAGGAACCACGCGACGCTGGAGCCCATCATCGCGCCGCCCACGACAACAGCGTCATAGGATTCCGATGCAGGTCGGACGCGGAAAGATACCATCAGCGGCCCTCCAGGCAGACAATCCCTGTCTGCCCGAAAGAGCCGCCGTGTGCCAGTGTATCAGATGCCGAACAGCGGTTGCAGAAGGCGCGGCATGAAGGTGTTGAACTTCAGGGGCGCATTGGTCGCGGCCACGACGATACAGGGATCGCCGGCATCCGCGATGGGAACATGGTCAAGATCGGCATCAGCGACTTCGACGTCGCCAACATCAAAGTGCCCGGTTTCGTCCGAGAACCCGCCCTGCAGCACCATGGTGAGTTCAAGCCCGTGGTGTCCGTGATCCGGCACCGCCTGCTCCGGCGGGATGAACAGCAGCCGCGACATACCCTCGTTGTCGCCACCGATCAGGCACTGCTTGACACCGCCGCCAAGCGATTTCCACCGGGGCTCCTGGCCCTTGAGAGCCTGCATCACCGGCCCGGGGTAAATGCCACTGCGTGACCGCGGGGCGGGCTCAGGCTCAAACGGATCGTCGAGATGATCCAACACCCGGGCAAGGAGGTCGTTGGAAACCGATTCAAAAGCCATCGTGTCCAGCACGGCACCGCCGGCGGCCTCATGTGCCGCCAGTTCGGCCCGGCAGGCATCGCACATTGACACATGCGAGGCCACGACAAGCGAATAGGCTTGACCCAAAGACCCGGCAGCATAGGCGGCCATGATCTCCGAAGGGATATGATGAGAAATGTTCGCGCTCATTCTTGTCTCAAGTCCTTCAACTCGTGCCGCAACCGCTCGAGACCCAAGCGGATGCGAGATTTGATGGTCCCAAGCGGCAATCCGGTCGCATCACGAATTTCCGTGTGCGTCAGTTCACCGAGATACGCACGCTCGATCATCTCACGTTGGGCGGGAGCAAGCCGTTCAAGTGCCTGACGCAGCTTGCCCGTTTCCTGTTCGAGCGCGAGCACCTGGCCCGCTTCTGGTTCGTCGTTGGTTTCGTCTTCGTTTGCTAGTGCCTCTGGTACGGGCCGGGCTTCCTTCCGGATCACATCGATCTGGCGATTCCGCGCGATCTGATAGATCCAGCTGGAAACCTGGGCACGTTCCGGGTCGAACAGGTGCGCCTTGCGCCAGACCGTGAGCATCACGTCCTGCACAATGTCTTCCGCCTGCGCCTGAGGCGCACCCGCGCGCATGATGAAGCCCTTGAGCCTCGGGGCGTAGTGGGCAAACAGCTGCCCAAACGCCTTCTTGTCACGCTGATCCCGTATCGAGAGCATCCAAACGGTTTGCTCGGAGTATCCCGGTTTCGTGCTGGTTTCCGGCGCCAAAATTCGCTCACTTCCCGCGTGTATCACAGCCGCGTTTGGATGGGTGGCAGGTTTTTCGTTCACCGTCAGCATAACGGGCTTACGCGCGTATTCCAGAGCCGGATCAAATTTGATCTGTGGCTGTGGAGGTGGCGTAGCAGGTGGGCAATCACGAGGGAGACCCCATGTCGTTCGACGCCCCCATCTCGCGCCCGGAGCGCATCGCCATTGTCGGCGCCGGAATCTCTGGTCTGGCAGCCGCTTACGAGCTTGCGCCCTATCATTCGGTGACGGTCTACGAAGCCGAACCGCGCCTGGGCGGCCATGCCCGCACGGTGACGGCCGGCCTCCGTGGTGACCAGCCGGTCGACACCGGCTTCATCGTGTTCAACTACGCGAACTATCCCAACCTCACCCGGATGTTTCACGATCTCGACGTGCCGGTGAAGAAGTCCGACATGTCCTTTGGCGCAAGCATCGACGACGGCGCGGTCGAATACGGGTTGCGCAACCTCAACGCACTCTTCGCCCAGCGCTCGAATGCGGCCCGTCCGCAGTTCATTCGCATGGTGCGCGACATTATCCGCTTCAATGCCAAGGCCGAATCCGCGGCAACCTCGGATGAGACAACAATCGGCGAATTGGTCGATGATCTCGGCCTCGGCGACTGGTTCCAGCGGTACTACCTGATGCCGATCTGCGGCGCGATCTGGTCGACCCCGCCGACGGAGATCCGGGCTTTCCCCGCGAAGTCGCTGATCGCCTTCTTCCGCAACCACGCGCTCCTGTCGGCCACCGGGCAGCATCAGTGGTGGACGGTTGACGGTGGCTCGATCGAGTATGTGCGTCGGCTCTCCAACCATCTCGTCACGCGCGGCGTCTCGCTCCGACCGGCAACACCGGTGCAATCAGTCGAACGCCGCCACGGCAGCGTGATCGTACACACCGCGCAGTCCGAACCCGAAGTGTTCGACCAGGTAATCTTCGCCTCGCATTCCGACGACACGCTGCGCCTGCTGGCACAGCCCACCGAGGCCGCGACTGCGGCTCTTGGTAACCTCAACTATCAGGATAATCGCGTGATCCTGCACCGTGACCCGGCCCAGATGCCCAAGCGCAGAGCTGCCTGGTCGTCGTGGGTCTACAAGGCCGACGGGGCTGGCGACGAGGCGCAGATCGGCGTGAGTTACTGGATGAACCGCCTCCAGAACATCCCCGAGGACGACCCTCTGTTCATCACCCTGAACCCGGTGCGCGAGGTGCCCGATCATCTGATGTACGACGAAGTCAACTTCCGCCACCCGGTGTTCGACCGCGCGGCGCTCAAGGCGCAGACCGCACTGAACGCGATCCAGGGGCAGAGCAACACCTGGTTCGCCGGCGCCTATCTGCGCCACGGTTTCCACGAAGACGGGTTTGCCTCCGCCGTACGCGTCGCGCGGCAGATGCGTCCGCAAGAGGTTCTGCTGGCGGCATGATCCAGACCCCCCTTCATATCCCGGGCCAAACCACCCACGCCCGCCGTGGCGGACCGAAAAACGCGTTTCGTTACGGAGTAGACTATGTTTTGCTCGATCCGGAACGGGATGAACCGGGCCCGGCCCTGTTTGGGCGCAACCGTTTCAACCTCGTCACGGTGAATGACAAGGACCACGGCGGCAAACGCGAGGCCGGCGAAGGCGCGGCCTGGGCACGGAGGGTTCTGGCCGAGCGCGGACTTGAGCTTTCGCCCGATGCCCGGATGCTTCTGCTCACGCAGCCGCGGTTTCTCGGCTACTGGTTCAACCCGGTGAGTTTCTGGCTTGCGATGGAAGACGACGTGCTGCGCGCGGTGATCGCCGAGGTCAACAACCCGTTCGGCGACAGGCATTCCTACGTCTGCGCCAATCCGGACCACTCTCCCATCACCGGACGCGACGTGTTGTTTGCCGAAAAGGCGTTTCACGTCTCGCCGTTCCAGAGGATCGCCGGCGAATACCGCTTCCGGTTCGATATCACGCCCCATCGCATCGCAATTTCGATCACCCTTCTTGACGGACCGAAGGGCCTTGCCGCAACCTTGCGGGGCCCGCTCGTGCCTTTGACAAACGGCGGCATCGTCCGGGCAAGCCTGCGTCGCCCCGCCGGGGCCCTGCGGACCATCGCATTGATCTATTGGCAGGCTCTGAAACTGAAGCTTAAGGGTGCACGCTACCGCACCCGGCCAGCTCCGCCGAAGGAGGAGGTCACCTGATGTCGCTCATCTCTGCCCGCGTGCAACGCGATTTCCTCGCGACATGCGAACACATCACCAAGGGCACCCTCACCATCCGCACGCCCGAAGGCAGCGTGCATCACTTCGGAACCGGCGCGCCGGAAGCGGAGCTCCAGATCAACGATTGGGGGGCCATCACCGCCACCGCCGCACGCGGCGATATCGGTTTCGGCGAGGCCTACGTGGCCAGCCTGTGGGATTCCCCGTCGATCCAGGCGCTCACCGAGCTTGTCTTGCTGAACTACGAACAGTTCGAGGGCTATGCCAATGCCAGCTTCTGGAACACGCTCAAGTTCCGCATTGTCGACCGTCTCGTGCGCGCCAACTCGAAGCGCGGCGCCTCGCGCAACATCCGCGCGCATTACGACGTGGGCAACGAGTTCTACCAGACCTGGCTCGATCCCTCGATGACCTATTCCTCCGCGCTCTATGCCGAGGGAGACGACGATCTGAACCGCGCCCAGTTGCGCAAGTACGACCGCATCCTGAACCACCTGTCCAACTGCGGCGATGAGGTGCTGGAAATCGGCTGCGGCTGGGGTGGCTTCGCGGAACGCGCGGCCGATGCCGGGCGCCATGTGACCGGCCTGACCATTTCGCCGAGCCAGAAAGGGTTCGCAGACGCTCGTCTTGACGGGCGGGCCGAAATCCGGCTGCAGGACTACCGCGAGGTTGATGGCAAGTTCGACAATATCGTGTCGATCGAGATGATCGAGGCTGTGGGCGAACGGTACTGGCCCATCTATTTTTCCACCATCAAAAACCGTCTGGCCGAAGGCGGCCGCGCGGTGATCCAGGCGATCACGGTGTCGGACGACTACTTCCCGACCTATCGCAAGAACTCCGACTACATCCGCCAGTACACCTTCCCGGGCGGCATGCTCCTCAGCGACGGCGTAATCCGCGACCAGGCTGCGCAGGCTGGCTTGCAGGTGAAAGAAAGCTTCGCCTTCGGCAAAGACTATTCGCGCACCTGCGCCACCTGGGCAGAACGCCTCGAGGCCGCCAAACCGCGATTGTCGGTGCTCGGCTACGAGGGTCCGTTCCTGCGCAATTGGCGTTATTACCTCGAGATCTGCGCCGCCGCCTTCGCGGTGAACCAGACGGACGTGGTTCAAGTCGAACTTGCCCATGCGTGACCTGTCTGGACGGCGCTATTGGCTGGTCGGGGCCTCCGAAGGGTTGGGGCGTGCCCTCGCGGAGGCACTTGATGCGGAAGGGGCGTCCGTCATTGTCAGTGCCCGCAACCAGGAACGGCTGGATCAGCTCGCGGAGAAACTCGCCAATGGCGAGGCGCTCGCGGTTGACGTCACCGACCCGGAATCAGTCTCTAACGCAGCGGAAAAGGCCCAGGATATCGACGGCGTGATCTATTGCGCCGGGGCCTACGAGCCGATGGCGGCGACCGCATGGAAGCCCGACGCCGCCACGCTCATGGGCGAAGTGAACTTCATGGGCGCCCTGCGCGTGCTCGGCCATGTCGTCCCGAGTTTCGTCGAAAGAAACCGGGGCCATATCGCCTTGATAGGGTCTCTTTCCGGCTTTCGCGGCCTGCCCGGCGCCATCGGATACGGCGCCTCGAAGGCGGGCCTCATGCACCTTGGCGAGAACCTGAAGATCGACTTGCGCGACACGAACATCGACGTTCAGGTGATGAACCCCGGTTTCATCCGCACAAGGCTTACCAGTAAGAATGAATTCAACATGCCGCAGATCATGGAACCCGAAGACGCGGCGCAACGTGTCGTCGCGGCGATGAAGGGGTCACGGTTCTCGACAAGCTTCCCCGCGCCGTTCTCCTGGCTCTTCACCCTTGGGCAGCATCTGCCGCTCGGGCTGTTCCACCGGATCTTCTGAAAACAGACCCTATTTCAGTGGAATCGTCATCGTCTCGATGACGGGTGCCGTGTCTGGCCGCTTACCGCGCCACCACGCGAAGGCTTCTGCAGCCTGCTCCACAAGCATGCCGACCCCGTCTGCAATATGGTCCACACCGTATACCTCGGCCGCCTCGAGAAATGGCGTCTTGCCCTTGCCATACGCTAGGTCATAGGCCAGCCGCGTCCCGCCGAATGCATGTGCCGGAATCGGCAGAGCCGCCCCGGTGAGGCTTGCCGAGGTGCTGTTCAGGATGACGTCGAACCCGCCCTCGATCTCGTCGTAGCCGCAGGCAACAATCGACTCGCGCGGGCCGAACAAATCGCGCAGTTTCTCCGCCTTCGACACCGTCCGGTTGGCAATCACGATCTCGCCGGCACCGGCTTCGAGAAACGGCATCACCGCCCCGCGCGTCGCACCGCCGGCCCCGGCAAATAGCACGCGCTGGCCCTTGAGCGGCACGCCGAGGTTGTCGACGATATCGCGCACCAGCCCGATCCCGTCGAAGTTCTCGGCAACAAGCCGGCCGTTTTCGACCTTCACACAATTCGCGGCACCGCAGACGTCCGCCGCCTCGTGCGCCTCGTCAGCCAGTTCGGCCGCCGCGACTTTGAAAGGCACGGTGATGTTGAAGCCGCGGCCACCGGCATCAACGAACGCGCGCACCGCTTCGGCAAACCCATCCATCGGAGCTTCGATCGCCTCGTAGGAGATGTCCTCGCCTAGCTGCTGCGCGAATGCCTCGTGGATAAACGGGCTCTTGGAATGGCCGATCGGGTTGCCGAACACCGCGTACCGGTCGGTCATGACAGGAGCGTCCCCATCCGACGCATCGCCAGCGCGTAGCCTTCGACACCGAAGCCGGCGATCACGCCCTCGGCCCGCCGCGACACGTAGGAATGGTGCCGGAACCGCTCACGCTTGTGCACGTTCGAGACATGGACCTCGAGCACCGGCCCATCGAACGCGTTGAGCGCATCGAGGATCGCCACCGAGGTATGGGTGTAGGCACCCGGGTTGATGATGATCCCGCCCGCGTCTTCCCGCGCCTCGTGGATCCAATCCACGAGCTGGCCTTCGTAGTTCGATTGCATGAGCTGCACGGCAAGCCCGAACCCGCGCCCCACCTCGACGCACATCGCCTCGACGTCTTCCAGCGTATCCGCGCCGTAGATCTCGGGCTCGCGTTTCCCCAACAGGTTGAGATTAGGGCCGTTCAGGATGAATACCAGGTTGCTCATATGTCTTGTCCTCGGGCTTCTGCCCGTGTTTGGCATCAAATGCCCGGTGGGACAAGAAAAGCCGGGGCCCTCGGACGCGTCCCGGCCATGCAACCAGTGTGGCGATCAGAACCATCGCCCCATCGCGATGAGCGACGCCGTTGGCGAAACCGTCTCAGACCCGCCAGCGTTGAACGAGCGCAAGGAGGCGTCGGCAGCCGTCACGCCTTCGACCGTGATGGTCGAGGCCGATGCCCCTTCGGCGGTTGCTGTTACCGCGACCGCACCGCTGGCGTAGGCGGCCGGGAAGGTCCACGTCGCTGCCGCGCCACTGGCCGTGGCGAACCCGCTGATCCAGCACATCATCGTCCCGTCCGCGAATTTGGCAAAACTGCCGTTGGCGTTCGACCCTGTCTCGAACAGCGCATCACCGATGCCCGGGCTCGCCGCCACGGTGCCCACGATGTTTCCGGAGTGAAACACCTGCTCCCCCGGCGCGACCCGCAGCGCCTCGTCCCAGGCCACGCCATCCGCGCTCACCTTGATCGAGAATGCGTCTTCGCCCGAAAGCCCCATCTCGGCCCGGCCGGACCAGCCTGATTGGAACAGCAGCGACGCGGTATCGCCGGTGGTGTTCTTGTTGATCTTGAGCTGATGCCCCCCGCCTTCATGCGTGAGCAAGGTGGCCGGGGAAGACACCGCCAACCGGTTGGTGCCATCCGAACTGGCGTTCACACCAACGCCGTCGAGGTTGTCGAAGTCCACTTCCACGCTGAGCGGCAGCCACGCGCTGCCGGACCAGACGCGGATCTCGGCGCCACCTGCAAGCGTCGCCTGCCAGCCTGGCTCCGGCGCATGAAACTGCCACGCCCCGTCAACCCAGACCGCCAACGCCCCGTCCTGCCCGCTCCAGGCGTCATTCGCGCCCGCGCCAAGCGCATAGACCTTGCCCTCAACGGGCAGCGACGGTGGCGTGGTCGCGTCAAAGGCTTCCACGGTGAGCTGCACGAGCACGTCGAGCACCCGCATCGCCTCATTGTGGGTAACATGTTTCTGCGCCTGGGCGGCTTGGATATAGGGCAGATCGAGCCGGGGCGAGTTGTCCGACATGGGGCCTCCTGCGAGCAAAGGAATCTGGCCCCGTGATACGTGCTCGCGTCCGAACGCAATCTCAACCCGGCGGACCGGGCGTTAACCACTTCGCAATGCTTCGGAAACCCTCAGCCGTTCAGATCGCGCTGGTAGATCCAGTCATGCGCCGGGTCGTTCTTGAAGCGCCACTTGCGCAAGGGGCCGGCCATCACGTTGAGGTAATACATCTCGTAGCCGTAGGGCACGCCCGCCGGGTGATGCCCGCGCGGCACCAGCACCACGTCGCCATCCTGGAAGGCGATCGCCTCGTCGAGATCGCCGTCCTCGGTGTAAACCCGCTGGAAGCCGAAACCCTGGGCCGGGTTCAGCCGGTGGTAATAGGTCTCTTCGAGCAGCGTGATATTGGGGAAGTCGTCCACGTCATGGCGGTGCGCCGGGTAGGACGACCAGTTGCCGTCGGGCGTGTAGACCTCGGTCACCAGCAGGCTGCCCGCCACGTCGCGGTCTTCCATCGCGATATTGTGGATGTAGCGGGTGTTGGCGCCCTTGCCGCGTTCGACCATCTCGATCCCGTCCGGGCCGAGTCTCTGCACCGGATAGTCGCCGCGCGCTGGCCCGGAACAAACCGCAAGTGTGCACTCCGTTGTCGCCTCGGCAGACCACTCTGCGCCGCCCGGCACGTAGAGCGCATGCGGCGGAATCTTCTCGAACACGTCCATCCGCTCCCCCATCTCGCCGAAATCCGTGCCGCCTGCCGTGATCCGCGCCTTGCCCTCGACCAGCACGAGAATGACCTCGCGGTCACCGGTGGCTTCTGCCGCCGTTTCGCCCGGGTTCAGCCGGTAGAGCGCGAACCCGACGTAGGTCCAACCTGCTGCCTCGGGAGTGATGTCATGCACCTTGCCGTGGGTTCCGGTCGGTTTGCGATGCAAGTCGCTCATCCCTCAAACCTCCAGCCTGACCGGCGCACCAGTCTGCAGAGACTCGGTCGCGGCATCCGCCAGCATCTGGGCGCGCAGCCCGTCATGGATGCTTGGCGACGGGGCCTTGCCGGTCTCCACGCAGTCGATGAAATGCGCCACTTCGCGGGCATAGGCGGCCTCGTAGCGTTCGAGGAAGAAATGCTGCGCCGGTGCCTGGGTGAAGCCGGTCTCGCCCGCGCGCTCGACGGTGTTTTCCAGCACGTTCGCGGCGCGCAACATGCCCTTTGCGCCATGCACCTCGATCCGCTGGTCGTAACCATAGGTCGCCCGACGCGAGTTCGAGATCTGGCAGATCTTGCCGCTGGCGGTGGTGAGCACCACGGCGGCCGTATCGACGTCGCCGGCCGCGCCGATCGCCGGGTCCACCAGCGCGGCGCCGGTGGCGAACACCTGCACCGGCTCCTCGCCGAGCAGGAAGCGCGCCATGTCGAAATCGTGGATCATCATGTCGCGGAAGATCCCGCCCGAGCTCTCGATGTAGGAGATCGGCGGCGGGGCCGGGTCGCGCGACAGGATGGTGACGATCTCGACATCGCCGATCTCGCCGTCGCGCAGCCGCGTCTGCAGGTTGGCGAAGTTCGGATCGAATCGGCGGTTGAAGGCTGTCAGGAACGGCACCCCGGCCGCTTCGACCACGCCGATGCAGTCGCGGATCCGGTCGGCCGACATGTCCACCGGCTTCTCGCAGAAGATCGCCTTGCCGGCCTTCGCGGCGGCGTGGATCAGGTCGTAATGCGTGTCGGTCGGCGTGCCAATCACCACGGCGTCGATGTCATCGCTTTCGATCACCGCCCGGGTCTCACGCACCTCCGCGCCGGTCTTCGCGGCCAGCGCCTCGGCGGGTT